>Ga0256913_10000898_pt1 | contig 15439 bp, 15 predicted proteins | sample Axial_MatmetaG_FD_185970 | JGI IMG/M metagenome (GOLD analysis project Ga0256913, IMG submission 185970) | Deep-sea worm associated microbial mat communities from Axial Seamount, Juan de Fuca Ridge, Pacific Ocean - Axial_Mat | ecosystem: Environmental > Aquatic > Marine > Oceanic > Microbial...
TTCTATATGGTTGTATGAAGCTGATGGGACAATAATTGAGCACCTTGCTAGCCAAAGAGCTCCTGGATCAGGTACTTCAACTTATCCAAAATCTGGAAAGTATTATTTGAGTGTTATTTGTAGTGGTAATTGGACAATTGATATCATAGAGAGTGGATCTCAGTGAGGCAATTGAGTCCGGGATTTAAATTGGGGTCGTTAAATTGGGGTCGGAGTAAAATTAAATTGATTGCATCTTCGATGCCTGGAGATCAACTTAGAAATGATTGAAATATAAAAAAGGCCGTTTTCGATTTATTGAGAGCGGCCTTTTTTTTAGGTATAAATCGGTAAAACAGTGACCACTAATGGGTATTCATTTTCAACTTGAAAAATCATATGTATAGTAAAAGGTAAAAGTTAACCTATGATTTTCTTGACATCCATGAAATTTAGTTATAGAGTTTAAATATCATGGGTAAAAGAAGAGTTTTAGAAGATAAGCTGAATCGTTTACTGGAGATGTTTCCGGTGGTGGCGATTGTCGGGCCGCGACAGTGCGGGAAGTCTACGTTGGTGCGGCAGTTGCGGCCTGAGTGGCGTTATTATGATCTTGAGAGCCCGGATGATTATCAACTGGTAAGCAGTGATCCTTTAGCTTTTTTCAGCCTCAATAGAGAGGCGGTGATCATTGATGAGGCGCAGCAGTATCCGGAACTTTTTCGGGTGCTACGCGGGGTTATAGATAGCGACCGCCGGGAAAAAGGGCGTTTTATCCTGACGGGATCAAGTTCTCCGGAAATTGCCAGAGGAGTTAGTGAGAGTTTGGCCGGGCGCATTGCAACGGTTGAAATGTGGCCGTTTAAGCAGTGTGAATATTACGAAAATGCGATTCCTGAAATATATTCTTTGCTGGCCGAAAATGATACGCAAATTGATGATTATCTAAATCTAAAGAGTCGGTTGAGTCTTGCCGAGAGCATGCAGGTCTGGTTTAAGGGTGGGTTTCCCGAGCCGCTGATTGAGAGTGAGATAAATTCGGGATTTTATGAGCAATGGCAGGAGAATTATCTTAGAGATTATATCGGACGTGATGTCAGGGGATTATTTCCCCGGCTGAATATCTACAGTTTTAGAAGGTTTCTGACTCTGCTGGCCCAGTTTTCCGGTCATCAGCTGAATATGAGTGAGATGGCACGGGCCCTAGAGATCAGCGTCACAACTGTCAACGACTATCTTGATATTATCCACCAGACCTTTCTCTGGCGGAATTTACCTCCATTTACAAAAAATAGATTAAAAAAAGTGCAAAAAGCGAAGAAAGGTTTTTTTCGGGATCAGGGTTTGCTGCATAGTGTCCTTAAGATCAGGGATCTCGATTCCCTGTTGATCCATCCGGTAGCCGGGGTCTCATTTGAAAGTTTTGTGATTGAAGAGATTATAAGAGGGTTGCAATCAACCATGGCAACCGGGCTGGATTATGCCTATTACCGGACGGTAGATAAGTCCGAGGTTGATCTTGTGATTGACGGGGCCAGCGGCCCGATTCCGATTGAAATAAAGCTGAGTTCAACCGTAAACCGTACTCGTGATCTGCAGGGGTTGAAGAATTTTATCAAAGACACAGGTGCTGATTGGGGAATTCTTGTCAACCGGGGGCGTCGTGTAGAGCAATTGACGGAAAAAATTATCCAATTGCCGGTCAATTATTTATGATAGGTACAGATTTTTATACTATTTGATAATCCTCGGAGTGATGAAGATCATCAGCTCACTCCGGTCTGAATCTTTGTAATCATGCCGGAACAGCCAGCCTAACATCGGTATCTTTCCAAGTACCGGAACATCCTGATTTGATTTTGTTTTATTGCTTTCGATAATCCCGCCAACAACGGCAGTTTCACCATCTTTGAGGAGCAGCGAGGTGGTAATTGTCTGGGTGTTAATCGCCGGTCCGTCCGGGGTGTTTTCACCCTTGGAATCCTTACTGACGACCACCTCCATGGAGACCATTCCGTTATTGGTTATTGTCGGCGTAACTTCGAGGCTGAGTTCAGCTTTCTTGAATTCCGTGGTTGTTCCATCCTGGGAAGTTGTTTGATAGGGAATTTCCTGACCCTGGCCGATTCTGGCAACATGCTGATTTAAGGCAAGAACTTTCGGTGATGAGAGAATATTCGCTACCCCCTGACCCTGCATGGCGGAGAGTTTTAAATTGAGATTGTATTTATCAATCTTGCCGAAAATAAGGCCGATACCACTGGTGATCGCTGATGCCGGCAGATTAACAGCATAAGAGCTCGGAATTGCCGGCATACCGCTGCCGTCGTCAACCGGCGGTAAGCCGGTTCCACCCATCGAGTTATTGCCATTGATGCCATAGTAGCGGTCGTTGCTGGTTTTCCCCCAGGCTCCACCCCACTGAACTCCGAGTTCATGGGCAGATTTACGCTCTATCTTGACAATTTTGGCTTCAATCATAACCTGTCTGACCGGTTCGTCAAGTTCCCTTAACAGGGCCTCTGCCTGAATGATACGATCCGGGATGTCGGTTATGATCAGGGAGTTGGTGCGTAAGTCAGTTTCAACGGTGCCGCGGTCACTGAGAATGGCGTTCTCGATCTTGCTGGCAACATCATCAATGTTGGCAAAATTTACCTTGAGTATCTTTAAGACAGTGTCCTGTATGTCTTCCTCAGTTTTTTTACTTTCAGCTTCGGCGCGGCGCTTTTCATCACGGGCTTGCTGTTCGCTGGTAAATACATTTATTGGGGCAATGCGAACGACGTTGCCGGTACGCTCCATACCGAGTTGGTGGGTTTTTAAGACAATACTCAAAACCTGTTTCCAGGGCACCTCTTTCAATCTCAAAGTAACTGTGCCGGAAACATCATCACTCATAACAACATTAAGGTGGTTTATTTCGGCTAAGAAACGGAAGACATTCTGAATGTCGGTATCTTTGAAATCAATACTTATCGGGTTGTTTTCAGCCTTAAAGGGTCGTTTTGCAATGACTCTTTTTAAGGGTGGTTTGTCATTAATAGTTTTTACACTTTCCGGGTCAGCCTGTTTTAACGTGACCAGTAGCTCCTGGTTGCGGGCGGACTGGGTAAATGGCGGCAAGGTAGTAAATTCAGTGTCCAGAACAATACGAACCTTTTCGATATCGCTGTATGCACGGAGACGGTTAAAACCACATCCTTTCAAGGTGTTATTGACATCGGTTTCATTATACGTCGCCAGAGGGAAGTCAATGACCAGTCGGGGCGGGGCGTCAAGCGTAAAAAGGTCATAATCAATTTTAGAGTCGGATGTAGTTGTGAAGCGTAATTGAACCGCGTTATCAATAGCGCTTGCAGTCAGGCTGATGGTGTTTTCTGGTGCCGGGACGGCTGCAGCATTAATGAAAGTAGGCGCCAGCAACAGTAACGCCAGGATTAGGTACACTAGCGAAAAAAATCGTCGGGTAGTATAAATGTGCATGGCTTTACTCACTGTATTGATTCCTTGAAAATTTAGTACCTTAATAAAATGTTTTCAAGTGTAAACGACGTGAAAACTTTCTTGTGAGAGTACTTTTATGCGGGCACTTTAGCTCGCATGATGCTTAAAAGTTATTTAATTAAAGAATTATTTTTCATTTTCCAGTTGCAGATAGCTATCTTCTTCAAGATCACGAAGCCTTAAAGTTATGGTGCGTATCTGTTGTTTATCAAAGATATCAAGGTAGGGCTCCTCAATTACTACTTCGTTAAACTTGATCTCCTTGACCTGGCCGCTCATGTTGCCGATCATATCTCCTGTACGTACTGTGTAACCTATATTTTCTGGATCTTCGATCAAAGCATAATTGTTCATGTCACCCGCCAGAATGATGCCGACTAACTGATATTGATTCAGTGCATATTTTTCTAATGGTGTCAGAGGACGGTCAGTGTCAGTAGGAATTGATCGTTCAACCTTGGAAAAATCAATAAATGGACGAAATGGATCTTTACGACCGGATGATTTGTAAGAGAAAACAATATCTTTGCTATCTAAAGTCTTTAGCTTTTCCTGAGTTAAAGGTTCGCTTTTTACAGGTTTATTTTTTTTGCCGGCAAAAGTCAGGGGTGGAGAGAACAGCGTGACTAGAATCAGGCATAGGCATGTCCGGGTGAAACTGACGTGTAAAATGGTAAAAAGTTTTTCCATTATCTCTTCTTACCTTTGGCTGGCTTGGGTTTGTCAACGAATGTGTAAGTGACAGCTTGGAATTTGGCTCTAAGTTGAGTGTTACCGTCTGCAGTCATCTTGTAATTGCCTAACGAATAGTTATATATATTTACAATTCTGGGCATAGTACAAACTTGGCTGAAGAACCTACCAATTGCGTGGTAACTGCCCAGAACTTCAATATCAATTGGTACCTCGGCATAAAAGTCCCGGTTGCGGTTACTTAAGGGCTGAAACAGGTTAAATGTAAGTTTTGATTCTTTGCCTAATTTGGTGATCTTTAATAGCAGTGAAGGGATTTCTTTATTGTCAGGTAATTTTTTCAGGGCTTTTTTGAAAGCAATATTCAAACTTTCAATTTCCGCCTCAAATTTTGGTAACTGATTGGCAATCTGCTGTGTCTGGTGCAACTTTATCTGAGCCTGTTTTAATTTACGTTCAACCCTTTGCAGAGATTTCAGTTTTGGCATATATATAAAGTAAGTAAAACATCCTGCAAGAAGAACCAGGATTCCAAACAGCATTAAGAGCCGCTTATGTGGTGGGTAATTATGGAGAAAATCAAAGCTAAAATCAGCCATTTTGCTCCTCCTCAGAAGAAACTGTCGCCGGTGTAGGGTCTGTTTTTTTTAACATTTCCGGTAAAGCATCTAAATCAAGAGGGCAGTCGATAGTAAATTTTTTGAGCTCTAGTTTCTGAATATTTTGGGAGCGCAGCAGAGTCAGGTCGGAGTTATGCAACGGGATTGATTGTTTCAGGTTGTTCAAGAATGTAACGATAGTTTCATTGTCGATGGCAACACCGTTTATGGTCAGGTGCCTACTGTTTTCCTTGATGTTAGTGTACCAGAGTTTTTCAGGTCGTTCCAGGTTCAAATCTGAGAGGACAACGACTGGTGCCAAGCGGTAACGGTCAAGATCAATTATTACAGTAATTTTTTTGCTGATCTCATCTTTCTGTTTTTTATATACTTCAATTTTTTTTATAACTGGAGCAAGCTGTTTAATTTTTTTATTGGTTCTAGTTAGAGAACTTCGGGTATTATTCAATCGTCCCTGGAGGCGGAAAAAAAGAAGTCCCATAACAGCGATTGCAAAGAAAATTGAAAGTGCTGCAATTGACAGCTGTTTACGGATGAACTCTTTGCGGCGCTCCGCTCGTACCGGCAAAAGATTTATTTGAATCATTTGTGTACGACCTCATCCTTGCGCAAGGCCAAGCCTGTAGCAACAGCGGCAACCGGTCCAACTTCCCGAATGTATTCGAGGTCAAAATACTTTTCCGGAACCATGATGTTACGAAATGGATCAACCAGTTCTGTCTCAATTCCAGATTTATTTTTAATGTCTTTAATGATATTGAAGGTTTTGGCCCCGCCTCCACTTAAAACTATTTTTTCAATACGACCGTCAGCAACGGCGGAAGTGTGAAAAAAGTCTATGGCCTTAATGATTTCGTTGATTAGTGGGAAGGCAGCTTCCTGTATTGCCGAGATTGCAACAGTGATATCAGCTGAAAAATTCTCCGGGGAGCCCATTTTGAGAAGTTCAGCTTGTTCGTAACTCAGTGAGAACTGTTTCTGAAGTTGTTCAGTTATTACGCGGCTGCCGGAGGTGATATTCCGCGAAAAACAGGTCACACCGTCATCTAAAATATTTATACAGGTTAAATTTGCACCTATATCAACTAAAGCAACTATCTTTTTTTCATTATCTTCATAATTGTGTTCGAATGCATTTTCCAAAGCAAAAGTGTCGACGTCTACCACAACCGGAGTAAAACCGGCCTCTTCAACCAAGGTCAGATAGTCATTGATGGTATCTTTTTTTACAGCGACTAAAATGACATCCATATTGTCAGGGTTGTCCGAGCTCGGCCCTAAAATCTGGAAATCAAGATTGACATCACTTATGTCGTAAGGGATATGTTGGGTGGCTTCTTGATGAATCGTTTCTTCAATTGTATTTTCATCCATCAAAGGAAGAGTGATCTTTTTTACAATAACTGAGTGACCGGAGATTGAAGTGCTTACCCGCTTCTTTTTTACTTTGAGATTGTTAGCGAGATTGATAATTGTGTTGACTATGGCCGAAGTGTCCATGATAGTTCCGTCAACAATTGCATCCGGCGGCAGGGCTGCCATACCAAAATTACTTAAAGTATGGACTGAACCTGAGTCTTTGAGCTCAACCATTTTAATGTAGCCGGAGCCAATATTCAAACCCAGAAGAGTTTTGCCTTTTCTGAATAACATAAATTGGATTAGTCCCTGGTTTTTAGTTACTTTTTAGTAATTATAAAAGGGTAATGTATTAAGCTTTATGAGATCAGTATTGTTTTACAGCAGCTGCCAGTCGAGATTGTCAGTGATTTCTTCAATTGTTAACAAGACACAGCACAAGACGTGCCATGGATGCTGCCAAATACTGTTATTTTATTGTTTTAAGCTTACGGCGAGCGATCTCGGCCTGGTCACTTTTCGGGTAATTCGTAATAACTTTATTAAGGATCAATTTACCATCAGTCGCATCTCCGAGTTTCAGAAAAGCAAAACCCTGCTTGAGTAAGGCACTGGCAGCTTTCTGGTGCTGCGGAGAGCTGGCAATGATTTCATCATACCTGATGATTGCTTCGGCATAGTCACCAATTTTATAGTAACATTCACCAATCCAGAATTGAGAATTTACCTTGAAAGTACTGTTGGGGAAAGTAGCAATAAATTTTTTAAATTTATCTTTAGCAACTTTAAAGTTGCCGCGTTTAAAAGTGCTGTACGCATCGTCATAGAGGGCTTTTTCGCGGGCACTTGGAGATTTGATGGCAGGGGTTGGTATTGCAGGGAGAGTTTTGTTGCCGGCAGTGTTAGCCGTTGATTTTACAGAATTTTTGTTCGGTGGTGTTCCTAGTTCCAGTTGTTGAATTCGTTTTTCAAGATTTGCAATAATCTCTTCAAATTCAAACTTGTCAATCGATTTCACTTCTTCCGGCCGGGCCAGTGCATCCTCAACTGACTCACTGAGCAGTTTTAACTCTCTTTCCAGGTTGTCGAGGCGAATGTTCGTGTCAGCATTTAGTTTTTGCTGGGCGCTTGTACTCTCTCGTTGTAAAACAGCTTGTTTTTGTTCGAGCACATTGAGGCGGTGGTAGAGTGCTTGTTCCTCTCGTTGTTGGTTGGAACCGGCACACCCGGCCACTACCAGTGCCGATAAAAAGATCAGGGTGGCGACCAATTTGAACTTGTGTGTTTCTGTTATGACCATAGTTCTTAATTTTGTCGGCAAGATCCAGCGTGAAAGTTGAACTCTCAAGCTGGATCTTGCCGATCTATTTTTTGTGGTTAGATCTATTAAGGTCGTTATTTAGCGGTTATTGTGAACTCTACGCGCCGGTTTTGGCTCCAGCAGCTTTCATTTGATTCGCTACAAACCGGTTTTTCTTCACCGTAACTTAAGATTTCAAAGTGTTCCGGTGAGATTCCCAGATATACCAGGTATTTCTGGGCGCTGGCAGCCCGGGTTTCACCCAGTGCCAGGTTGTATTCGTTTGATCCACGTTCATCGCAATGACCGTCAATGCGTAATCCAATTTCCGGGTTGACTTTCAGCCATTGGGCGAGTTTACCCAGAGTTTCCCGGGCATCACTGCGCAAAGCGGCTTTGTCATAATCAAAATAGATCGGAAAAACATGGTCGCCGATATCAACGACCCGGTCACCGATGGTAACTACGCCAGTAGAGATAGTTGCAGGTTTGACAACTGCAGGTGCCGGGGTAACTGCTGCCGGGGTTGCCAGTGCTGCGGGCTGGGCAACTTTCTCTTCTTCAAGTTCAGGTTTGCATGTGCAACTTGTGAACACAAACATCAAGCTTGCGAACAAGGCTAATGCCAGAATTGCTTTTGCTGCTTTCATTTGGGGCTCCTTTTTAGGTAGTTGTTTAAGGTTAAATTTAATGATCAATTAATACTTGAGCATTATAGAACAGTGTCTGATGACCTATACATAACCTCTTTAATATAAAAAATCAAGCTAATTACGCATATTTAGATAGTTTTGTCAATGTACTACTCTAGAAAGCCTCCGATTAATTAAAAAGTTCCAATATTTTCTGAGGTTTTGGCTTCCTGAAAGCTCATAATAATTGATCATATTTACCTTTTAAAATATCATTTTTAGAGGTGATTTATGACTTTTTATAACGTCATCAACGATTGGCCGACCAGCTGGGACCTTTTTTTTCTATTTTATCGAAGGTAATCTGTTTCAGGTAGCGGCCTTTCTCATCCATAATCATTAATTGCCGGATTTTGTTGATCTTCTTGGTGAAAAGAATATGCCGGCCGTTTGGTGACCAGCAGGGCACTTCACAGTTACTGTGGGCAAATGTCAGTTGTTGATATCCGGAACCATCAGGTCTGACAGTGCAGATCTGGAATATCCCATCAATTCTGGAGGTAAAGACGATTTTGTCGTTATAGGCGGACCAGTCCGGATCGGCGTTGTAGGCGTCCATTTTGGTAAGACGCACCCATGGACCACCGGTGACTGAAGTTAGATATATGTGAGGTGTACCACTGCGGTCAGAGACAAAAGCAATCTGGCTGTTGTCAGGAGACCAGCACGGTGAGGCCTGGTTGGAGGGACTGTTGGTCAGCCGGCGGACAGCAGCTCCAGAACTGCTGTCGATAATGGTTATTTCACTATGGTTTTTATAGCGTTGCATCAAAGTTAGATGGTGATCATCAGCCGACCAGTTGGCGGCAACATTGAGTCCTTTACGCTTACTTAAGAGTTCCTCTTTTCCTTTTAACAAATCAATAACATAAAGGTCGGGATTGTTGTTGCGATAAGAGGTGTAGACAATTTTATTGGTGTCATGTGACCATGCTGGGGATACGTTAATGGAGTGATTACGCGTAATCTGGCGTAATTCGTGACCATCGTAATCGCAGCTGTATAATTCCTGTGCCGGTTCACCATGCTTACGGCCGCAAAAAGCGATTTTAGCTGTAAATTCACCCGGCAGGCCGGTAACTTTTTCAACTACAAGGTTGGTGAATTTATGAAAAAGCAGACGGATATTTTTGGCCCGGCTACGGTAGCGTTTACCGATCAGCATTTTGCCTTCCAGGGTGTCGTAGAGACGAAATTCTGCTACCACGGTCTTACCGCTTAATGAGTAGCCCGCTTTAATAAGAAGTTCGGCTCCGATCAATGACCAGTTACTGTAGTCAAAAGTCCCGGGTGAGAGGCTGCAGCTTTTGGGTTTCTCAAGGTAATTTTCAGTGTCAAGCAGCAGTTCAAAGAAAGTTGAGAACTCAAGATCGTCAATAATAATTTTGCGGCCGAGTTGGGCGACTTCCTGATTTGTGCTGGCGCCACAAAGAGGTTGCAGCGGAGCTACTGCCAGGGGGATGCGGCGTAGATTGGGGGAGTCAAGTTCGAGGTAGACCCGGGCCCGAGACAGACCCGGCAGGGTTAGCATCATGCAACTTAAAATCAGTAAGGTAAAGACAATATTTACAGTCAGTTTAGCTGCTTTTGTAAAGGTGGTTTTTTCCATGACTCAGTTCTCTTTGGTAATGTTGTTGGGGTTGAAAGTTATTACAAATTCCTCTTGTGGAATTGTCAATTCAGCCGGAAAAGGGGGGAAGGGGTTGGCATTGTTAATAGCCTGGCGCATGGCGTGATCGAAGATTGTGTTGCCGGATAACTGTTCTTCTGTCTGGTTCAAAAGAGCTCCGGAGGCGGCGATGGTTAAACTTATGGTCGCTTCAAGGCCGCTGTTGAGAAGATGTTCCGGCAGGTGCCAGTTGCGCATTATCCAGGCGGTCAGAGTTCGATTGTAGGCCTGGGTCAAGCTGCTTTGCCGGGCTTGGGCTGCGGGAGAGGCATTATTTCGTAGGCGTTGGCGAATTTCGTTGAGCTTTTTTTCTTCCTGCTGCCGGGCCAGGCGTTTTTTGATTTTATCAAGCTTGTTGCCAGCTGTCGGAGTTTTTTTCTTGGGTTTAGAAGGTCTACGTGCCAATGTTGACTCTTTGACGACATCGGGCGATTTTTTTTTTGGTGCCTTTTTTTTCTTGGTTTTAAGCTTTCTTTTATGTTTTAAAATCGGTTTGTTGCTTTTTGGGACCTTTTTTTTCGGAGCAGCCTTGGGATGTGTCGGTTTGTTGGTTACAATTTTAACTTCTACCAGATTTTCACTTGGCAATGGTCTTTTGCTGGGTTTGCTGAGCAAGCCTGGCATAAACAATAAGACGTGGAGTGCGAGTGATAGCACAAGCGCAATTTTGAAAGTTTGGTTGGGGCTGTTAATTTGCCGGTCTATATAGTGAGAAATATTTTGGGCTTTGGGTCCTGCAGATGGTGTCATCATGGTTGCCGAATTAAAATCAGGTCGCGGTTACAGTGGCAACGGCATAGGCAGCAATCCCTTCACGGCGACCGGTAAAACCGAGACCTTCACTGGTGGTGGCCTTGATGTTGACCTGACAGGGTAAAGCGATACTTTTTCGTAGTTGGGTTTGCATCTCCGGAATATGAGGTTTAAGTTTGGGTTGCTCGGCAACAACTGTAATGTCGGCAGCCTCAAGGTAAAATTTCCGTTGACGCACCAGCAGCATGGTCTTCTCGAGAAAATCAAGACTGCAGCGATTTTTATGCGCCGGGTCACTATCGGGAAAATGGAGGCCGATATCACCCTCTCCGATTGCACCGAGAATGGCATCGACCAGAGCATGAATTAAGACGTCAGCGTCGGAGTGTCCGTCAAGGCCCAGATAATGCGGGATTTCTATGCCGCCCAAAATAAGTTTTCGGTTCGGTGCAAAAGCATGAACATCGTAACCGAAGCCGGTTGCTATACGGGGTTGGTAAGGGGTGTCAAAGATATCATCCTGCAATTTTTTTCTCTCAGAGAGTATTGCTTCCGCTCTCTGAAGATCCTTAGGGAATGTGATTTTCAAATTGTCAGCGTCACCGGGAACGTTCATCATTGTAATCTTGCCCCGTTTTTCCGATGGCAGATTTTCAATGAGAGAACCTTCGTCAGTGATCGCCACCATTGGATTATTGCGCCAGAAAATTATTGCTTCCCGGAGCAAAGCCCAAGGTATCCCCTGTGGCGTCTGTGCCAGGCCGGTAGTTTCTCGATTAATAGTTTTGGTGATAGTTTGCCCGACTATTTTTTTGACAGTTGCGATCGGGGTTGTTGTCGGGATGGCGATCTGGCTGGGGGTGACTTGGTCGGCGACCCGGTTGATAAGGTCAGAAGTGATCAGTGGGCGGACGCCGTCATGGATTAGTACCGGATCATTTGCAGAAATATCACTGCTTAAGTGCAGGGCGGTGATACCGTTGCTGACTGACTCGGTGCGGCTGCTACCGCCGGCGACCACTTTTAAGATTTTAGGAAATGTTTTGCTTAAATCCTGCATCTCGAGCAGAGCTTCATCATCGTTGTCGGGGCCGACAACGATGATGCCGGCAACACACGGTGTCTCCTGAAAGGTTTTGACGCTCCATGTATAGATGGGTTTGCCCTGTAGTTTTAGGAACTGTTTTGCCCTGGGGCCGGGACAGCGATTACCGCTGCCGGCCGCGACAATGATTGCGAAAACTGATTTTTTTCTCAATTAAGAACCGAATTAATTTAGCCGGGTAATATAATACTTCAATTCCGGCATAGTCTTTAAGAACCGTTTTTGCGTTTAGCAAAAATCATCCGTCCGGCAGTAGTCTGCAGGACGCTGGTAACTGTGACTTCGGCGGCTTCTCCGACCAGGTTACGGCCCTGATCGATGACGACCATGGTGCCGTCATCAAGATAGGCGACTCCCTGCATCGGCTCCTTGCCCTCTTTGGAGACAATTACGTTCATTGTTTCTCCAGGCAGAACCAGCGGTTTCAGGGCTTCGGCCAACTGGTTTAAGTTGAGAACTTCGACCCCCTGAAGATCGGCAACTTTATTCAGGTTAAAGTCATTGGTTAAAATCTGGGCTTCGCGTTTTTTTGCCAGAGCGACCAGTTTTGAGTCGACATCCTTAATTCTGGGAAAATCCTCTTCGGTAATGTCGATCTGGACTTTAGCCTGATTTTGGATGCGTTTCAGGATATCCAGACCGCGGCGGCCCCGGGTTCGTTTCAGGGAGTCGGAGGAGTCGGCGATAAGCTGGAGTTCATGCAGAACGAACTGCGGAATGATCAAGGTTCCTTCAATAAATCCGGTTTCGCAGGCATCTGCGATGCGGCCGTCAATTATTACTGAGGTATCGACGATTTTTTCAGAATCATGGTGTTTTTTTGAAACCAGCGAGCGGATAAGGTCGAACTCGTCACCTTTTTTCAGGCCGACTTCGAGGGCAACATAGGCAAACATTGAGTAGGTCAGCAGGTAGAGGGTGAAACTGGTGCGCGGGTTGTCGAACAGGTCAACAAACGGGGCCCCGCGCAGCAGTAGGTTTGCGATAAAAAGACCGATTACCATGCCGGCAAAGCCACCGACCAAGGTGCGTAATGGTACTCTTTTCAAGCGGCTGAGCAAGTAGAATGTGTAGGTTACAAGTGTGGCCGCAATAAAAGCGGCAACACAGGCGTAATCCACTCGACCAAATTGGACTTTAGCAATCTGAAAAGAGAGTAGTGCGGAGGATAGAACGAAAAATGCGCGGATTATCAGCAATGGTCTTCTCGTATTTTTTATAAGGTATCTGACAAAATCCGTAATTCTTTTCGAGAACCATTACTTAAAGGACTCAACGCGGTGTTCGGGATGAATCGCGGGTTTTGGCTATGTATTGTCTTTTGTGCGGTGATTTTTACGACGCCATCAAGTTTGCTCAGTGTCGTTGACGGTGAATATCTCTTGAATCTCCTGGTCTATTTCGGTCTCTGAAAGGTCGCGGGCTAACGCCAGTTCGGAGATAATCAGATGTTTGGCGGTCTCCATCATCTTGCGTTCACCAAAAGAGAGCTCCTTGTTTATGCTGATCAGGTTGAGATCACGAAACACTTCAGCTACTTCAAAAAGTGAACCCCGTTTGATTTTGTCGTGGAACTGTTTGTAACGCTTATTCCAGGTCTGGTGTGAAAGTTTGACTTTACGTTTTTTAAGGGTAGAGTAGACTTCGTCAATCTCTTTGTTGTTTACCAGTGCTCTTAAACCGACATTGGTTGTGTTGTTTTTGGGGATCATAATAGTGATGTTGCTGTCCAAGATCACCATTATATAAAAGTTCTGGGTCTCTTCGCAGACCTCGCGCTGTTCTATGGCCTTGATTTCGCCAACGCCATGTCCCGGATAAACTGCCAGTTCGCCAATATTAAAAGTTCTTATTGCTTGGTTTTCCATAAGTAATTCAATCCGTAAGTGTCGGGTTAACAATAGATTAGATTTGTAGACAAGACCTGGTGTTATGACCTGTCATCGGAGTATTTTATAATTATTTTCTTGGCAATTAGAGTTCAGCATGATAGACAAATCGACCGGTGTTTGTCTGAAGCCGAGCTTCAATCTTTCAGTTTGAGCTAAGACATCTATATATCATATTGAACCGTTTTATTCAACTATCTTATTTTTAATGCTTTACAGGTTATTTCTCAGGTTTGAAAACCGGAAAATGTTACGGTAAGAGCACTTAATTGGCGGATAACGCTCGCATTAGTTTGTTTTCAGGTTGGTAATGGAATTATTTGTCACTGTCATTGTTGTTATTTTCGGGCTTGTCTGCGGCAGTTTTTTTAATGTCTGTATTTATCGCATACCCCGTGATCTATCAATTGTTGCCCCGCCTTCCCACTGTCCCAAATGTGAGCACCGGCTGCCGTTCTGGCTTAATGTACCTTTATTGACCTATGTTTTGTTGCGGGGCCGTTGTTACTTTTGCCGTGAGTCGATATCTGTGCGCTATCCACTGGTTGAACTTTTAACCGGTCTGCTGTTCGGGGTGGCCGCCTTGAGTTTCGGCCTGACCCCGGCGCTGGCCCGGGCCCTGATTCTGATCTTTCTGCTGGTGCCGATTACCTTTATAGATCTTGAATTTCAGATTATACCCGACGGTTTCAGTTTGTCAGGTATAGTTATCGGCCTGGCCGGTTGCTGGTGGTGGGGCGGTTTGGTTCCCTGGTGGGAGTTTCTGCTGGGTGCGGTTTTGGGCTGGTTCTCACTGTGGCTGGTGGCAACCGGTTACTACTATTTTACCGGCCGGGAGGGTATGGGTGGCGGTGATTTGAAGCTACTGGCGATGCTTGGAGCTTTTCTGGGTTGTAAAGCACTTTTGCCGATCATTTTACTGAGCTCTTTGAGCGGTGCCGTAATTGGTGTGGGGCTGGTTTTATGGCAGGGACGTGACGGACGTTACGCGATTCCTTTCGGCCCTTTTCTGGCTGCCGGCGGACTGCTTTACCTCTTTTACGGCCCGCAACTGCTCGATTTTTACTGGGGGCTGGTTTTGCCGGCGTAACCGGTGGCAATAAGATAGATCTCAGTTGAGGTTTTACGGCTGGCTTTTGGTTTTGCGAGAGTGGTTTTAGCGAAAAGTTTTTTCAACCGGTTTTGAAACGGTTTCAGTTCACTGCCCTGAAAAACCTTGCAGATAAAGAATCCGCCTTTATCAAGGCGTTCTAAACCGAGCTCTAAAGCTGATTCCAATATGGCAATCGAGTTGGCCTGATCAGTGGCTTTGATGCCGGTTAAATTAGGAGCGAGATCGGAGACGACACCGGCAAACGGCGGGCTTACCAGAGCATCAATCCGGGCTCCGGTATCGTCCGCCAGAATATCGGCAATCATGGTTATGCAGGGTGGGGACTTAAGGTCGGCTATGGTTAGCAGGTCAAGGCCTAAGACCGCTCCCGAAGTGCCGACGCGCTGGGCAATATACTCCATCCAGCCGCCGGGGGCGGCCCCGAGTTCAAGGATTTTCTGGCCCTTTTTGAAAACCCGGAAACGTTGGTCGAGCTCCTCAATCTTATAGATCGCCCGGGAGCGTTTGCCTTCACGTTTAGCCTGTTTGTAGAAGCTGTCTTTGCGATTGAATGCCATACTTGAAACTACCATCTGTAATCAAAAAATGAAAGGAATTTTCTTTGCCAAGTAATATCTTAAATGAAAAACCAAATACAACTATTGCAACTTTGAATGCGTCGTTGTCTGAAATTCTCAGCAGTGGCGCAGGCATTAATGAAACTCTGGCTTTGCAAATGGGAAACTTATCCGGCCCGGCCATCTTTTCACTGCTACCATT
>Ga0256913_10000899_pt1 | contig 15417 bp, 9 predicted proteins | sample Axial_MatmetaG_FD_185970 | JGI IMG/M metagenome (GOLD analysis project Ga0256913, IMG submission 185970) | Deep-sea worm associated microbial mat communities from Axial Seamount, Juan de Fuca Ridge, Pacific Ocean - Axial_Mat | ecosystem: Environmental > Aquatic > Marine > Oceanic > Microbial...
TTGAATATTGTTGATCTTACCGTTAATTCAGGCGGACTAATTAAGGGTGAAAAGTTCATTAACTTTATCGAGCAAAAAATTAATAAAAAAAGTTTTGATGAACTTAATATTCCTATTAAAATCGTGACAACGGAATATTGGGAGCGAAAGGAAATTGTTTTTAACTCAGGCAATCTTCTGAAAGCGATAAAGGCAAGTTATTCCCTACCAGCATTATTCACTCCTGCAAAAATAGGTGATAAATTATATCTTGACGGAGGGTTGGTAAATCCATTACCTTATGATGTTTTATCGAATGAATGTGATGTTTTAATCGGAATTGATGTTCTTGCTAAACATAGCCTTAACGGTGATGATGCTCCCAGTTCACTTGATACATTATTCACATCATTCCAGATTATGCAGAATTCCATTATGAATGAGAAATTAAAATTATCTGCTCCCGATATTCTAATCAGAACTGATATTAAAGGAGTGCGACTTTTTGAATTTAACAAAGCGGAAGATATTTGGGAACAATCCGTAAAATACAAAAATGAGCTAAAATCACTTCTTATCAAATATCTAAAAACGTAGCTCTTTTCAAGTTATTGCTATAATATAAATTAGGCGTTGCATGGTATGTCATTGTCTTACAACGCCTTATATGAAATCATTTAGATATTATTCTATTAGTAACTTATGACTCATCCAATGTTGACAAATTACCCGGATCAACACCAAGTTCTTTTGCTTTAAGTACTCTTCTCATAATTTTGCCACTACGTGTTTTAGGTAAAGAATCAACAAATGTAATTTGATGCGGTTTTGCTATCGGACCAACTTCATGCCCAACGTGCTCCCGCAAAGTTTCTTTTAATTCATCAGTCGGCTCTACACCTTGTCTTAAGATAACATAAGTATAAATAGCATTACCTTTTACTTCATGTGGCAACCCAATTGCAGCAGCTTCTGCTACTGCCGGATGACTTACCAAAGCACTTTCAATTTCTGCTGTTCCCAATCTATAACCTGAAACTTTTATAACATCATCTACCCTTCCGATAATCCACATATATCCGTCTTCATCTCTTTTAGCTGAATCACCGGTCATATAAACACCGGGATACTTACTCCAATATTGTTCAACATATCTGTCAGGATCATTATAAATTGTTCTTATCATTGCCGGCCAAGGAGTTTTGATTACAAGGAATCCTTCCTCATTATCTTTAACCGGATTTCCATCCTCATCATAAATATCCATATCAATTCCCGGGAACGGTCTTGTACCAGAGCCAGGTTTCAGTGGAACAGAAGGCATTGGAGTAATCATAAACATTCCGGTTTCTGTTTGCCACCATGTATCCATAATCGGGCATTTTTCCTTGCCAACAACTTTGTAATACCATTTCCATGCTTCAGGATTTATCGGCTCGCCAACAGAACCCAACAACCGCAATGATGAAAGATCGTGTCTGTTTACCCAAGCATCACCGAATCTCATCAAACCTCTGATTGCCGTTGGTGCAGTGTATAAAATATTAATACCATATTTCTCAACAAGATTCCACCATCTGTTCGGATAAGGATGTGTGGGCGCTCCTTCATACATAAATGAAGTAGCTCCATTTAATAAAGGACCGTAAACAATATAGCTATGCCCCGTTATCCAACCTGGATCAGCTGCACACCAATAACGGTCTTCTTCCTTAATATCAAAAACATATTTTAGTGTTGTATATGTCCCAACCATGTATCCGCCATGTGTATGCAGAATAGCTTTAGGCTTTCCAGTTGTACCGGAAGTATAAAGCATAAAGAGCGGGTCTTCTGCGTCTGTCATTTCCAACGCACATTCTTGTGTGGCGATTGGTAAGGTCATCAACTCATGTAACCAAAGATCACGACCATCTTCCATATTAACATCTTGACCTGTTCTTTTAACAACAAGAACGTGTTCAATTCCACCGGCACGCTTTAACGCTTCATCGGCAATCTCTTTAAGTGGTACAATCTTTCCACGAAGATACGCACCATCAGAAACGATAAGTACCTTTGATTCACTATCTTCAATTCTTTCGTGAAGGGCTTCAACTGAAAATCCACCGTAAACTACAGAATGAATAGCACCAATTCTAGCACAAGCAAGCATAGCCATCACTATTTCAGGAGTTCTGCCCATGTAAATGGTAACTCGATCACCTTTACCAACCCCCATGCTACGCAGTACATTGGCAAACTTACACGTCTCACGATGTAATCGATAATAAGAAAGCATACGCATATCCCCGTTCTCACCTTCCCAAATAAGGGCTAGTTTATTTCTTCTATGGGTTTTAACGTGGACATCTAAACAGTTATATGCAATATTTGTTTTACCTCCAGTAAACCACTTATAGAATGGTTTATCAGAATCATCAATAACTTTATCCCATTTCTCAAACCAATGTAGCTCTTCAGCTCTTTTTGCCCAGAATCCCTCATAATCTTCATGAGCTTCTTTATTAATGGCGTCCCAATCGGGAACATTTGCATTTTTTACAACTTCTTCGGAAGGATAAAATACTTCTCCGTGTAACTCTTTATCACTCATATCATTCTCCTATAGGTTTAGATGATTGGATTTGCAATTTATTAAATTATGTAAGTCAAAATCAAATAATTTATATTAGAAAATATTAATAATGGAAAAAATATACAGTTGACTGTTTTAAACATTTCCTGTTATAATAATTATTTTTATATTTGAACTTCTATTTAATTTATTATTCAACATAATAGAAATTCAGCTATGGAGAGGTGGGTGAGTGGCTGAAACCAACGGTTTGCTAAACCGTCGTACTTCGAAAGGGGTACCGCGGGTTCGAATCCCGCCCTCTCCGCATATGCCCTCATAGTTTTACTATGGGGGTATTTTTTTTTCTAAATAATTATTATTTAGCATTACACTTAACATCTCTATTTTACTTTTTTTCGTAAAAACTCTTTTATTCTTTGATATCAATAATTATTAAAAATCTCTTTCCCCTTTTTTACATATTTACTTTTCTAGTGAAACCAATCATTATAAACATCTTTTATATTTTGCTGTGATTTCATTTTAATAACTTTTAAATTGTCTTTAGCATGTGCTTGAGAAAAGGCAGATTTCACAATGGATAAATCTTCTTCCAAAACATCTTGCGAGACATCATTCCCTAACTGATTTTTCACATTAAGTAATAAAAGTTGAGCCGGTGTTAATGTTGCTTCTAAGTCTGGAAGATCATAAGCTGTTAATGCATTTGTAACAATTGGTGGAACAGCGTCTGCATGATAAAATGGATTCATTACTAATGAACGATATGATACAAGAGGATTAACTAACATAATTTTATCAAAAGCTCTTTCAAATGCAGCGGCATGTAATAATGCGGGACAACTATTCCCTTTTGCCAATGCAAATATTTTATCATTTTTTATGTCGCTTCGTTCTTTCAAATACATTACAAGTCTTTGAATATCACCTGCATGAATTGCAACAACACTTCGTCCTATTTGTATTGGCCCGAACCAATGTTTATAAGAAACAGTACCCAAATCCGATGCAAAGTTTGCCCAGAGTGAAAGATTAGGTCCCATTTCGCCAGTTCCAACCAGATCAGGAGCAAGTACCGGATGACCGTTTTTTACTAAACTTTCAATTTCATCACCAACTGCCGCATCCACTTCCTTACCATCCGGATTTAGATAAATAATAGGATTCCCTGTTTGGATTTCAGGTAAAAACATTAAAAACGGAATTGGATAATCCCCTTCTCCTTTCATGAAATATTTCTCTATTACATATCCCTTACGTATATACCTACCAGTAAAAACCGGTTCTTCAATTTTATTCGGGGTTATATAACCTGATAATTCTTTTGCATCAGCTATAACATTTTTCAAATGCTTGTTTAAGTTTTTTCTTTTTTTGTTAAGGTCATTTACAAGTTTTACTGCTTCTTTTTTATTTAAAGTAAAAACAGTTTCTCCACCAAGTGAAGTTTTAATTTGTCCGGTTTTAGTAATTTGTAACTCTTTATTAGTTAATAAATTTACATCATAGTCTTTAGGATCACCAGGTAAATTCAACTGGGTTTGAAAGAATGCATTACGTTTTTCCCTATTCTTTTTTGTTACTGCATGAGGTGCATCGTCTTCTACTCTGTAGAAGTTATTTTCAGCTCCAAAAACTTTATATACTTTTTTTACTTCGCGTTCTGTTTCTCTTGTTCCTTGAATACTAAAGAAATCTTGCGTAGTTGTTATTTGCAATGCCGGTTTCGGAGCCCTTACTTCAAGCAAATCCGGTATGTCAAGTCCACTAGCAATTCCATTGAGAAAATTTTGTTCAGCATCTTGAGGACCTTGCCTTTCCCATAAACGTCTCATGTTAGTAAGATAACATTCCGGAGCAACAGCTAAAATTCTATCATCAAATGCTGCTATATAAGCCGACTGCGTACCACCTCCTGAATGTCCGGTAATACCAATTCTTTCTGAGTCAACTTCATCGCGTGTAAGAAGATAATCTACAGCACGAATACCATCCCAAATCATATAACGAGCTAATGAACTGCCGGCTAAGAAACATTGTAATCCAACATAAGTATGTTCGTCAACGCAAGTGCCAACAAGTGATTTTTCCAATTCGGGATCGAAATACTGTATTCTTTCACCTTGCGCAATTGGATCGTACGCAAAAACTATAAATCCTTTCTCGACAAGATTTAGAATCACTTTTTGATAATCTGGCCATCTAAAGGCTTCTATCGAATGACCGCTTGTGAATATAATTGCAGGCGCTTTCCTTTCCAAATTATTCGGGATAAACATTGCAGCCGTAACATAAAATTTCGGCTGTGACTCAAATATTATTTTTTCCACGCTATAGTTTTTCTTCTTAACTATTCCGGTAATCTTAGGGTTCAATGGTGTTTTTTCGGGGAATGGACCAACAATACGCATTAAAGTATCTTTTACTTTCTTCTGTCTTTTTTGCCAATCAGCCTTTGTTGAAAGTTTTGATATTTCAGTTTCTCGTTTATCTAAAAACCGGAATGCTTGTGCCGAGTAATAATGATACAAGGAGTTTTCAGCATCCGTATATTTAAGCCACTGATCAAGAACTTTTAGATCTTCAGTTTGTGAAAATAGTGCAAGAGGAAGAATCATTGTGAAAATAATTAAAAATGTAATCTTCATTTCTACTCCTTTTAATTTTTATGTAACATCTGCCTTTTAACTGTTTAGTAATTCCAAGTTAAGCATAAAATTTCTGATTATATGGTAGGGATCCTTAACTGGAAGTGCGACTACTTTTTCCACTGGCTTGCCCATCCTATCTCTTATTTGTATCCATTCCCCTAAATCATGATTTGGAAATGTTTGAAAAACATAATTATGTGTTTTAATATATAGCTCTTCCATTTCAATATCACCAGTTGTTTTAGCCATTAATAAAGTTGTATATAGAGCTTCGGAGTGTGGCCACCACAATTTCGTATCCCATGTATCTAAAATAAGTTTTTCATACTGTTCACCTATTTGTTCACCTTTTGGTTTTCCTCCCTCTTTATCAACATGTCTTAAAATACCACCATACTCTTTATCCCATCCAAGTTTATAAGTTTTTTTAATAATGTTTAAAATTTTGTCATACCCATTTGTAATTTCCAATTCATTATATGCATCCATTATAAACCACATACTTTCCAAGACATGCCCAGGTGTAAAATGCCGCGAAAAAACTGTATCTTCCGATTCACTTGGAAGCATTTCAATTATTCGATACTCATTATCGCACAGAGTTTCTGTAATTATACTAATGTAATTTTTTATTCTTTCTGTAAGTAATTCAATTCTTGCATCATGAAATTCATTTAATGCTTTGTATATTTCCGTCGTTACATGGAGCATCATCATATTAACACCATGAGGCATATATTTTGCTGGGATAGGATATGGATCTGTTTTGTAATTCCCAGATTCAATTCTGGAGAAGGTTTTTTCATAATGTCGCATCATCTTATCAATGTATTGTATTTCGCCTGTGGTACCTATATAAGCAGCAAATCCTAACAGTACAAAGCAATCAACATAAATACTAGTATCAGCAATTTTTATATTTCCTTGCCGATCAGTTAAATAAGCACAGTTACCGTTTCCCAAAAAGGAATTATCTTTGATAAAATTAAATCCCATTTCCAATTCTGTCTGATATTTATTTCTATCGCCAATAATTATTCCATTTTCAATAAGAGATAAAACTTTTGCCCAAAGCCAAACAAATCTTCCTTGTGACCAGATATATTTATCCTTACTTATGAGTTTATCTCCATAATTATTATAACAAGTATATATTCCGCCGTATTCCCTATCTATGGCTTTATCCCAAAATTTCAAGAAATTATTTTCCAACTGATCTTTGTAAAAAGCAAAGAGTTTTTCAGTGTTAATTTCATTTATCATAATATTCCCTTTTGAGTTTTAATCAGGAAGTTCTATTTCCCAAAGGCTTGCTACACCAGAATCAGTCTCACCAACAAATAAAGTTCCATTATCATATACACTACCATGAAAATATATGTGGTCGAATTTATCAGTAACAGCGCCAAGATCTTCAAGTTTATTTGAAGTTGGATCATACCTACCCACATGCATTTGGGGAAAACCACCGGTAAAAATAATTCTTCCAGAGTCATCTTCATCAATAGTTGTTACTCTACCACCTTTTCCAGCTCCACCGATTTTTTCCAAAGAAAGATTTTTCTCATCAAATCTATATAAACATCCGTCACCAACCATTCCAACATAAATATCGCCACTTGAATGCGTAAGCCATTGATCAATACCGGTGTTTCCTTGAACGGTTTTGCTAACATCATCAAGCAGAACTATTGGAAGCCGTTCCAGATAACCTTTGTTCGGATCAAATCTTAGCAGTCTTAAATTTTGTGTTTTGGAATTACAAATATCTATCCAGCCTCCATAAACAATACCACTTGGTGCAATAACGAGGTTATGGAAAGCGAACGCAGAAATTGGTCCGTGATCTTCAAATTCTTTTTTAACAAGATTAACCGTAAAGAAATGACAATCCCCGATAGTATGCCCGTAGGCAATCATTCTTTTAGGATCTACTATCATTGATTGGACATAATTAAATTTTTGAATTTGAGTGACGAGTTCAATATTACCGGAATCCGGAGAATAAATTAATATTTTACCTCCTCCTAACCATCTCATATCAAAACTTGCCAGATCGGTTGGTCCTAAATATTCTTCTTTTTTCAGTGGTAATCCTTCAGCAATCATTCTCTTATTCATTATTTCTAAAGTCGCATCAGAACTTGCTTCATAAGGTAATTCCAAGTAAATAAAATTCCTTCACCAATAACCAATCTGTTATCATTCAATTTACACATGGCATTATGAATTTTACTTAATACCCTTTGTGGTCTTTCTTCTACCCATGGAAAAATATTTACATGTTTATTAAAAGATTTCTTATTAATATCAAAAGAAACAAGAGCATTTGAATCAGCTGTTAGTCCACACCAAATTTGGTTATCAATTTTTACCATTGAAGTTATGGCAATTGCTTTTTCATTCCTTTTAGTAAAAATATACTCTTTACTTTTTAACATATGATTTTTTAAATGTTGATATCAACAAATATAATATTCTCTTTATGAAAATTGTCGGTATCGTATCATTAAATGCTCTAATTTATCTGCCTAATAATTTCTTCAAAACAACCGGCGAATCAGTTATAATACCATCTACGTTCATTTGAATAAGATTCTTCATATCTTCAGGTTCATCAACAGTCCATGCATATATTTTGAATCCAGCTTTATGCAATACTTTAACTCTTTCCGGATTTAACGAAGCAAAATGAGGAGAAATACCATCAAATTGTTTTGTAACGGTTTTACCATCTTCAACTTTTTTAGAAATATCGGCATAGAAATCTTCGAAATTAATACCAAAGTTTTCGAAACTTCTGCCAAACAAATAGAATGTAGGAATATTCGGATCAATCTTTTTAATCCTTAAAACAGAATTTAAATTAAATGATTGTACAATTACCCAATTGCTTGCTTTGTATTTATAAATAGTTTCAACAACTTTTTTTTCTAATCCCGGATGAATTTCACCAAGATTCTTAATTTCTATCAATAATTTTGTTTTCCCATTTACTAATTCCATTATCTTATCTAGCGTAGGTATTCTTTCATCTTTGAATTTTTCGTCAAACCAACTTCCCACATCAAATTCTCTTATTTCAGATAATGTCATTTTGTTAACATCGTGACCTTTGATCTTTGGATCATGAACAACAACTACATAATCATCTTCTGATAGACGAACATCCAACTCTATCATATCAACACCTACCTCTAGAGCTTTTTTGAATGTTGCAATTGTATTATATGGACCTAATTTACCTCCACCGGCATGAGCAATTACTTCTATTTTATGTGTAGTAGTTTTCACCTCATTATTTTTTAATTCCTCTTCTTTCTTGCCAGAACAGCTTAAAATTGTTAATAAAATCAATAAAATTAAAGTTTGCCCTAGTATTTTCATTATTTCACCAATGTTTATTATTTTTAAATATTATTTCTATTTATTTACAATATAACTTTTTAGTCTGTGAATTAACTGAGGCAAAGAATCGTATCGGCTTAAACTTAAACCAACAGCGCCACCTCCGGAATGAACTTCAATAAAATTCGGTTCAGGATTCAGATCAAATCTCTTATAAAAAGCATTTTTAATAAATTCCTTAACCTCATCAATCACTACTTTTTCAGTATCCACATGCACTTGGAAAAAATCACCTTGACCGGCTGCGTTAACACGTACAGCTACGGCATCATTTCCAAAAGCTCTTTTCAACATAGCCTCGGCTAAATCAATCAATGCCAAACCACGGAAAAAGTTTGAACCTTCTAACACTTTATAATCCGGTGGCTCATTATCTAAAAGTGATTTATCATCCAATCCTTTATTATAATCAACCGGTTTAGCATCAAAATGCTTAAGCCACAATTCCAATAGTTCAACACTTTCTATATCCATTTCCCACTCAAGAATTTTTTCCATCTCCTCTTTCGTAGGAAGTTTGTTGAAATCAATGTTAACACTTCTATCACCTCGCTGTGAATGAGTTATATATTCAATCCAATTTTCAGGATGATAAATGAGATAGAAATTCTTTGTCACCTCGGCAAACAAATAAGCTACCATTGCTCTCAATGGCATTCCTTTTTCCACAATAATATTTCCAGTTTCATCAGTCCTTTTTAAAATCGGATCTCTCCAACCGGAAAAAAGTGAATCAAATAATGTTTTTGTTTTTTGGTAAGCTATAAATTTACTTATTTCCTCTACCTCAAAGAGTTGTTCCACATACCAATCTCTATGTTCATTTAAATATTCACGTAATTCATCTTGTGAAGCAAGCAAAGGAAGCTTTGATAGTGTTTCAGAAATCCATTTGCGACTATCAAGGCTTAACATACCATCATCCACAAGATCATCTTCAATCCGTTTAAAGAAATCAGTTGAAATTGGCAACTCTACAATAATCGATGCAATCTCAGCCGCCTTTCCTGTCATCTTACGTATTTCACCAGCAGTTAATTGTTCATCGTTGGAAGAAGCTCCATAAAAACCGGCTGACCATTTCCATGCACTTCGATCACGTTCAACGCTATATGGGAAAATAATTTTGAACCTTTCCGTAGGAACCGTATATGAATTTATAATTTTAAAATTATCTTTTGGATTTGATGAGATTAAAGTTCCTTTTCCCACTTTTCCTTTTTGTATAGTTGCTTGATCAAGTGAGCCGGCACGAACGCCTGTTCCATACTCTGCTTGACATGCCAGATGAACAAGAAGATCTGGTGATATTTTCAAATTAAATAAAGAGTTAATTGCATTTTTTACAGCAACGGTAACTGCAGAAGAACTGGAAAAACCACCTTGTGGAATGTTACCTGAAGAAACTATTCTCAGACCTTTAAAATTACCATATCCAAAATGTCTTCTTATTTTTTTTCCAATACTACCACTTCGTAATGTACGAAGCGAAGCAAGAGCATTTCCTATTAAGGTAAAGGGCCGACGCATACTGTTACTAACCCAGCGGGAAGCCGGTGGTAATGGTAATCCTTTTCGCTGACGGTTTTCCAATTCGCTGTCACTAAAATAACCAAGAGAAAGCAATAAATTTTCGCTCATCTCCATACCGAACAATTCGTATGAGTGTAAATCGGATATATCTTTAGTAGGATACATAATATTATTGTCAGATGGAAGACTATTTACACTCTCGCGATATTTCGGTTCAATCGGATATATATGTAAATTACGATCAGAAGCTTCTTGCAAAAGCATAACAATTTGTTCTTTACTATTTGCATCTACTGCACCTATCGGTATCTGCCATGCCGGCCCGTAAAATCGACTCATATCCGGATGCATAAAAGCAATACGAAGTCTACCCCCAGCTATTCCGATTGCTACAGGTTTATCCAATTCAAATTTTAGATTTTCTTGTTCAACCTCTGATGTTAACTCTTCTAACTGCTTTACAATTGAAGCTATTTGTCCTTTTGGACGATCAGTAACAATAGCTTTAGCAGCTTTTTCGATTTCAATATCTTGCGTTGATAAAAGTCCGTAAACAGAATCAAAAAGTCCTTCTAGCAAAGCAAGATCTTTTGGACGCGTAACATCGGAAGAAAGCAGATCATATTCTTCATCTTCTATCGTCATGGTTATGGTACGAATATCTCCACCATCACTACTAATACGTTTTACAATATCCGTAATATAATATTGCTCTTGTGCATTGTTATTTGTTATATTTTTTAAATGCTTTGCTAAAGTTTTAGCTCGTATAACATAAAGTGGGCAATTACCTTCCGTTATATTAATTAAACTCTGTCGAGTTTTTTCATCTTCTTCGTTAGCAATATCACGTTCTTCAACAATTTCAATAACATGATTCTTGTTGTCGCGTAATATTCGTCCTTTCCCATTATTTTCAGGCGGCTCATATTCTAAAGTTAAAAATGTTAGATCAGCTTCTACATTTTTAGAAAAATGTTTTTTCCACAAACTATGATAAACAGATGATGGTACAATGCGGTCGCCCATAGTTATAAATAGCAAAGGATTTTCTTCAAGCAACCCTGGAACGACCAGAGCTTCATAAGCAGCAAAAGCTGTACCGCCTGTGGGATTATCCGAATGGACATAAATATTGTCAGTACCAAGGGCATCCGAAACCTCTTTATATCGATAGCCAACAAGAGTAATAACAGGCGATAAACTAAACCTTCGAAAAGAATCGATCGAATGACGAGCTAATGGAATTCCGTGAACCGGTTGAACACATTTGGGATTTTTACCAAATCGTGTTCCTTTACCAGCTGCCAGTATTACTAATACCGGTGAAGATGACCTTATACCATTATATTGATCTATTGCTTCCGGATTGAGAATTTTATTGTCTTCTAATTTTATGACATTTTCAAGTTTATGTAAATGTTTATTTTTTGTCACATCTTTCCTATATTATTCGTACAATTTGATTAAATCCTAATTTGTAATTACCACCATATTTGTTTACCGTTATTATCAATGGTAAAAATACGTTCTTCTTTTTTTGAATTTTCTGCTACTAACCAATACAATGCATTAGATGGTACTCTATTAAAAACAAGAGGTCTTCCGTTAGCTTTTTTACTTCCCAACGACTTCCAACCATTCGACCAATAAAATAACTCGTAATTAACACCCTTTTTGAAAAAAGCGGTTTTTATATTGTCGGTAGCTTTTTTTGTGATTTTCTTTGTTGTGGAAATAAGTTTTATCGTTCGCAAATTTGACGAATCATCTTTTAAATAATTTATCTTTCCTTCTTTTGTTAAGATAAAGGGAACACCGGCAGGTACAATACTCTCATTAATGTAATATGCGGGAAGGTAAGCAATATCTCGTCCCATCTCGGTAAAGTTAACTTTATTACCTGATTCAATAGAACTCCAATGAATGGCTTTCCATTCACCTGAATTAAACACACATATATATGCATAATATGTACTATCCGGTGGTTTCATTTCAAGTTCTAATCTTACACTAGAGATAGGTCCATAATCTTTAGTAACATCTATAATGTTATTTCGATTTATATAAGGTGGAGCTTTAACCCATTCCGGTTTAATTGCAGCTAAACTGTTCGGTTGTAAGGCGAAAGTTTTTCGATAAACTTTTGCTTTAGCCTGATTTAGTTCATATTCGCCGGGATTAAAAAGTCCTCCCATAAAAATAATAACTTTATTTTCTTTGGAGAAGATAACATTCCAAGCATGATTATTACCGGTTTTAGCCCAATATGGAGTGAAGTCGCTCATTACAGGAATAGCCATTGCCCTCATTGCATAAATTGCCAGATTGGTCATATCTTCACAACGTCCCATTTGGTTTTTAAGCATCTCGCTTAATCCTTGATCAGTAGATTGACGATAAAACCTTGAATCGAACTTAAACCATGATTTAATATCATTATTAATTAACTTTCCCGCTTCAATTGGATCATCAATGTTTTTTACGGAATCTTTTACCCATTGATATTTATCAAAAAAATAAGTCCGCCAATTTTCAAGTGGTTCGTTTGTTGATCTATAAGGTAAAATACTTTCACAAAATTGTTTAAAATCAATATGCTTTGCCCATTGATATTCTTGCCAAGCTTTAAATGCCAGATCAATATTATTAATCAAAAAGTCCGAAGTAATTACATCATAGTCATAAATTGTAGTATCAACAACATTTTTAATCTTACCTCTAATCGCTTCTATCGAATCCCATGCTGCCACCATTGTTTTATAGTCGGGGTAATCCAGGACATTAAAATTCACATCTATATTGTTTGAATCAGCTACTATGTAGTGTATGTAACTTTGTTGTTCCATATTACCGATTAAAAATAAAGCGGCTTTTAATTTTAAACTGTCTTTTGGATTTTGATAATGTTGAATAACCTTTTCTAATTCAATTCGGTTCTCCCCGGATTTTTTCAATACTTCATTTACATTATCAGGTAATTTAAAAGATTGTTGGCAATCGAATAGTAATAATAACAGCAAAACATAAATATATTTTCTTTTCACTTTAATACTCCTTTTCTTCTTTATATACAATATCACCGGCAACCATAGTTTGAACTATTTTCAACTGATTCTGTTCTAACTTAAACAATATAAAATCGGCACGTTTACCTTCTTCAATAACGGCTATGTTATTAAATCCGTATAGACTCGCAGGATTTTTTGTTGCCATGTTAATTGCTTCATGTAAACTACAATTAGTAAATTTCATCATATTTCCTATTCCGACAAACAACGGCAAAGATGCACCGGCAAATACGTTTTCTCTAGGTAGCATTATTATTCCTTCAGGCGTAAGGAATACATCGTTTCCATCCCAGACATAATCACCCGGAGGCATTCCCGCCAACATAGTTATATCGGACGTAAGAATTATATGGTCTTTCCCCTTTGCTCGGTAAAATACTTTAACCATTTCCGGACGGAGGTGAAAGCCATCAAGTATTAGACTAACCATTAAACGATCTTCTGCTAACTGCATCCATAGTGGATTATCAAAACGATTTATCTCATTAGCTACTCCGTTACCAAGATGCGTAACTGTTTTTGCCCCGGCATCGGCAGCTCTTTCGATATCCTCTGCACTTCCATTATGATGCCCAAGCGAAACCACAATATTATTTTGTACACATTTTTTTATAAATTCAATTGCTCCTTCTATTTCGGGAGCTAAAGTAACCTGAATAATTTTACCTTCTGCCGCTTCATTTATACGCCTGAACTCATCCCAATCCGGTTTGCGAATATCTTTAAGACTATGTGCGCCACGGTAACCTTTTACTGGTGAAATATAAGGACCCTCGAGATGAAACCCCGGAATAGAACGAGATATATCTTTTTCTTGTAAAGTATGCACTAAATTTTTAAATGAATTAATTAACGATTTTTCAGAAGCTGTTATAACAGTTGGTAAAAATGTTGTTACACCGTTATTATGAAGACCTTTAACAACTTTGTACATATCTTCCGTTGTTAATTCCGGCAATGAAAATTCTACTCCAAGGTAACCGTTTATTTGGTTGTCGAACAAGCCTGGAGCAATATAATAAGTATCCTTTGCATTATCTGTAAAAGAATCTACTTTTTCTATCTTCTTTATAATATCATCTTCAATTTCAATTCTAACTTTACTGTTATCTGAATAAAGGATTCCTTCAATACTTTCCATTTGTTACCTCAAAATTATTGTATTTGTAAAATAGCCCAAGCAAGGAAAATCAATCCACCAACAAATAACCATGCGTATAAAAATCCAACCCAGTCCTCACGATATCTTTTCGAAAAACCTTCCCAACGTTCTTTTGTAAACCATGAAGGTAAATCAAGTAATATTAAATCATGCCCTAATTCTGCTGCCAATGGTTTTTGTCCGTTTTTAATTCTGTCCTCATCAGAAAGCTTAAGCATATTATCAAAAAACTTTTCAATCTTTTCTTTCGGTTCCGGTTTTGTAATAAAGCTTACAAATACTAATAAGATAAAACCGATCAACATTGCCCACCCGAATGGTTCGGGTCTCCATTTATACACAATTTCCCACGTACCGGTGTGCATGAAATTCAATATATAATATAGAACAAAAGCAGAAAGAACGCTTACAACAGCGCCATATCTATTTGCACGTTTCCAAACTATTCCACCAAAAATCATAATTCCCATGAATGCCGAAATTGTTTCGACAAATAGAAAAGCATGCAGAACACTATTGACATACAACGCAAACAAAACACCGAGTAGAGTTAAAAGCAAACTGGAAATTCTTCCCGTCCAAAGTAATTCTTTATCGGTAGGATTTTTCTTAATATATCCTTTGTAAATATTTTGAGTAAAAAGAGCTCCGGTATTAACCATAAAGTTTGATGCCGACGACATATTTGCTGCCAATATTGACGCGACCATTAGTCCTGTTAATCCCGGGAAAAGAAGCACACGAGTTGCATATCCAAAAGCCATTTCCGGATCGTTTAAGTTCTGTCCGCTTTGAATAACAAGCGCTGCAACAATTAACCCTGTAAACGCCCAACCGATTGTAACAGTACGTTTAACAAACGAGCCGTATGTTTGACCGATTCTACCGTCACGTTCAGTTTTACCGGTAGCACACATCGAAACCATGTGAGGTTGCGCGGTAATCCCGATAACTCCATTAAGTGCAAGCATTATAATCATAAACCACCCAATACCAAGTTCAGGGCTAAATAAGTTGAAAAAATTTGCCGGA
>Ga0256913_10000900_pt1 | contig 15415 bp, 10 predicted proteins | sample Axial_MatmetaG_FD_185970 | JGI IMG/M metagenome (GOLD analysis project Ga0256913, IMG submission 185970) | Deep-sea worm associated microbial mat communities from Axial Seamount, Juan de Fuca Ridge, Pacific Ocean - Axial_Mat | ecosystem: Environmental > Aquatic > Marine > Oceanic > Microbial...
ACCATGAAGTGAACAGTTTCGCTAATACCAGCATGAACGTAGAATTGGAATTTAGTTACGGAAGAACCTGGATAGTCAACTAATTGAGCAGCATCAAATTTAATAGCCCAGGTAAATGTAGCTGGTCCACCAATAGCATCAACGTTTGTACCATCGTCATAGAATAACCATTGGGCAACTCCGCCGCCGCCGCCATTACCACTCCAGTCAACTTGAACAGTGTTCTCGTTAACTTCAGTAGCTATTACGCCATCAACAGGGTAAGGGAATTCGTCTAATTGGAAATCATTAGTTACTGTAGTGTTATAAGCAACTGCAACAGCAAGAGCATCTTCTGTGATGTAACCATCAGCAGAAACTCTTAAGTCGTAAGTTCCTTCATAAACAGAAACAGAATACATTCCCATAAAGTCTGTATTTGTAGTATAAGTGTTAGTTCCGTCAGAAATAGTTACCAAAGCGCCTTCAATAGGGTTGCCGGTTAATAACTCAGTTACTGTACCATCAAAAATACCAGTACCTGTAATACAAGCAGTAGCTGTGTTAGATGGAGCAGAAACACCTTCGTCGAAGATAGCTTCAACATAATATTCATAACATGGGTTCATGTTATAAGCTAAGTCTAAGTCAGTATATGTAGTAGTACCAGCAGCAGTAGTGCCAATCATAGCGCCATCACGATATACATTATAGCTTAATAAAGCTTTAGCAGAAGCAGTCCAGTTAAGAACAACATTATACTCATCAGGAGTAATTTCGTCTACTGTAGCAGTAAGGTTAGATGGAGGAGTGATGGTAGTTGTGAAACCCCATGTGTCACCTTCAACCATACCATTATTATTTTTTACGTCTACTCTCCAGAAATATTGCATAGAAGGATCTAAGTTTGGAAGAGCATAAGAAGTAGCTAAGTCGCTTGTCCAGTCAACCAATACATTAGATGGTGGATAAGTAGTACCAAAGCTTAATTTGTATTCGTTAGTATACTGACCGAATTCCCAACCTAAAACGATTCCGTTAGATGGAACGTCAACAGCTGCATCAGCTGGAGAAGGATTGAAAGCTTTTTCTGGGTCAGGCATGGTAGTAGCTGTGATGTCAAGATCAAAAGTCATGGCAGCATCAGCAGCTTCAGCGCTTACTACTAAATAATAATCACCTGTATAAAGAGGAGCATTAGTAATGTCAGCACCACCGGAAACAAGAGCGTTAGTAACGCTAGGACCACCTACACCACCGAAATCGGAAGCATAAATAGCAGTCTTTGGAGTTTCAGTTGCGTTAGAAATAGCAACAGTAACTTCTTTGTCTTCAGTAAGGGTGAATTTATAAACCACGTCTTTACCATTAGTAGCAGTACCTGGAGTTACATAATTGCTTCTCATTGGAAGAGCAGTAGAAACACCAGCTTCAGCAACAGGAAGAGTCACCATAAATGGGTTCTCAGCGATATCACCAACAGCAGCTGTGTAAGCTGTAGCAGTTATTGCAGCAGTAGTTACACTTTTAGCAGGTCCCCAGCTAGCAACATAAGTAGCGTTATAAACGCCATCAGCAACACCAGCACCAGTAAAGTTAACACCTACAAATGCAGATGCGCCACCTTCTGGAAGGGTAGTAGGAAGGTTGATGTTAGTTAGACCAAAAACACCACTTGGGTCATCTAACTCACTACCGGTAATCTCAACGTCACCAGTACCATCATTATAAACTTCTAAAAAAGCATCTTGCTGCCATCCGCCGATTGGCCATTCGCCAAGGTCTAAAGATGTAGGGTTGACTGCCAATTTAGGCACTGCTTGCATAACAACAGCTGAGCCAGAGAAGAAGTGAGGAGGATTTCCATAAATATCTCCATCAATTAAATAATCAATCATTTGATTACCTGTTACTGATGCATCAACTGTGATGTTTACATTAAAATCAATGTTTTGGTTTGAGCTGTAGATATAAGTATCCCAGTCAACTACTTGTCCAGTGATAGTAGGAGTAGTTCCATTGATTACGTCTGCTGAGTTTACTGTTATACCAGCAGGAAAAGTTAATGTAATCCCATGACACCACTCAAAGTCAGGAGAAGTGTAAGTAAGATTTAAACTCAGGTCAGAAGTAGCTCCTGACAGATAAGTGCCATTTGCTGAAACACTACCTGAGATTTCATTTGAATCTGCGAAAGCTGAAGATGCAGAGAGCATAAGTCCCATCACCATCAGCATAAGCCATGATTGCAATTTTGTAAAATTTCTCATTCTTTTAGAAAATTTTAGTTAATAAAAATAATAATATCTATTGGTCATTTAATTCACCCTCATTTATAGTTAACAAGGTTTGTACCAAATAAGCCGACAAAAAAACGAAAAAAAATCCACTTATAAAATTTTAAAGCGATTTAATCTGCTTTTTATCAATTAAAACCATAGACATCTATGTTTATCTAATGGTTGCGTGAGCTTATCGTGTTTTTCAACTATTATTTTATATTTATGCTAAGTAGCACAAATACAGTAATATGGGGTAGGTTTTGTCCATGTTAAAATCTAAAGAATTTTTTAACATTTTTGATTTTTTAAGAAATGGCATTTTTACGCAGTATAATCTTGCTTGTTTTAATGGATCTAGGGGGGGCTTTTTTTTGGAAAAACCCCATTAATAACGATGTGTTTTCAGGAAAAATGACAAGGATACTTGATTGTTAATTTAATATTATATTTTTGCAAAAAAATTTAAACGATACCTCATGGAAAATAAATGGAACCTGTTTGAGAAGTTTCTGGTTACAGAAAATGTGAATCTTTCTGTCAATGACTTTTTACTGAATGCAGGATTGATCATTGTGATGTCTTGGCTATTATCTTTAACCTATCGTAAAGTGGGTAAGAGCTTGTCCAACAGAAAAGATTTCTCAGCCAATTTTATGCTTTTGGCTTTTACCACGATGTTGATTATTACGATTGTAAAATCATCATTGGCTCTTTCCTTGGGTTTGGTTGGAGCATTATCAATTGTAAGATTTAGGGCAGCTATAAAAGAGCCTGAAGAGTTGGCTTATTTGTTTTTTACTATCTCTTTAGGTTTGGGTCTGGGAGCTAATCAGGTGTATATCGTTATGGCTGCTTTTGCTGTTCTGATGGGTATTTTGTGGGCAAGATATTTTCTTGGTGGACGTGATGAAGCTCAGAATCTTTTTGTGACAATTAGTGGTAAAGGCGATGTAAAGCCCGAACTGCAAGAAGTTCAAATCCTCATGACCAAATATTTTAATAGATTTCAACTAAAGAGATTTGATGACCACGGTAATACATCGGAGTTGTCTTATGTGGCTGATGTGAAAAAAGCTGAAAATTTGGAATTGTTCCGTAAAGATATTCAAGCAAAATATAAGGATGCTAGTATTTCATTTCTAGATAGCAAAGCATATTAATGGGTGTTTCAGCAGAATATACCGAATTAAAGACAAGTAGATTCGAGCGTAAGTTTGTTATTGAATATGGTGGTGTGCCTTATGTGGAACGGTTGGTAAAACTGAATAAAGGCTGTTTTAGGTCTGTGTTTTATGAGAGACAAATCAACAATATATATTTTGACACCCCAAATTTAACCAACTTTTACGATAATCACTTTGGAAAAAGTAAGCGTACAAAGGTGCGTATCAGATGGTATGGAGATACATTTGGGGAGGCCAAGAATCCTATTTTAGAGTTTAAAATAAAGACTGGTGCTGTTGGCAGAAAGCTTTCTTTTCCTCTCAAAAGCTTTCGTTTTCATTCTCATATCACCCATGAGGAAATTTTAAGTGTTTTTGCAGAGTCAAAATTGCCGGACTGGGTTGTTAATGACGTGTCCAATTTTATACCTACACTAGTGAATGCCTATAAAAGGAAATATTTTGTATCATTCAATCAGCTATTTAGGTTCACTATTGACCACCATCTGGAATATTATAATATCCATACTAGAAATATTTCTTTTACGGAAAAGAAAAGAGAGAGAGATTTGGTAGTCTTAGAGCTGAAATATGATATGGAACATGATAGTAAGGTAAGTTTAATTACTTCTTCATTACCTTTTAGGCTGGATAAATTCTCGAAATATGTAAGTGGCATTGAAGCTTTTAATCATCATTTGGCAGTTTAGAAATATATGATTTATAGAGATAAAATAGCAAAGCGTTTTTCCATAGCTGTCATCAGTTGTTTTGGGGTATTGGCGTTTGCCTTGTTTTTCCAATCTTGTCAACCGAATAAATCATCAGAAAAATATAATGATGTGTTTTGTAGTGCTGAAAAATCTACTTTGGATTCTCTGGGTAAGTCCTTCATTATTTCTCATCAGGAATATGATAGAGTAAAAAAGGTGAGCCTTGGTGGATATTTAAGCAATAAAGAAGCTCATAGTGGCGAGAGCAGTGTGTTATTAACAGGAAAGAAATTATATGCTTTTTCTACTAAATATAAAAACTTAAAAGGTGATGAACATTTTATCGCTAGTATTTGGAGAAAAGATAAATCCAAAAAAGCAGGATTAATAGTCCAGGGGGATAAAACATATAGCATCTATATTGCTGAGAGTAAGGCAGTGGAAAAAGGAGAAAATGGGTGGGAACGCCTAGAGATAGATTTTAATGTACCTCCTAATATTAGGGAAGTAACTATTTATGCTTGGAAAATTCATGCTGACTCTGCCTTTTTTGATGATTTAAGCATTCAGCAGTTACCTTTAAAAGTTTTTCCTGCCTATGCCGAAAAGCCTAAACTACATTTGTATTTTTCCGGTAAGAAGATGAAAGAATTTGCACGAGAGCGTTTTGAATCTTTTGAGGCAGGGGTTCATATTGGTTCTTCGGGATGGAAGAAGGGTGTGCTGTCCGATGAAAATAGTGTGATGCCTATTAAAGCTCGATTAAAAGGTGATTGGCTCGATCACTTAAGGGGACAAAAATGGTCCTATCGTGTGAAGATGCGAAAGAATTATGCCTTTAACAGATTGCGTGTTTTCTCTCTTCAAAATCCGATTACCCGTTATTATATCAACGAATATGTTTCACATCAGCTTTTTGCTCAGGAGGATGTTTTGACGCCTCGTTATGGTTTTATTCCGCTATATCTAAATGGTAAAAGTTTGGGAATTTATGCATGGGAAGAACATTTCGCTAAGCAGTTGGTAGAATACAATTTGCGGAGGGAAGGACCCATTATGAAATTCGATGAGAATCCGCTTTGGAAAGTACACCAAAGCCTTGTTTTGCATAGAAAGTGGTTGGAATTGCCCTATTATGAAACTAGCCGAGTGATTGCTTTTGGGTTGAGTAAAATATTAGAAAAACCGGTGCTGAAGAAAGAGTTTAATATAGCACAAAGCCTGATGTATCAATATAAGGAGCGGCTGGCACCTGTTGAAGAACTTTTTAATATCGATGAATTGGCTAAATATTGGGCCATATTGGATGTGAGTAATGGCCGTCATGGCACTGCATGGCATAATCAACGGTTTTATTACAATCCTGTACTTTGTAAATTAGAACCAATAAATTACGATAATTATACTGATTATTATAAGGAAGAGAAACCTGCCTTGATAACAGCATTATTAATTGGACAACATGATACCTTGGGATCCGAATTTCAACTTTTATATCAAATTTTCACCTCACCGGTAATGCTGCAAAAATATATTGGTTATTTGGAGAAATATTCCAATGAAGCTTTTTTGAATAAGTTTATGGCTGCTCAAAAAGGCCAAATTGATGACTATGAGGAGATGATGCAGCAGGAGTTTCCCAAGTATAAATTCGATCATCATTTTCTTTTGGAAAATGCTGCCTATATTAGAGAAAAACTTCCTCAATTAAAAGCGGAATTTGCCAGAGGATATTTCGATAAGATTAAACTTTATGATCGTTTAAAAGTATCAGACACTACCTATTATCCGCAATTGATTTCCGACTATGTGAATGCTTTTTATTATCGCATTAACGAAAATGAAGCTGGTCTCGAATTAGAAAATTATAATGGGCGAACCTTGAAGTTCATTGGCTTAGCTAATAAGAAACACCAAATATTGGGATTGTTAAAACAGCCCATAAGCATGTCTCCTTTTGCTTATCATGTGAAGGATACTACTATTCAAACGGAATATTTCGATAAGGCAGCATATATTGTTTTTAAAGACTCTGAGCATGACCAGATATTTTATACAGAGCTGTCACTCTGGAAGAAGAATAAATCTATGAGCCCCTACCAAGAACTCTTGCATGCTGAGGATAATCATTTTTCTGAAATTTTTGAGGAACAAGGGGATAGCTTAATTGTGAGAAGAGGACAGCATAGTTTACGCGATAAAGTAATGGTTCCTAGTGGTAGAAAAGTAGTGTTTGAAGCCGGAGCAGAGCTGGATATGGTTCATCAAGCAGCTTTTATATGCTATTCGCCAATTTGGATGAAAGGGACGGCCGATCAGCCTATCCAGATTTACTCATCAGATTCCACGGCCAATTCGTTTAGCATTTTGCAATCATCAGAAAGATGTCATTTGTCTTATGTGAAATTTAGTCATTTAAATACTTTAAATTATCATGGTTGGATGCTATCGGGGGCTGTTAACTTCTACGAATCGGATGTGGATATCGATCATTGCTCCTTTGAACACAATCAGTGTGAGGATGCCTTAAATATTGTCCGGTCTCATTTTTTGGTGAGTGAGTGTTCTTTCTCCGATATTTTTTCTGATGCCTTTGATTCTGATTTTTCCAAAGGTCTATTGGAGAAGACAAGCTTTGATAAAGTAGGTAATGATGCCATTGATTTTAGTACAAGTCAGATTAGCGTTGACCAATGTGACATTAAAAATATCAGCGATAAAGGAGTGAGTGGTGGTGAAGGCTCTACCTTAGATGTAAGTAATTGCAGCATTCTCAATTGTAATATTGGAATAGCCTCCAAAGATTTATCGCAGGTGAAAGTTGAGAATACAACAGTAGACCATTGTTATTATGGGTTGGTTGCTTTACAGAAAAAACCGGAATATGGCCCCGCTACTTTGGATACACGAAAGTTGAAAATGACAAATTGTACCGTAAATCATTTGATAGAAAAAGAATCCGTGCTGATGTTGAATGGTCGAAAGATATTAGGTGTTAAGAAGAATGTCGCGAAGATGTTTTATTAGAGCATCATATCATCATGATATAAAAGGAATAAAATACCCATATTATTCTAACAGTTTAGCAGTTATATACAAATTCATCCATTAGAAATATTACCATTTACTTAGAGTCTGTCTATAAAGTCGAACGTTTTACTATAAATTGAAGTGTTTAGTTTATAAAGTTCGATATCGAGGCTTGTGAAATGCTGAATAGCAATAAGTTTACTTTTGTAAATGTTTGTTTTCAGTATGAGCGTAACGATGATAGCGGACAAGCCTCCTGAATAACTATAGATTTGTCCCTGTAAAATGAAGAGTGGTGAAATTTACCTATTGCGTTGGATGGCTTGCTATGTTTAAATCACTAGCTGAATACAGCTAAATTTTTGGAATGGCATAATTCTGTCTGTTATGGGACTTCGCTTTACCACATCTTTGTATTCATTAATATTCATCAAAAATCGAAACAAAATGTCAAAATCAAAATCATTATTCAAAACAGCTATGTTTGCTGTTTTAGGTGGCTACTAGTTGCTGTCCCCTTCCTGTAAGAAAAAAGAAGAAGCGACGCCCGAACCGGCAAATGCTGCCCCTGTGGTAAGTAATATCCAGGTAAATCCAACTAATGCAGAGCCGGGGCTCTACTGTTATTATTTGCGTTACTGCTACCGATGCAGATAAGGACGAATTAAGCTATTCTTATGAAGTAAATGGTGGTAGTATTTCCGGGAGTGGAGCCTCAGTGGCATGGGCTATGCCCAATGGCGAAGGATCTTATACCGTCAATGCGCTTACAACTCAAATAAATGGATCTGCTAGCTTTCCTGCAGGTACTTCCGGTGATTTAGCCAATGCCAAAGTAAGTATCTATACTTCCTATGATAATTGGAATCAAAACAACCCTTTGCAGTTTGTGGCTGCCACAGGAAATGGTTCTAATATCAGTTTTACCATTAGCGATATGCCGGCAGGAGTATACTATCTCGATGTTTGGAAAGATGTGGACAATAGTGGAGGATGGTCTTATGGGGATTATGTGGGTTGGTATGGTAATGGTGGCTTAGGCTCTCCTAGTCTTACCGAGATTTCTATTCTGGAAGGCGAAACAAAAAACCTCAGCATCAGCATGATGATTATCAATGGTAAGATGATGCAGAATATAAAACAAATTCAATAATTAATAACAGATTGATCATGAAAAAACTAGTATATATTATTATTTCTTTTAGCCTGATGTTTCAGATAGTGGGCTGTAAAAAAGATACGAAGAAAGAAGAAGTAGTGCCTGAGGCTGCTGTGGCTTACGATTTATTGATTTATGACTCTTATAAGAGCGGTTCCTATGATAATAAGCTCCAAGCGACCCTTAAAAAATCTGATTTTCAGTTTTCTACTTTTAGTGATGATTCCTACTCCAGTGAGCTTGGTAATTTTAATAAAGCCTATGTATATAATTCTGTAGAAAACACGGAAGCTTTTATGCTCTTTGATGATTTTGGAGAGCCGGCTTTTCTTTATAAAATAGATATGGCCAGTGGTGAGAAAAAAGAAGCCGTGGTAGAATTTGAGAAACAAGATGCCAATAGTTTCTTTGTTCGCTTTTTTTATTACGACTGGCAAAATAGGCTGGGGACGCTGCTATTTGAGACGGTGATTAGTAAGAATGGTGACCAATTTACCAGTACTCCCTCTTTCGTTATTGATGACTTAGACTTTGGCAAAAAAAGTGCAAAACTGGGTGAGAAGAAGGGGAATAAGAGTTTTGCCCATCCTATCGGTCGTCTGGAGCATATGATGAGCGCCCAAAAGTCTGCTGTCCAGTTGAAAAATGTGCAAGTGGGTATTGATGGATGGATAGAATCATTCAACGAAATGAAAAATTCTACTATCTCTCAATGGCTTTCTAAGACCCAAAAAACTGGAGCAGTATTGGCTTTAACAGGCCTAGGACTTAGCGAGACCGTGATTGGTGCGCCGGTTGGTGTATGGTTGATGGCCGGAGGCAGTTCTATGCTTGTGGCCTCTGCTGCTATAGAAGCTGTTACCACTGATAAATGGAGCAATTTTTTAACTGAGACAAAAACGAAGATAGATGCCATAACGGAGACAGCTACCAGAGTTGGCGATAATATGGTTTCTAAATACCAAGGCTTTGATTTTGATTTAAAAGATCATTGGGTAAACACCAATACAAGCAAGACAAGTTTAGAGGAGCTTACTACGGAAATAAATGAAGCGGAAATGCTGGTGACGAAAACCGATTTAAATGATTTGCCCGGTAAAGATGGTGTATTACAAATTGGGTTTTCTTGGGATAGCGAGGGTACTGATGTGGATCTTTGGGTGACTGATTCTACCGGAGAAAAAGTATATTATGGAAATTCTACTTCTGCATCCGGTGGCTATTTAGATAGAGATGATACCGATGGTATTGGTCCTGAAAATATCTATTGGGTGGATCATATTCCTGATGGTAATTATATCATACAAGTGCATTATTTTAGCGGAGGAGCGCCCACCAATTATACTGTTAAAGCAACCAACGGTTTGGGCTTTTCACGAACTTATACCGGAACTTTGGTAGATGGCGATCAGCTGGATGATGTGGTAACCCTCCACAAATCAGGCGTAAATATTAGCAAATAAAATTCCCCCACTAACACAAAATAATAATCTGAATTTGATGAATGAAGTCCTCTTGCATGAATGTGAGGGGGCTTTTTTTATGGCTGAGGCTTGGTTGCGAAATAAATTGATCTTATGTTTTTGCCAATAAACGATGGATATTTTGGTTTTGTTCGTCGGACTCTATTTCACCATCTTTCAATCGGATGATACGATGGGCATGCCGAGCAATGTCTTCCTCATGAGTGACCACTATCACCGTATTTCCCAAATCGTGTATCTCTTCAAATAAAGCCATGATTTCTACCGAAGTTGTAGAATCGAGGTTACCGGTGGGTTCGTCTGCCAAGATGATAGCCGGATTGTTCACGAGTGCACGAGCCACTGCTACCCTTTGGCGCTGACCTCCGGAGAGCTCATTGGGTCTATGATTCATTCTGTCGCCTAGTTGCACGCTTTCCAATGTCTTCTTGGCTTTTTCCATACGCTCCGCTTTAGTATAGCCGGCATAAATCAAAGGCAGCATGACATTTTCCAAGGCAGAGGAGCGTGGCAAGAGATTAAAAGTTTGGAATACAAAGCCAATTTCTCGATTTCTAATATCGGCTAAGGAGTTATCATCCATCTTACTGACGTCTTTACCTGCCAGAAGATATTCGCCGTGAGTGGGCGTATCCAAACAGCCTAAAATATTCATTAAAGTAGACTTTCCTGAACCGGAAGGCCCCATTAGGGCTACATATTCGTTACGTTTGATATTTAGGCTGATAGTCTTGATGGCTTTTACAAGCTGTGTGCCAACTTGATAGTGCTTGGCAATATTGTGAATACTGATAACCTGATCGCTCATAGTATTTGTGTTTTATTTATTCAAAAGTAAAAAAATAAACCTATTATCGTGAATAGATTAACATTTCTAAAGGTTTTTTTATTGTTTTTGTTAATACCTGATGGAGAAATATTCTTTGCTGCTTTCTTTTCTAAAAAAACTGATACCAAAATGATAGAACTCCAAATTTACCCGAGAAAGGGGGGAGTGAACCAATAGCTCCCAAAATTCTCGTTGTTGCTTTGACGCTCGCAATTGTGGAATGATTACAAATGAATCGTTTTTCAAGGCCATTTTTTTTAGAAGCTCAAGCATTTCAGCAGGCTTATCTATCTTATTTAGCACGATTATATCCAGAGGTGAGTGTTTGGATAACTCTTTTTTACCTTGTGATAGAGAGAAGTTGGGAGAGCGCATTTGGTATTCGTTAAAGGACTGGTGAAAGAAATCATCATCATTCAAGAGAAAAGCTTTTTGGGGCTTGAAATAGTCCAGCATACGTTGATATAATTCGTACTCCCTTTTTCTTGTCCTTCTGATATTACTATTTTCTTTTGGCCTTTTGCGGTAAACCACATCCTCCAAAAAGTGGTAGGTAAAAGGAGGATGAACACCATGTCTATTCGTAGCCTTGCTCTGAAACCTAATATATGTTAGTATTTGTTGAAACATAAAAAAAAGCGGTTATTAGCCGCTTCAAAAATCATTTATTTTTTTTCTTCAGTTTCTTTGGGTTTCTCAACGGGCTCTTCGCCATCGTTCATGCCTTCTTTAAACTCTTTGATGCCGCTGCCCAATCCTCTCATCAATTCCGGAATTTTCTTTCCTCCAAAAATTAATAGAACCACCACAGCAATCAATGCCATTGACCAAACACTTGGTACTCCGTATAATAATATTTGTGCTATCATAATTTTTCCTTTTAGGTATTGCAAATATATAAAATTAAGTAATGTTTATTTTTTATTGGTAAAAAAATATCATTTTTAACAGCCTGAATTATTGAGTGAAATGACAAATAGCTTAAGTCTTTCTTTTTTTCTTTTTAGCAGCGGGAAACAATACGTTGTTCAATATTAGGCGATAGCCTGCTGAATTGGGGTGGATATTTAAATCGGTAGGAGGGTCGCCCACCATATGGCGGTAGTCTTCGGGGTCGTGACCACCGTAGAAAGTCCAGGTGCCTTTTCCATATTCACCATGTATATATCTGGCTTCGCCCAGAGCTTTGTTTTCACCTAAAATTAAATCGGTTGCTTTAAGGGTGTTTTTGTTGAAGGCGGTGGTTTGTCCCATGAAGCCTCTAATGACTGTTTCGTGATTTTGGCAGAGCATGGTAGGAACGGGATCCCATTTGGCAGAAAAGTCGAAGAGGGTGAACAAATCGTTTTTTTGCTGCACATGTCTTTGGGCAGGCACCACATCGATATTAGAGATTTCGTATTCTTGCGGGTTTTGAGAGATTCTAAAGTTGGTAAAGGCCAGACAGTTATCGTAGTTGAGCTTCTGCTGGGCCTTGGGGTCGGCAGGATCGCCATCGAACATCACATCGCAAATATCTACCCCATCAGCGGCTAAGGCCACATCGAAACTATCGGGGGCAGAGCACATGGCACAAAGATAACCACCACCCATCACAAAGCCTCTAATTTTTTTAGCCACCGCAAGCTTTAGTTGCGACACCTTTTGAAAACCCAGGTTATGGGCTGTCTCTTCGGCGGCTTTTTGATTTTCGATATACCAGGCAGCATTTCTATAACGAGCCCAGAATTTTCCATATTGCCCGGTGAAATCTTCATGGTGCAGATGAAGCCAGTCGTAGGAAGCCAGCTTGCCGGCCATCACTTCATCATCATAAATCACATCATAGGGTATTTCGGCATAGGTAAGCACCATGGTGACAGCATCGTCCCAAGGTTGCTTGTTTTTAGGGGAATAGACAGCAATTTTGGGTGCTTTTTGTAGCTTTACCACATCCTCATTAACAGCAGGGTCGGCAATCTCTTTGATGATAGCAGCGGCTTGTATATCGGCAATGACCTGATAACTCACACCTCTGATATTACATTCGTCCTCAAAAATACTATTATAGGGAAACATAAAACTACCGCCTCTATAATTTAATAGCCAATCCACGCTTACGTCTTTATCTATCACCCAATAAGCAATTCCATAGGCCTTTAAATGATTGGTCTGGCTTTCGTCCATGGGGATTAAAACATAGGCCGCCGAAATAGTTTTGCTAGCCATTATCAGCAATAGGCTGAAAAGGAAGATTATTTTAGAAAGGGATGTCATCGTCGCCGTTTTGTTCGTAGATTAAGGAAGCTTCATCGGGTAGGTCGTTCATCTTGCTGGCTACAATTTTATTTCTGCCACCACTATCGAAACTTTCATTGGGACTCATACCTGTATCGCTGTTAAATTCATTGGTGATATTATCGGTAAATTTGATAAACTGCCCGATAAATCTTAGGTATATGGAGTCTAGGGAACCATTACGGTGTTTGGCAATAATGATTTCGCCCAATCCTCTGAGGTCTTGGCCATCATTGCCTTCTGTTAGGTCGTAATATTCCGGACGATAGATAAAAATAACCATATCGGCATCTTGCTCAATGGCACCGGATTCACGTAAGTCGGATAGCATGGGTTTTTTCAATCCGCCTCTAGTTTCTACGGATCTGTTTAGCTGAGAGAGCACCAAAACGGGCACATTCAGTTCTTTGGCTAAGGCTTTTAGCGATCGTGAAATTGTACTGATTTCCTGTTCACGATTTCCCATATTGTCACCGGCACGCATCAACTGAATATAGTCAATCACGATGAGTTTAATGTCATGTTGTTCTTTCAAGCGGCGACATTTAGCCCTCAGCTCGAAGACGGATAGTGCGGGAGTGTCGTCAATATATATGGGAGCGTCTTCTAAGCTTTTTATCTTGGTATTGAGCTGCTTCCATTCATCTTCACGTAACTCGCCTTTTTTCAGTTTCTCGCCTGCTATTTCGGTCTCAGATGAAATCAGACGTGTGGCTAACTGTACCGAGGACATCTCCAAAGAGAAGATAGCTACCGGAAAGCCATTGATGGCGGCATTACGAGTGAGGGAAAGGGCAAAGGCTGTTTTTCCCATACCGGGGCGGGCAGCAATGACAACCAAATCCGACTTTTGCCAACCTGCTGTTAATCGGTCTAGATCGGTAAATCCTGATGGCACGCCTCTAAGTTTTCCTTCGGAGTTTTTGGCATTTTCTATCTCTTTTATGGCTTCTATCACCAGACTCTTCATATCGGAAGATTCTCTCCTGAAGTTATTCTCGCTGATATCGAAGAGACCTTGTTCGGCCCTATCTAAGAGGTTAAAGACATCGGTACTATCTTCAAAAGCCTCTTTAATGGTGACCGAAGAGACACGGATGAGCTCTCGGAGAATATATTTTTGAGCCAGAATACGTGTATGGAACTCAATATTAGCCGGCGATCCAACACGGTTTGTTAGTTGCGTAATATAATAGGGGCCACCCACTTCATCTAATTGACCAAGAGTCTTTAGTTTATTGGTTACGGTGAGAATATCAATGGGTTCGGTATCGGCAAATAATATGCTGATGGCATTAAAAATCTTTTGGTGGGCTTCTTTGTAAAATACTTCGGGTCTGAGTATGTCGATAACTGATGTTAGCGCTTCTCTTTCTAGTAGTAAAGCGCCCAATACTGCTTCTTCCAGATCCACAGCTTGTGGCGGTATCTTTCCGAGATCAAAGGGACCGGGAGCATTCTTGCTACCCGCTTTATTGTAGTTTTCGCCCTTGGGTAAACCTATTTTATTGGCTAAATTATTCTGATATTCCATAGAGCAAAAATAAGAGGAATACATAAATGATTGAAGCGTAGAATTTTTTTTTTTGCACAAGCTGCAAAAAAGGTGATTTGGTACAAAATCTACATTCGCTTGTTTGTTTTTTAGTGCAGAGCACTGTCCTATCAATAACAAATATAAGCATTAGATTTTTCAAACTGCAGCGCAGCGTTCTATTAAAACAACTAGTTTGATTTCTTTGATGATGTTGAAGGATGGGATGATGATTTCGAATACGACAATAGCTTCTCAGACCGATATCAGTCTATCTGAAAAAAACAATTTATTTATTTTTGTAAGGATGCTTGTTTGTAATGCGACAATAGAAAAGCAAGAATAAATAAACATATTCAAAAGTGCCAAATGGCTACACAAATAGATAGGAAGATCCCTGCTTCCATGCAAAACCACAAAAAGTGGCAATCGAATAGGCGAGGTTTTTTAAAAACCATGCTTGCAGGAGCTGTGCTTTCCCAAATTCCTTGGTGGATGTCCTGCAAAAGTGATCATGACCATGCCAAGAATTTCCTTTTTACCGGTCAGCAGTTAAAAATACTGAGACTGGTTCAGGAATTCTTATTCCCTACAGATAATAATGGTCCTGGGGCATCAGAAATAAAAGCAGAAGCATATCTTCAATGGGTTCTTTTAGACCCCGCCATGGATGCCGAAGAAAAAAGATATATCTTGCATGGCATAGGCTGGGTAGAGGAAACAGCTCAAGAGGAAAAGGGAACGGACTTTTTAAAATTAGCAGCTGATAAGCAGCGAGAGATCTTGACTTATATCAGTACTCAGGATTGGGGCGAGAGTTGGTTTTCAGTTTTGCTGAACTTCATTTTTGAAGCGCTTTTATCCGACCCTGTATATGGCGCCAATCCCGACGGAATAGGTTGGAAGTGGTTGCAGCATAATCCCGGAAATCCTCGTCCCGATGAAGATCTTAAATATGGGCATTT
>Ga0256913_10000901_pt1 | contig 15414 bp, 15 predicted proteins | sample Axial_MatmetaG_FD_185970 | JGI IMG/M metagenome (GOLD analysis project Ga0256913, IMG submission 185970) | Deep-sea worm associated microbial mat communities from Axial Seamount, Juan de Fuca Ridge, Pacific Ocean - Axial_Mat | ecosystem: Environmental > Aquatic > Marine > Oceanic > Microbial...
AGGAACTAAAGGCCTCAGTTCAGGCGGGATAACAGGAACAACTTTCACGATCATCCACTCAGGACGGTTAATGCCCTTGGATTTACGGAAAGACTCAACAACGCTGAGGCGTTTCAATGCCTCGTTCTTACGCTGCTGTGATGTTTCTGTGTTTGCTTTATGTCTTAAGTCATACGATAATTCATCAAGGTCGATGCGGGCAAGAAGCATAGCAACAGCATCAGCTCCCATCTTTGCAATGAACTTGTTAGGATCATCATCGTCAAGATGCTGATTATCCTTAGGAAGGGTTTCGAGTATGTCGAGATACTCCTCTTCTGTCAGGAAGTCCATTTTTTTGATACCATCTTCTTCTTTGATACCCGGCTGGATAACCACATATCGTTCGTAGTAGATGATAGTGTCAAGTTTCTTGGTAGGTAATCCGAGCAGATAACCTATTTTGTTTGGTAATGATTTGAAGTACCAGATGTGTGCAACAGGCACAACCAACTGGATGTGTCCCATGCGCTCACGGCGAACTTTCTTCTCGGTAACTTCAACACCGCATCGGTCACAAACGATGCCGCGGTAACGGATACGCTTGTACTTACCGCAATGACACTCGTAATCCTTCACGGGACCGAAGATCCTTTCACAGAACAGTCCGTCGCGTTCGGGTTTGTAAGTACGGTAGTTGATCGTCTCCGGTTTGAGCACTTCACCACTCGACATTTCCAGAATCTCTTCCGGAGATGCGAGGCCTATTGAAATCTTAGTGAAGTTCCCTTTGTTTTTCTGATCTCTTCTGAAAGCCATATAGAGTCGAATAAAATATTTTAACAATGAATAGAGCGGCCCCGAAATTAATCGGGACCACTTTATTGTAAATCTTAATCCAGGTTAATGCTCAGACCCAGTCCACGCATCTCATGCAGCAGCACGTTCAGTGATTCCGGTATGCCGGCCTGTGGCAGCGGATCGCCTTTCACGATAGCTTCATAGGCTTTGGCACGTCCGATAACATCGTCAGACTTGATGGTAAGTATCTCCTGGAGTACGTTGGATGCACCGAATGCTTCGAGTGCCCAAACCTCCATCTCACCAAAACGCTGACCTCCGAACTGAGCTTTACCTCCAAGAGGCTGCTGGGTAATGAGTGAGTAAGGACCGATAGACCTGGCGTGCATCTTGTCCTCAACCATGTGGCCCAGTTTCAGCATGTAGATAACACCTACTGTTGCAGGCTGGTGGAATTTCTTACCGGTACCTCCGTCGTACAGGTATGTCTTACCGTAAGTAGGAACACCTGCATCGTAGGTATATTTCTTCAGGTCGTCAAGTTTTGCACCATCGAAGATAGGTGTTGAGAACTTAACCCCGAGAACCTGGCCTGCCCAACCGAGAACCGTTTCATAGATCTGTCCGAGGTTCATCCTTGAAGGCACACCGAGCGGGTTCAATACGATGTCCACCGGTGTTCCGTCCTCAAGGAACGGCATGTCTTCGGCACGTACTATCTTGGAAACGATACCTTTGTTACCGTGACGTCCGGCCATCTTGTCACCTACTGTTATCTTACGCTTCTTGGCAATGTAAACCTTGGCAAGCTGAACGATACCTGCCGGCAGTTCGTCGCCGATGGTAATATTGTACTTCTGGCGTTTCTCTTTTGACTCAAGCTCCTTGTACTTCATCCTGTAGTTGTGTACAACCCTTTGAATAAGCTCGTTATTCTCTTTGTCGGTGGTCCACTTGTTAGGATTGACCTCAAGGTAATCTATCTCGTTAAGTATCTTTTGTGTGAATTTAGTTCCTTTAGAAACAATCTCGCCTCCATAGTAATCTTTTACTCCCTGCGATGTCTTACCGTTGATTAAAGAGAACAGCTTGTCGACGAGGCGGCCTTTCAGCTCCTCAGCCGAACGTGCAAATTCTTCATCGATCTTGGCAAGCATGGCTTTTTCAGCCGACCTTGAACGCTTGTCCTTCACGTTACGGGAGAAAAGTTTTTTGTTGATAACCACACCTTTAAGCGAAGGAGAAGCCTTAAGCGATGCATCTTTTACATCACCTGCCTTCTCACCGAAAATGGCGCGAAGCAGTTTCTCTTCGGGTGTAGGATCACTTTCTCCCTTAGGAGTGATCTTACCTATCAGGATATCACCCGGCTGTATGTGAGCACCTACTCTGATCAATCCGTTCTCATCGAGGTCTTTAGTTGCCTCTTCGCTCACGTTCGGAATGTCGGAAGTAAGTTCCTCAAGTCCGCGCTTGGTGTCACGTACTTCGAGTGAATACTCATCGATGTGAACGGAAGTAAAGATATCGTTTCTTACAACTTTCTCCGAGATCACGATGGCATCCTCGAAGTTATACCCTTTCCAGGGCATAAATGCAACTTTAAGGTTACGTCCGAGAGCAAGCTCTCCTTTTTGGGTTGAATATCCTTCGGTAAGTATCAGGCCTTTTGTAACCCTGTCGCCTTTTTTGACCATAGGGCGGAGGTCGATACTTGTATTCTGGTTCGTTTTCTGGAATTTAGGAAGATGATATCTTACCGTATCGTTGTCGAAACTTACGAAACGATCTTTGTCGGTAAGGTCGTATTTGATAACGATCTCGTCGGCATCAACATATTCAACAACACCTTCGCCTTCGGCAACAACCTGTGTCTTCGAATCTTGTATCAGGCGTCCTTCAAGGCCTGTTCCCACGATAGGGGATTCCGGGCGCAGCAAAGGCACGGCCTGGCGCATCATGTTCGATCCCATCAAAGCACGGTTTGCATCATCGTGCTCAAGGAACGGAATGAGCGATGCCGCAACAGAAGCGATTTGGTTAGGGGCAACGTCCATCAGTGACACCTGATCTTTCTCTATCAGCGGGAAGTCACCGTCATGACGTGCTTTGACACGATCATTGATGAATAAGCCTTCTTCTGACAGAGGTGCATTTGCCTGTGCAATTGTGATACCCTCTTCTTCCTCGGCGGATAGATAGGTAACACCGTCGTTACTCAGGTCAACCTTTCCGGCTTCAGCCTTACGATATGGTGTTTCGATGAAACCAAGGTCGTTGATCTTTGCGTAAACACAAAGAGATGAGATCAAACCGATGTTTGGTCCTTCAGGTGTTTCGATCGGACAGAGACGGCCGTAGTGAGTGTAGTGTACGTCACGTACCTCGAAACCTGCCCTTTCACGAGAAAGACCGCCCGGTCCCAGTGCCGACATACGACGCTTATGGGTTATCTCAGCCAACGGGTTGGTCTGGTCCATAAACTGCGACAATGCGTTTGTTCCGAAGAAACTGTTGATAACCGATGAAAGGGTCTTGCTGTTGATCAGGTCAACCGGAGTGAACACTTCGTTGTCACGAACGTTCATACGCTCACGGATGGTCCTGGCCATACGGGCCAAACCAACTGCGAACTGGTTTCCGAGCTGCTCGCCTACAGTACGGACCCTACGGTTACTAAGGTGGTCGATATCGTCAACATCGATCTTAGCATTGATAAGCTCGATCAGATATTTGATGATCTCGATTATATCTTCTTTCGTCAATACCTTTGTGTCGAGGTCGGTATTGAGGTTAAGTTTTTTATTCAGTCTGTAACGTCCGACATCACCGAGGTCGTAACGTTTGTCTGAGAAGAACAGCTTGTCGATAACGTCACGTGCTGTTGCCTCATCCGGCGGCTCGGCATTTCTCAGCTGTCGATAGATGTGTACCACTGCCTCTTTTTCCGAGTTACAGGGGTCTTTTTGAAGAGTGTTGTAAATGATCTCGTAATCCGACAGGTTTTTATCCTCCTTGTGCAGGAGAATTGTTTTGGCACCTGAGTCGATGATCTCTTCAATGTGAGATTCCTCGATCACGGTTTCCCGGTCGATGATTACTTCGTTACGCTCGATAGACACAACCTCGCCGGTGTCCTCATCCACGAAATCTTCGATCCATGACTTCAGCACACGGGCGGCAAGCTTACGGCCTACAGCTTTCTTCAGGTTTGTTTTGTTAACCTTTACTTCGTCAGCAAGGTTAAATATCTCAAGAATATCTTTATCGCTTTCGTAACCTATGGCACGAAGAAGCGTAGTAACAGGCAATTTCTTTTTACGATCGATATATGCATACATGACACTGTTGATGTCAGTGGCAAATTCGATCCATGATCCTTTGAAAGGAATGATACGGGCAGAGTACAACTTGGTACCGTTGGCGTGGGTACTCTTACCGAAGAATACGCCCGGTGAACGGTGAAGCTGAGAAACAACAACACGTTCGGCACCGTTGATGATAAAGCTGCCTTTATCGGTCATGTAGGGAATAGTTCCCAGATATACATCCTGAACGACTGTGTCAAAGTCTTCATGTTCCGGATCGGTACAGTACAACTTAAGTTTAGCCTTAAGAGGTACACTAAATGTCAATCCGCGCTCGATGCATTCCTGAATGGAGTAACGCGGCGGATCAACGGAAAAGTCAAGGAATTCAAGAACGAAATTGTTCCTCGTATCTGAAATGGGAAAATTATCGTTGAATACCTGAAATAATTTTTCTTTTTTCCGTTCTTCAGGGGTCGAGCCCAGCTGAAAGAATTCACGGAAAGACTTAACTTGCACCTCCAGCAGGTCGGGATAGCTTAGCTGGTTTTTTATCGATGCAAAACTTATTCTTTCGGCAGTGTTTGGAGTCATCTATAAACAAATTAGTTGAACCTGAAAATATAAAAGCACAAAAAGGCTTAGGAACCAAATGAGGTTCCTAAACCATATCCTAAAAGAGGATTGATGAGATTACTTAAGTTCAACTTCCGCTCCTGCTTCTTCCAATTGAGTTTTTAATGCTTCAGCTTCGTCCTTAGATACTTTCTCTTTGATAGCGGTAGGAGCTTTGTCTACAAGCCCTTTAGCGTCCTTAAGACCTACACCAGTCATTTCTTTAACCAACTTAACGATTGCGAGTTTAGATCCACCCGGTGCTTTAAGAATTACGTCGAATTCAGTCTGCTCTTCAGCAGCTTCTTCGCCGCCTGCAGCAGGTCCTGCAACAGCTACAGCAGCAGCTGCCGGCTCAATTCCATACTCTTCTTTCAAAATTTCAGCAAGTTCGTTAACTTCTTTAACAGTCAAATTAACCAATTCTTCTGCAAGCTTTTTGATATCTGCCATTTTTCTATAAATTAAATAGTGTTTTACTTTTTTTTATTCTTTTTCTCCTAAAGTTTTTAATATGCCGTGGATTGTTGTGCCGCCTGATTGAAGGGCTGAAACAACATTCTTCATCGGTGATTGTAACAAGCCGATAACGTCTCCGATCAACTCTTCCTTGGACTTGATAGCCACGAGAGTTTCTAACTGATCTTCGCCGATGTATGCTGATTCCTCAACATAAGCACCTTTCAATACAGGTTTTTTGTATTTTTTGGCGAATTCTTTGATCAGTTTGGCAGGTACGTTACCTGTGTTACTGAAAAGAACCGTAGATGGTCCTTCTAAGATCTGATAGAGATCTGCGTAGTCGGTTTCACTTTGTTCAAGGGCTTTTTGGAAGATAGTGTTTTTCACTACTACCATTTTCACCTCTTTCTTAAAGCAAAGTCTGCGCAGGTCACTTGTAGCTCCGGCATTGAGGCCGGCGGTGTCTGTCACATAAAAGTGGTTGTACTCACTTACATTAGCAGCCAGGCTTTCTATAATCGTATTTTTATCTTCTTTTCTCATGATTCTTAGATACTCTTTTTTGATTAAACATTAAGCCTCTAACGACTTTGGTTCAACACGAATACCCGGGCTCATGGTACTTGATAAATAAACGCTCTTTACGTATGTGCCTTTAGCTGATGAAGGCTTAAGTTTCATGATAGTAAGGAAAAACTCTTTAGCGTTGTCTATGAGTTTGTCATCACCAAATGAAACTTTACCGATAGATGTATGCACAATACCGTAACGATCAACTTTAAAATCAATCTTACCAGCCTTTACTTCTTTCACTGCTTTACCAACTTCCATGGTAACTGTACCACTTTTTGGATTAGGCATTAAGCCACGAGGACCAAGAATACGACCGAGCTGACCAACCTTGGCCATGACACTGGGCATTGTGATAATCACATCCACATCAGTCCAGCCTCCTTTGATCTTGTCAATGTATTCGTCCAATCCAACGTAATCGGCTCCGGCAGCTTTGGCTTCATCCTCTTTATCAGGGGTACAAAGCACCAATACTCGTACAACTTTACCTGTTCCGTGAGGCAAAGTAACAACACCCCTTACCATCTGGTTCGCTTTCCTGGGGTCAACCCCGAGGCGAATGTCGATGTCGACGGAAGCGTCAAATTTAGTTGTGGTAATTTCCTTAACTAATTTTGCAGCTTCATCAACAGAGTATTGCTTGTCGGCTTCGATTTTCGCTAATGCTAACTTTTTATTTTTTGTTAGTTTCGTCATTTTTGCAAAAAGGTATTAATTTTAGTTATTATCAGGGAAATCGCCTGAAACGGTGATTCCCATACTTCTGGCCGTGCCGGCAATCATCCTCATTGCAGATTCCACAGTAAAACAATTCAAATCAGCCATTTTGTCTTCAGCTATCGCTTTTACCTGGTCCCATGTTACCGAAGCAACCTTTTTACGGTTAGGTTCGGGAGACCCGCTTTTAAGCTTAGCAGCTTCCAACAGTTGTACTGATGCAGGAGGTGTTTTAATTACAAAGTCGAAAGACTTGTCCCTGTACACCGAAATAACCACAGGTAAAACCTTACCGGCCTTGTCCTGTGTCCTGGCATTGAATTGCTTACAGAACTCCATAATGTTCACTCCCTTAGCACCCAATGCAGGTCCTACCGGAGGTGAAGGATTAGCAGCACCACCTCTGATCTGAAGTTTGATAAAAGTTTCTACTTCTTTAGCCATTGTAGCAATTCGTATTAATAATTAATTGTATATAAAAAGAAATGTATCGCGCTTGCAGGGAAGATAAATGTGAAATTTATCAACGGAAGCATTTACTGCTAAGCACTTTCTACTCTTTTTCCACTTGCATAAAACTTAATTCGAGAGGAGTTTTACGTCCGAAGATCTTAACCATTACTTTCAGTTTTTTCTTCTCTTCGTTCACATCCTCAATAATTCCGTTGAATCCGTTGAACGGACCGTCAATAACTTTAACGGTCTCACCAACAAAGAACGGAACATTGATCTCCTCGTCAGTCTCATTAAGCTCGTCTACTTTACCGAGAATCCTGTTAACTTCAGACATTCTGAGCGGAGTAGGTTCGTTGTTGTTATCTGTAAGAAACCCTATTACGTTGGGAATACTCTTAAGAATATGGGGTATTTCACCAACGAGGGCTGCTTCTATCAAAACATAGCCCGGAAGATAGTTTCTTTCCTTACTGACTTTTTTTCCGTTACGGATCTGATATACTTTCTCTGTAGGGATCAAAACCTGTCCTATGAAATCACGGAGGTCGAGACGTGAAATTTCGCTCTCCACATACTCCTTCACCTTCTTCTCTTTACCGCCAATAGCACGAAGGACATACCATTTCTTAACTACTTCAGACATTTAATTGACCTCTTAAAAGATTAGTATAGTTTTCCGTAAATCCAGTCCAGAATGTTCCTGAACGAGAAATCCATGGTAAAAATAACAGCTGCAATTATCACCGATGCAACCATCACAACAATCGCACTGTTGGTAAGCTCTGACCATGTGGGCCATGATGTTTTATTCACCAACTCGTTATGTACGTCTTTCAGATAAGTTTTTATCTTCATCTTGTTTTATTCATTAATTCGCCGATTCTCGTTTTGTGAGAACCGGCTTTTAATTTGCACGGGAGGAGCGACTCGAACGCCCGACACCTGGTTTTGGAGACCAGTGCTCTACCAACTGAGCTACACCCGTGTTTAAATAAGACCGGAAAATATTCCGGTCTTAAGTATATTGAATAGTATTATTCAACGATTTCAGTTACCTGACCGGCACCTACTGTTCTACCTCCTTCACGGATAGCGAAACGAAGTCCGAGGTTAAGTGCTACAGGGTAGATAAGCTCAACAGTGATAGTTACGTTATCACCCGGCATTACCATTTCAGTTCCTTCAGGAAGAGTGATCTCACCTGTTACGTCAAGTGTACGTAAGTAGAACTGAGGACGGTATTTGTTGTGGAATGGAGTGTGACGTCCACCTTCTTCTTTCTTCAACACGTAGATCTCAGCTTTGAACTTAGTGTGAGGTGTGATAGAACCCGGAGCGGCCAATACCATACCACGCTTGATCTCTTTCTTGTCGATACCGCGAAGCAATAAACCTACGTTGTCACCGGCTTCACCGCGATCAAGGATCTTACGGAACATCTCAACACCAGTACATACGGTCTTTTTACCTTCAGCACCAAGACCAATAATTTGAAGCTCGTCACCTGTGTTAACAACACCGGTTTCGATACGGCCTGTAGCAACAGTTCCACGACCGGTGATCGAGAATACGTCCTCAACAGGCATCAGGAATGGCTTTTCAATGTCACGCGGAGGAAGTGGAATCCACTCGTCAACAGCGTTCATAAGTTCCATTACTTTATCTTCCCACTCAGCTTCACCGTTCAATGCTCCAAGAGCAGAACCCTGGATAACAGGAGTGTTGTCGCCGTCGAACTCATAGAAGCTCAACAGGTCACGGATTTCCATCTCAACAAGCTCGAGAAGCTCCTCGTCGTCAACCATGTCAACTTTGTTCATGAAAACAACGATTTTAGGTACGTTTACCTGACGTGCAAGCAGGATGTGCTCGCGAGTCTGAGGCATCGGACCGTCAGTAGCAGCTACAACAAGGATAGCTCCGTCCATCTGAGCAGCACCTGTAACCATGTTCTTAACATAGTCGGCGTGACCCGGACAGTCAACGTGAGCATAGTGACGATTTTCAGTTTCGTACTCTACGTGAGCAGTGTTGATAGTAATACCCCTCTCTTTTTCTTCAGGAGCGTTGTCGATAGAATCGAATTCCTTTACTTCAGACAAACCTTTTTTAGCCAGAACCTTGGTAATGGCAGCAGTCAGGGTGGTTTTTCCATGGTCTACGTGACCGATGGTACCAATATTAACGTGAGGCTTCGTCCTTTGAAATGTTTCTTTAGCCATAACTCGAAATATTAGACAAATTTAGTTATAAATAGATCGCAAAAAATTACAATGCAAAAATTAAAAATTGAGCCAATGATGGGATTTGAACCCATGACCTCTTCCTTACCAAGGAAACGCTCTACCCCTGAGCTACATCGGCAAGAAAAAAAGAGCGGGAGACGGGGGTCAAACCCGCGACCCTCAGCTTGGAAGGCTGATGCTCTATCAACTGAGCTACTCCCGCAATCAAACTTTCGTGCTTATGCCAGATCGTTTTCCGACATCTCATCTTACAGATAATTCTGTAAAAGCGAGGCACAAAGGTAGCCATTTTTTCTATTAACAAGTCGATATATTTGTTTCAACATGTTAAAATAGAAAGTGGGGAGAGCAGGATTCGAACCTACGAAGGCGAAAGCCAGCGGAGTTACAGTCCGCCCCAGTTGGCCACTTTGGTATCTCCCCGGATGGAATATTTAAAAATGTTCCGTAAAATAAAATCCCTTTGGAAATTATTTCAATTTAATAGGCTGATTTGTTTAGAACCAGCCTATTAAATTATTTTGTTCAAGGGAACTTCCCAAAAACGGTGTGCAAATTTATAATTTTATTTTCAAAAACAACAAAGAAAGATGCTTTTTTTTGAAATTATTTAGCCCTGACTTTTTCTTTCCATTTCAGCAGCTGTTTTCTTAAGGCATCGCTTGCGAGGTCGACGCCTTCCTCAAAGGTCTTGGCCTGCTTTTTCGAGAACAGTTCTCCTCCCGGCAGTTTCAGTTTGATCTCTGAGATCTTGTTGTCTGCAGACTCGGATTTGTCGAGACGTAAAATCACTTCAGCATTCACAATACCATCAAAAAAGTGTTCCAGTTTGTTCACTTTTTGTTGTACGAATTCCTGCAAATGATCAGATGCGTCAAATCGTACAGATTGAATAGTAATATCCATAATCAGTCCTCCATCTTTTAAGCTCGCGGATGAGCTTGTTTGTAAATATTGTTTAATTTCTCGAAACTATTATGAGTGTAGATCTCGGTAGCAGACAGGTTTGCATGCCCTAATAGTTCCTTTATTGCATTAAGGTCGGCCCCATGATTGAGCAGTGCCGTGGCAAAGCTGTGCCTGATCACGTGCGGGCTTTTTTTGTTTATGGTCGATACCAGAGCGAGGTATTTGTTGACTACCCGGTAGATAAGTTTAGGGTAGGCGGGTTTGCCTTTTGATGTTAGTATGACGATGTTGGTGTCGGCATCAGGAAAGGCAATTTGTCTTGCGGAGAGATATCCGGTAATCTCTTTTTCAAGCTCTTTGTAAAAAGGTATTATGCGTTCTTTGTTTCGTTTGCCCAGTACTTTGATGACCTTCTGGCCGAGGTCGATATCTGAAATTCTGAGGCTGGTCATTTCGGAAAGGCGCATTCCTGTTCCGTACAGCAGTGTGATGATAAATTTATCGCGAATGCCCTCGAAGTTATCGGCAAAAGGCACGGTGTCAAGAAGGATATCCATATCTTTTTCTTTTACAAAGACAGGGAGACGTTTAGGCTTTTTGGGGACTATAACGCCATTTACTGGATTTGATTCAAGGACCTGCTCACGCATAAGGAATTTGAAAAATGATTTTAAAGCAGATATCTTTCTGTGAATCGTTACCGGCGTGATGCCGTCATTGAGCAATGATACCATCCATAGGCGTACAATTTTGGATGTAACATCCTGCCAGCGGCTGATATGTTTGGAATCGAGAAAGGTACAGAACTGTCCCAGATCTGTTTTGTATGTTACCAATGTGAGTGGTGAGTACCGTTTCTCGTATTCTAAGTATCTGTAAAAAGATGATATATATTGCATTAAATGAAAACGTCTTTATTGAGTGCTACTCATAAACGAATATACGAAATTTTGCACAAAATAAAGACGTTTTCAGGAAAATTATTCTTCTTCCTGTTGCAATTTCTGAACGTAAATTGCATGCTTGATCTCTTCTCTTCTTTTGATAGAAGGCTTGATGAATGCCTGACGACCACGTAACTCTCTCATTGTTCCTGTCTTCTCGAATTTTCTCTTAAATCTTTTCAAGGCCCTTTCGATGTTTTCGCCTTCTTTTACCGGAATAATTATCATATCAGTTATTTTATAAGATTTTAGTTTTTTAATCAGGCCGCAAAATTAACTATTAATTCTAAAAAATTCAATTCATCGTAAAAAAAATATACGATAAATGATTTTTTTAAGATTTTTTATGCCTGATGCAAATGTCAGGTGCTGATAACTCATTTAACAGTCAGGTATTTTTCAAGAAACCTCTTGTGCTTGTTTTTTATCTTTTCCAAAGATAATATTTCGTTTATGTTTTTTACGGGATAGTTGTCCTTTCTGTACTCAACTATGGCTTTTGCCATGTAAAAGTTGATGTAAGGATGAGCTTTGAGCTGTCGTAAAGATGCCTTGTTCACATTTATTGTTTTGATCTTCGTTGTGTCGACGGTTAGAAGGTGCAGGTTTTTTTCCACGGTTTCCTCAGGCATGCCGTACACTTCTTTAAGCTGGTCTGCTGAGAAGAAGCCGCCCAAAGCTTTACGGTAAGCGACTATTCTTGCCGAAAGAACAGGTCCTATACCTTTCAACATAAAAAAATCGGCAGAGTCAGCTGAATTTATTTCGATTATCAGAGGTGGCCTTTTTTTGTTGTTTTCGGTATGCTTTGTTTTAACATCCTGAACGGGTATGTTTGATGCTGTTTTTTTTGACTGGATGCCGGAAGTATCAGGCTTTCTACTGTAGTTTGCATGAAAAGGCCCTTTGCTTGTTCTTGCGTATTTTATGAGTTCTTGTCCCAATGCCGGGTCGAGGGAATGTACCTTCATGATATCCTCCGGTTTTCTGAACTTCTGACCGCTTTCCCTGAATTTTAGCCAGTTAATCAAAGCAGCTCCTTTTACTCCGAGTTCTTCTAATTTGTTAATCTTGATGGTATTAGGGTCGAAATAAAACAGAGGGCCGGCTGTTGTTTCTGAAGGATGGTTTAACTTTTTCGTGGAGTCGATCCAGGCTTGAAGAAGATCATCGCTTACTGATGTGTTATCCGGATGGAAAATGAAAGGAATTGAAAAGTAAAAAACAATAAGCAAAAAAAGCAATATTGAAAGGACGATAAATCCTTTCTGTTCCCTTTTGCTTAATGCCAACCAGTCTTTCCACATGGTTGTTCAATGTTTTTTTAAGGTAAGATCCCGAAGTTCGTAAATGTAACGAACTCCGGAATAATTATCTGAAAGTATTTTACAACACGCCTATTCCATGAAGGAACACGAACATGATTGCGACAGGTGCAATGTATCTTACAATGAAATAAAAGATGTTGAACCAGGCAATGCTCTTTCCGTGTGCTTCAAGCTCTGCTTTCACCTCACTGCGTTTAAGCACATAACCTACGAACAGTACGATCAGGACCCCTCCGAGCGGAAGTAACACGCTTGAGGAGAAAAAGTCGAAACTGTCGAAGACTTTAACGGAGTAAACGCAAAGAACGGCAAGGAATGAAACTACAACAGTGGTGCCCCATATCGCATGGCTACGTTTTATTCCGTACTCTTCCGAAAGATATGCAACGATAACTTCAAGCAGTGAGATTGAAGATGTGAGAGCTGCAATGGTAAGCAGGACAAAGAACATTATGGAAAAAACAATGCCGCCGGTCATTTGGTTGAATATGTTAGGCAACACTTTGAACACAAGTCCTGTTCCCTGTCCGGGCTCCATGCCGAAAGCAAACACGGCAGGGAAGATGGCTATCCCCGCGAGTATGGCAATAAGAGTGTCGGTCATTGAAACCGAAACGGCAGTTTTGCCGAGATCCTGTGATTTTGGGATGTATGACCCGTAAGTCGCAATAACCCCCATGCCGATACTTAACGAAAAGAATGCCTGTCCCATGGCTGCAAGTATTACCGAAGGGGTGATTTTTGTAAAATCGGGGTTGAAAAGGAAATCAACTCCTTTGCCTGCTCCGGGAAGTGTCAGTGCCTTAATATCGAGAACAATGATGAGGACAAACAGAAGCGGCATAAGTATCTTTGTGTATTTCTCAATTCCGTTTTTCACACCTCCAAGAACGATGAATGCCGACATGACAAGGAAGATGATCGTCCAGAAATATGGCCAGAACTGATCGCCCATGAATGTTTCGAATATGTTGTTGATCTCGGCAGGGGTGCCGGAAAGCGAGCCTGTTACGGCGAGGTAAACATATTCGAGTGTCCATCCTGCAACTACGGAGTAAAATGAAAGGATCAGAAAGGCTGCCAGCACCCCCATGGTCCCCACAAGGTACCACGGTCTGTTGGGCGCAAGGGATTTGAATGCCCCGAAGACATTTTTCTGGGCTTTACGTCCGATAAGCAGCTCCGATGTCATAACCGGCACGCCGAATGCAATAATGAAAAACAGATACATGAGAAGAAAAGCACCGCCTCCGCTGTTGCCGAGAACATAAGGGAAACGCCATATGTTACCCAATCCTATCGCGGAGCCGGCAGCTGCCGCTATCACTCCGAATTTACTCGAGAAACCGTCTCTTGAAGAACCAATATTTGCCATAGCTTTTTTTATTGTTAATCAAATATACAAAAAAGAGGCTCTTTACGAAAAGTAAAGAACCTCTAAGATTTAATATGTCTGAGTTTTATAATCTGTCAATGCAGTTAAGGTCTTCAAACGCCTTCTTCAATCTCTCAATTGTTGAAAGCTCGCCTTCACGCAGCCATTTACGCGGATCGTAGTACTTCTTGTTAGGCTTGTCTTCACCTTCAGGGTTACCTATTTGTGCTTGCAGGTAATCATGGTATTTTGCCTCGAATTTACGTACTCCGTCCCAGAATGACCACTGGGTATCGGTGTCGATATTCATTTTGATAACACCGTAGCTGATAGCCTCGCGGATCTCCTCAAGGGAAGAACCGGAACCGCCGTGGAATACAAAGTTAACAGGCTTCTCGCCGGTGTTGTATTTCTCCTGGATGTACTTTTGTGAAGCATCGAGGATTGAAGGCTTAAGAACAACATTACCCGGCTTGTAGACTCCGTGAACATTACCGAATGATGCAGCGATAGTGAAGTTAGGAGAAACTTTCAGAAGCTCTTCGTAAGCGTAAGCAACCTCTTCGGGCTGAGTGTAAAGAAGTGCATTGTCAACATCCGAGTTGTCAACACCGTCTTCCTCACCGCCTGTGATACCAAGCTCGATCTCAAGTGTCATACCCATCTTTGACATGCGCTCAAGGTATTTTTTTGATATCTCAATGTTCTCTTTCAAGGGCTCTTCAGAGAGGTCAAGCATGTGAGAACTGAAAAGGGGTTTGCCGGTCTCTTTGAAATGCTGCTCGCCTGCATCAAGAAGTCCGTCTATCCAGGGTAATAATTTTTTTGCAGCGTGGTCAGTATGCAATACAACAATTATACCGTATTTCTCGGCCAGGAGGTGAACATGCTTGGCAGCAGAAATAGCACCTGCGATGGCAGCCTCATGGCCTTCAAGGCCGATACCTTTACCGGCGTAAAAAGAAGCTCCTCCGTTAGAGAGCTGTATCATAACAGGTGAATTTACAACCTTAGCGGCTTCCATCACGGCGTTGATAGTGTTAGTACCGGTTACGTTAACAGCCGGCATGGCATAGTTGTTCTCTTTTGCTATTTGTAACAGTTTAGCAAGATCGTCACCGGAAACAACTCCGGGCTTTAATACATCTAATACTTTCATTTGTATAAAATTTAGTTCTAATTGGTCAGAATTGGTAAAAAAATCGTCTTTTATTCTGAAACGCAAATGTACAAATTTGATTTCAAACTGTCAGTAGCCGGAAGTAAAACTTTGCAATTCGTTAGGAAATATTAACATTCGGAAAGTTATGTCAAAATGGGTATCCGATGGCAAAGTTAAAGCCGAGGTCATTCCAGTCGAGGGGATTTGTGCCGAGCACCCACCTGTGTCCGAGAGGCATTGACGGGTCAATGGTTTTTATGCCCACATCCAGGCGGAAAACAAAATAGCCGAAGTCGAACCGCAGGCCTGTACCGAGACCGACTGCTATCTGTTTGTAGAACTCATTGAACTTGAACAGTCCGCCTTCGGGGGCACTCTCCGGTCTGATAGACCATATGTTGCCCATGTCGGCAAAAAGTGCCCCTTCGATGATCCAGAGCAGCTTGAACCGGTATTCGGCATTAAATTCGAGTTTGATGTCGGCAGTCTGGTTGTAATAATCAAGCTGGTCTTCCTTGAATTCTCCCGGCCCGAGGCCC
>Ga0256913_10000902_pt1 | contig 15412 bp, 15 predicted proteins | sample Axial_MatmetaG_FD_185970 | JGI IMG/M metagenome (GOLD analysis project Ga0256913, IMG submission 185970) | Deep-sea worm associated microbial mat communities from Axial Seamount, Juan de Fuca Ridge, Pacific Ocean - Axial_Mat | ecosystem: Environmental > Aquatic > Marine > Oceanic > Microbial...
TTAGAGGATTTGGTGAGGTGGAGAGTGACTATTATATTACACTATCACCAACACTTTTACATAAATCAAAAGATTTAATAGAAAAAGCATACTATAACACCTTTAACCGTTTTGGAAAATATCATAGTACCTCTATACCATTTAAAAAGCCTCTACTTATGGCTGATAGTGGAGCAGTGGTTAAATTAAAATCTCAAAAGCAATATATTGGTGGAGCTATAGAGAATGGTATAAACACTCAATCATTGGTTCAGGGTTACTCTATTTTAGTGCCTTTTAAGTTTGGTGAGAGTAATGAATAGTATAGAGATATATCAAAGTGAAAATGGGGAGATAGATTTTAGAGGGGATTTTAAAAAAGAGACTATTTGGGCAAATCAAAAACAGATTGCTAAACTATTTGGTACAAAAGTTCCTGCTATCAATAAACATATTAATAATATTTTAAAAGAAGAAGAACTAGATAATTCAACTGTTTCCAAAATGGAAATAGTTCAAAAAGAGGGTAAAAGAGATGTTAAAAGATTAGTTGAATTTTATAACCTTGATATGATAATTGCTGTTGGGTATAGGGTAAACTCTAAACTAGCTACCTCTTTTAGAAAATGGGCTACAGGTATATTAAAAAAATATCTAATAGATGGATATGCTATAAATAAGAAAAAAATCAGAGATACAAAAGAGTTACTCTATAACCTAAAAGAGACCATAGAGTTTCTAAGCTCTAAAGAGATAAAAAAAGAGAGAGAGTTACTTTATTTACTAAAAAACTATACAAAAACACTATCTCTATTAGAGCATTATGATAAGGGGAGCATTGATGATTTTGATGGATATATTAGTGATTATAGGCTAGAGTATAGTGAAGCAAAAAGTGTTTTAGCCAATCTAAAAGAGGAGCTTATGGAAAAAGGTGAAGCCTCTAATCTCTTTGCAAATGAGAGGAGTGATAGTTTAAGGGGGATAATTGGTAATATCTATCAAACATTTGGAGGGGTAGAACTCTATCCAACTATTGAAGATAAAGCATCACATCTACTCTATTTTATCATCAAAGACCACCCATTTAGTGATGGAAATAAACGGAGTGGCTCATTTCTATTTATCTATTTTTTGGATAGGTGTAACTATCTCTATAAACAAAATGGAGAAAAGAAGATAAATGATAATGCCTTAACAGCTTTGGCTCTGCTTGTGGCTATTAGTAATCCAAATGAAAAAGAGCTATTGATAAAGCTTATAAAACATCTAATTTTTGAGAACAGAAGAGACTAGGAGCAGTAGATGAGTAATATACGACTAAAATTAAAAGCGATTACTCCTATTCATATAGGAAGTGGAGAGATTTATGAGCCAACCAATTTTATTATTGATAATAGAGTTCTTTATGAGTTTAGAGATGAAGATTTTTTTGAGGCTCTACCTGATATAAAACGACAAAAATTTATGCAGATAGTTAGTGATAATGTAGAAGATAGCTTTGCTAGAATTCATAAATTTGTCAAAGAAAATAAAGAGTTTGCTAAAAAAGTAGCTCATCTAAAAGTAACAGTTACAGCAGGATTACAAAAAGAGTATGATAGAGCTGTTGGTAGAATTAGACAATTTGAGGGAAAAAGAGGAAATTATAGCCGTGTTTTTAACCGATTTGAGATACAGAGAATTCAGCGAAAACAGATAAAGTCTAAAAATGGTTATAGCTATTTAGGATATATTGTAGGAAGTTCACTCAAAGGGGCAATCTCTACAGCTTATCAAGAGTCTATTTTTAAAAAAGAGGGTGAAAAAGCTCTAAAAAACAGGTTTCAAGCAATAGGAAGAGATATACATAAAAATATCTTTAAAGAGTTTAAAGTAAGTGATAGCATTGTTACAAAGATTGGCACAAGAGTAGGTTTTGCACTCAATAAAGAGCGATTTGATTATGATTTTAATAATCCACAAAACAATATCAAGCTCTCAACCTATATTGAAGTAATAAATCCAACAAGTGAGTTTATAGTAGATATAAATTATGGTTCATTGGATATAAAAGAGATTTTGCAAAGTTGCAATGACCACTATATGCCAATTTTTAAATCCATTTTATCAAATGAGACAGATGGCAAAGAGGAGTTTACAAATGAGTATCTAACAGATAAATTTTATCAAGAGTATCGTTATTTTGAGTTAAAACCAAATCAGTATATTATCAGAGTAGGTAAACATAGTGGAGCAAGAGCAGTAACAATAGATGGACTTAGAAAAATAAAATCAAAACTAAGTGGTGGAGGCAAAAGAAGAAAACCAAACAAGTGGGAAACAAGAGAAGATGAGACTACTACTTGGTTTTTTGGTGAAAGTCCAAATTTAAATAGTGGGTTATTGCCTTTTGGGTGGGTTATTATTGAAGTAGTGTCAAGGTAAAGAAATGCGACTAACCCCCCAAGAAATCCAAGCAATAAAAGAGAGCTTTTTAACTGTTTTTGGTAATGGTAATATATATTTATTTGGAAGTAGAGTAGATGATACTAAAAGAGGTGGAGATATTGATTTGTATATTGATTTAGAGGAGAGATTACCATATTCTGTAGTTTTCAGTAAAAAAATAGACTTTTTAGTAGCATTAAAAGAGAAGATTGGAGAGCAAAAGATAGATGTGGTTATATCTAAAGATAAAAGTCGTTCAATAGAGCAAGAAGCACTAAAATATGGGATAAAATTATGAAAAGAGAGCTAGTAAAAGAGAAAATAGAGAGAGTCTTTTATGAGTGTGATAGACATCTTTTAAGAATAGGTGAAGCTGTAGAGGATTTAGTGGCGTTTATGCCATTAGATGAGGTAACATATATATCTCTTGACAAAAATCAGGTTCAAGCACTTGACCAGTTTCTATTTAGATTTTCAAAACTCCAAGATGCAGTGGGTCGAAAACTATTTAAACAGCTTTTGATACTTAAAGAGGATGATAGTTTACTAATTGAAAATATGCCTTTTATTGATATTTTAAATAGATTAGAGAGACTTAATATCTTAGAGGTAAAAACTTGGGGTAGATTGAGAGATATTCGTAATGAGTTGGCTCATAATTATGATGATGAACCCCAAGAGATGGCAGAGGCTATTAATCAAATCTATCAAGAGAGAGATAATCTTATAGAGATATATAGTCGTGCAAAGAGATACTATCAAGAGTTGGGAGGAGCATTAAATGATAACTAACCGACTAAAAACATATTTCCAAGAGGCTCATAAACATATAGAGCTAATAGAGGACTCTTTATCTATCTTTTTTTATAACTAAAATATTGTTTATTATCTACTAGTTTTAATGACTCTTTTATAAATAAAATAGGTTTTATATGCTCTATATATAAATATACCAAACCAAGCACCATAACTCCATGAAGCCCAATAGTGAATATCAAATGAAATATTGATAATTGATAATACTATCCACGCAAGTGTTAATTCCAATACAAAATAAATCATAGGTATAAAAACTCTTTTTTTTCTTCTCTCTTGATTTTTATTTCCGTTATAAGTTTTCATCTAAATCACCTTTAATTAAAAAATGTTATTTTATATTAAAATTATAACATAAAATACTTAATATTTATATTTAAACTACAAAAACTTTAACATCTCATTTTTGATGAACTCTTTTTCAACTACCAAGGGATGTTTAATTTCTTTACTAAATAGCCCATCTATCACAGGTGGAACTTTTTGAGTTGTATTATTAGCTATCCATTTTAATGCTTCTGTGTCATTGGGTACATCTTTGTTTCCTAATGCTTTAGCTACAGTAGTAGAGAATTTTGTCCACTCTGCTGTAGAATAGAGAATACTTTTTAGCTCTTTATTCTCTCTTTGTTTATGTGATTTTATACATGTAGCCGTATGTGGGTCAAATATATATCCTTTTTTTGCATAGTGTGCTATCTCATCCTCACACTCACTATCACTACTATAAGTAGCTACAAAATCCTCTTGTAATAATAGTAACTCTTCTGCTGTCAAAGTATATTTTTCTTCATTATTTAATAAATCCATAAACTCTTTGGTTCTTTCTGCTCCAAATTTATCAAATAGAACCCTCTCTACATTTGAACTTTTGAGAATATCCATTGCAGGTGACTCTGTTTTGATAAGTTCACGATTAGAAATATCATATATACCTTTTTCAATTAGGTCTGTTAGTATATTATTGATATTTGAGGCTACTAATAGTTTCTCTACAGGTACTCCTGCTTTTTTGGCATAATATCCACCAAGTACATTTCCAAAGTTTCCTGATGGTACAACTAGATAAACTTTCTCACCCATTGCTATCTCATTTTGACGCACTAACTCTAAATATCCGTGGATATGATACATAATCTGAAAAATAATCCGTCCAAAGTTAACAGAGTTTGCAGCAGAGAGTTTTATATCTCTTTTTTCTAGTTCTGTTTTGAAATCTTCTGAAGATAAAAGCTCTTTGAGCATATTTTGAGTATCATCAAAGTTACCTACTACACCAATAACTTTTTCATTATCGGCCTCTTCTGTAACCATTTGTAGTTTTTGAACATCACTTGTTCCTCCATCTGGATATAGACATGCTACTTTAATATTATCTTGATTTTTAAATGTTTCTAGTGTGGCAGGACCTGTATCTCCACTTGTTGCTGCCATAATTAAATAATTCTGTTTTCGTTTTTTTGCCTCTTTTGATAATATATATCCAAAAGGTTGTAAAGCCATATCTTTAAATGCACGAGTAGGACCATGATAAAGTTCCATTACAAAACAATCATCTTCTATTTTGCTTAGAGGTACGGGATTGCTAGGGTCATCAAAAGCATCATAACGATTTAATGCTTCATTAATTGTATTATCATCAATATCTATTTCAAAAAGTTTTAAAATATCAAAAGCTAACTCTTTATAACTACTATTTAAGTGTTTATTCAAAAATGCACTATCAAACTTAGGTAAATTTTCAGGAACAAAAATCCCCCCAAAACTAGCACTTGGGTTCAAAATGGCTTCTGAGAAGTTTACTTTTTGGGGTTTAATTCCATCATTACCACGAGTCTCTATAAATTGCATCATTTATCCTATAATTTTTTATAGGATTATAGCCAAAATATTATTTTTTCCTCTTTACCAAAGATGATATTTTAGCCTGAAGTTTTAACCATCTCTTATGCTCTATAGCAGGAAAACCAGCATAAGTTTTTCTACTCTCTAATGATTTAGTTACACCACTTTTTCCAGCAATCCTTGCAAAATCACCAATTGTTAAATGACCAGCTGTTGCACTCTGTCCACCCATAATAACATTTTGTCCTATCTTTGTAGAACCTGAAATTCCAACTTGACCTGCCATAAGTGTTTGCTCTCCAATATCACAGTTATGTCCTATTTGGATTAGATTATCTAGTTTAGTACCTTTTCTAATATAGGTTGAACCAAATACTGCTCTATCTATAGTAGTATTTGCTCCTATCTCTACTTTATCTTCTATAACTGCATTACCATTTTGATATATCTTGATATGTTCACCCCTTTTTGTATGTGCAAAACCATATCCATCTGAACCAATAACTACTCCAGCATGTATAATACAATTTGAACCTATTTGAGTATGATGATATAGTGTAACACTTGGATATATAATAGTATCTGAACCAATAGTTACATTATCACCAATATATGCACCTGCCATAATAGTTACATTGTCTCCCAATTTTACATCTTTTCCAAAACGAACTCGTTTATCTATATCACATCCATTACCCATATGTGGATGGTTACCCTTGGTCTCTATTTTATGAGCAAAGAGTTTAGAAGCAAGGGCGAGTTTGAGATATGGTTCATCTGTAATTAATGCTATTGTATTATTAGGAAGTAAATTAGCATACTGTTCTTCTATTAAAACTGCCCCTGATTTAGTTTTTGGTAACTCATTTTTATATCTTTTATCATTAAAGAAACTAATTTGAGAAGAAGAGGCTTCACCTAAAGTATGAAGTCCTTCTATCTCAATATCTTTTCCCTCAAACTTAATATCTATCTTTTTACATATATCACTTAATTTCATATAATTACCTTATCTCTCTATAGCTACAACTCCACCACGAACAACCTCTATTGGGTTATATCGTTTGGTTGCTTCGATAAAATGTTTAATCCTACAAGGCTCATCTGTGACCATTCCTATAATCATATTGTTACCAACATTGGCAATCCCTCCATTATAAGCTTGGCATAGAGCTTGAATATTTGATAAATTCTCTTCTATTGGGAATTTGGCTAATATCATCTCTTTTTCTACCATCTCATCATGTTCTACTACTTTATAAACAGGAATGAGTTTATGTAACTGTTTGGTTATCTGTTCTATAACCCGTTTGCTACCTTTGGTTACAATTGTAATTCTTGAACGATTAGTATCAGGAATAGGGGCAACTGTAAGTGTTTCTATATTATATCCTCTTCCTGCAAAGAGACCAGAAACTCTTGAAAGAACAGAACTCTCGTTTTCGACCAAAATTGATATAACTCTTCTTACATCAGCCATTACTTCTCCTCCTTTTGGTCTTCTAATATCATATTGTATAATGCTCCACCTGATGGAACCATTGGTAATACATTTTCAAATCTATTTATAGCCACATTTATAAAAGTAACTCTATCTTTTGCTATTGCATCTTCTAAAGCTTTATCAAACTCTTCTTTAGTTGTGACATCATAACCAATTCCTCCACACGCCTGAGCCACTCCTTTGTAATCAGGTTGATAACTTAAATCGGTCTCAGCAAATCTATTATCATAGAAAAATGATTGCCACTGTCTTACCATACCCAAAAAGTGATTATTGAGAATAATATTAATGACAGGTATCTTGTACTCTGAAGCTGTTACTAACTCTTGCATATTCATAAGTATCGAACCATCCCCTGTAAAGTTAATTACAGTTTTTTCAGGATGCCCTCTTTTAGCTCCAAGTGCAGCTGGAAAACCAAATCCCATAGTTCCAAGTCCACCAGAATTTATCCATTGTCGTGGTCTATCAAATGGATAGTGTTGAGCTGTCCACATTTGATGTTGTCCGACATCAGAAGTTATAATAGCTCTCTTTCCTAATAATTTCCCTACTCTCTCTACAACCCATTGAGGTTTAATCACCTCATCACTATCTTGGAAAGTTAATGGATGTAACTTATTATAACGATTTAATACATCTCTCCAATCACTATATCGTTCAGGATTAATTCGACCTTCAAGCCCTAAAATCATTTTTTCTAATACAATTGTAATATCTCCAACAATAGGAAAATCAACATCTACAAGTTTACCAATATTAGCTGCATCAATATCAACATGAATAACATCAGCATATTTTGCAAATTCAGATAATTTACCAGTAACTCTATCATCAAATCTAGCACCTAGAGATATAACTAAATCAGTTTCACTCATTGCCATATTGGAGGAGTAGTTACCATGCATTCCAAGCATTCCTTGAAGTAGTGGATTATTATATCCCATTACACCTCTAGCCATTAGAGTCTCTACAGCAGGTATTCCACCCATAAGAGCTAATTTGCGAACCAAATCACTTGCATTTGATAAGACAGTACCACCACCAATATATAATAATGGTTTTTTAGCTTTTAATATAGCCTCAACTGCTTTGTCTATTTGGCGTTTATTCCCTTTTGTTGTTGGTTTATAACTTGGTATATTAACGCTATCAGGATATACGAATTCACCAATCTCTGCTGTTATATCTTTTGGAATATCAACCAATACAGGTCCAGGTCTTCCACTCCTTGCTATATGAAATGCCTCTTTGAGTATTCTTGGCAACTCTGAAAGCTCTCTAACTAGATAGTTATGTTTGGTACATGGTCTTGAAATTCCTACTGCATCAATCTCTTGAAAACCATCTGTTCCAATAAGTGATAAAGGCACTTGTCCAGATATAACTACCATAGGAGTAGAATCCATATAAGCAGTTGCTAATCCTGTAACAGCATTAGTAAATCCAGGTCCACTAGTAACCATGGCTACACCAACCTCTCCTGTAGCTCTAGCATAGCCATCAGCTGCATGAATAGAGGCTTGTTCATGCCTATTTAGGATATGTTCAAATCCATCCTGTTTATATATCTCATCATATACATTCATGATAGCACCACCTGGATAACCAAATACGGTCTTTGTACCCTCGGCAATTATTGCTTCACAAACCATTCTTGCACCATTCATCTTCATGAAACTTTGCTCCAATCATTTTAAATTTCATTATAAGGATGGATTTTATCCAAATTAGATAAATATTATCTAAATTATAATATTTTACTTTTATAAAAAGGTACTTATGTTATACTAATCATAACTAAAACAAAAAAATAACATAAGGTAAAATTATGAAAAGAGTATTTTTATTACTACTATTTATTGGGATTAGTAGTACAATGATAAATGCAGAAAACAATAACAGCATAAAAATGGACAATAATAATAGTAAGAAAATAGCCACACAACAGAACAAAAGTAAAAAAACAGATATAACCAAAAAACATGTTCAAGAGCAGATAGAGAGAGAAAAAAAATATGCAAAAGAGCAGATATTTTATCAAGGAAGTGATTATGACTTATCTCATGCTAGAGTAAATGAAAAATCTCTATCCTCAATTCCTGTAATTGAACCTGATTATGATTTTAATATGGATGATGCTTATAGTGACCAACAGTAGAGAATTTTGCTTTAAAGTTATATATAAAAAGTAAATTAAAATCTGCCATCACCAAAATATGTTATAATTACACAATGAGAAATCAAACAGTAGATATAATTATAATTGGAGCAGGTGCGAGTGGATTAATGCTTGGTGCATTACTAAAAAATAGAGATTTTTTAATTATTGATAATAATCCCAATGTTGGGTCTAAAATATTAATCTCAGGTGGTGGTAGATGTAATATTACAAATGATAATCTCAAACCCAAAAACTATCTAGGCAATCAACGATTTATACAAAATATTATTAAACGATTTGACCAAAATCAGCTTTTGTTATGGCTAAATCAAAGAGGGTTAAGACCAGAGCTTCGTAAAAACAATCAATACTTTTGTAAAAACTCTGCCAAAGAGATAGTTGATTTGATTAAAAAAGAGATAGATAATTATAAAATCAGACTTCAAACAGAAGTAACAAAAGTAGAAAAAAAAGATAATATATTCAAAATATATACCAATAAGGGGATATTAAAGGCTAAAAAAGTGGTAGTAGCCACTGGTGGTTTAAGTTTTCCTAAATTAGGGGCTACAGCTATAGGATATAATATTGCAAAAAGTTTTGGACATACTATCACCACACTCAACCCTGCATTAGTAGGATTTACCCTACAGCCTGAACAATTTTTTTTTAAATCATTATCAGGAGTATCTACAGATGTCAAAATTACAATAAGAGATAAAGATATAGAAGGTTCATTACTTTTTACTCATAAAGGTATCTCTGGACCTGCTATTTTAAACGCTTCTTTATATTGGGAAAAAGGGAGAATAACTATAAATTTCCTACCCAATATCCAAATAGAACAACTAAAATCATCCAAAAAATATATAAGTAATCTATTAGGATTATCCAACCGTGTAGCCAAAGCCTTTTTGGAACAATTAGAGATAGAAAACAAATCAGCCAATCAATTAACTGAACAAGAGTATAAAAAAATAGAATTACTAAAACAATATAGATTTGCACCAGCAGGAACATTTGGATATAGCAAAGCAGAAGTTACCAAAGGTGGCATAGATACAAATGAGATAAATGCTAGTAATATGATGAGTAGAAAACAAGAGAAGCTATATTTTTTGGGTGAACTGTTAGATGTTACAGGAGAACTAGGTGGATATAATTTCCAATGGGCTTTTGCAACAGCTTATATCTGTTCACAAGCAATAAAATAGTAAAATCAAAAATCAAAAATTAAAAGTAAAAACAATGGCAATCAAAGAGATAGATTATAAAAATACCAAATTTAAATTAAGCTACGAAATGTGCAATCCCAATGCTCAAATAGGTATCGTAATACTTCATGGTTGGGGAAGTAACAAAGAGATAATGAAACAAGCATTTCAAAATCAATTTCTAAATTATCGTCAAACATATTTAGATTTACCAGGTTTTGGAGGTAGTAGCAATGATATGATACTTACAACTGAAGATTATGCCTATATTGTTAGACTTTTTATAAAAGCAATTGGACTAAAGCCTACCATTATTATGGGACACTCTTTTGGTGGTAAAGTTGCCACTCTACTTAATCCTAAATATCTAGTATTATTATCTTCAGCAGGTATCAAAATCAAAAAGCCATGGTCGATTAAAATTAAAATAGCTACATTTAAACTACTTAAACCTTTAGGATTTGCTAAAATTAGAGAGCTTTTTATATCTTCTGATGCCAAAGGCATGAGTCATGAGATGTATGAAACATTCAAAAATGTAGTAGATGAAGATTTTGAGTCATCTTTTGCAAAATACAAAGGTAAAGCTCTAATATTTTGGGGTAAAGAGGATACAGCCACTCCTTTATATACAGGGGAAAAGATAGCCTCCATTATGATAGATAGTCAATTTTATCCACTTAATGGTGACCACTTTTTCTTTTTAAATCATGCTGGATTTATTGAAGATATAGTAATTAGGTTACTTCAAGGGAGTAAATAGTATCTTTTTCAATAGAAAATCATAGAAAATAGAATTTTTAGCTCTATTTATGATATTTCTATATTCCAAGTTTCACCTCACCTAGAAACTTCAATTTATATGGGGGTGTTATTTTATTGCTCTTTTTTGTTTACTATCATAATTATAGACATCATTGCTATAATGAAGCAAACCATCACTATTAATCCATGCTGTTAGATATACAATATGTACAGGAACTTTCTTGGATAAATTTAGCTGAGTCTTATTTTTACCTCTTAAAATCTGTTGCGAACGGTTATAATTTACAGCAGAGTCATTTGCAGCAAAAGTAGAGAGTAGTGCATTTGGTTGGGCTATTCTTATACATCCATGCGAAAAAGCTCTAAGTCCTTTTTTAAATAGTTTTTTAGTTGGTGTATCATGTAGATATACTGCAAATTGATTTGGGAATTTGAATTTAATTTTACCTAATGCATTTTTAGGGCCTGGTGGTTGCATAAATTTATACTTTTTGGTCTGCCCATATTTAAGTACCTTTGCCCAATCAATTTTACTTGTATCTATTGTTGGTGCTTTGATTGAGTATGAACTTCTTACCTCATAACCTTTATCTTGTAAATAAGTTGGATTTTTAAGTATATTTGGAATTATCTCTTTTTGAACGATACTATCGGGCATTATCCAATAAGGATTTAAAACTATATAACTTATCTTATTACTAAAGATAGGTGTATGGTGTTTTTTGTCTCCTACAATAACACGCATAGAGAGTTTCTCTTTTCCATTTTCTTTATAATATAAACGAAAATCAGGAATATTTACCATAATATATCTATTTTCGGGTTGATTTGGTAATCTTTTTATTCTATCTAAATTAAGTAGTACCTTTTTGATTTTCCAATCGACAGATATATTCATTTTTTTTCTAGTATAGTTATTTATTGCTCCATTAGGATAGAGTCCATGTCGTCTTTGAAATCGTTTAACTGCCTGTTTTAGACATCTATCATATTTATGATTATTCCCACTACATCTATAATCACCCGAACTCTTTAAACGGGTAATAAGTCGTGCTACAATGTTTCCAGACTTACCATATCGCAGTTGTGAACTATTTGGTATTTTTTGCCATCCACCATTTTGTTTAATATTTTTTAATCTTCTTAGTTCTGATAGCATCTTTTTATAACCAAAACTCTTAGGTGTAGTTAATTCAATAATTTTTGAGAAAGGATAATTTAACATTAATTCAGATATATCATATTTTGGTGTATAAGTTACCCAATCAGCAGGTATTTTATTTTGACGCAACCATTTTAATCTATTTTGAAAATCCCACCATTTTATTGAACCATATATATTAAAAGATATATATGATTTACATAAAGAAGAGAGTTCAATATCTAGTTTCATCTCATTCTCTATAGAAAAATTATTATTTTTTTCTAAATATTTTTTTAGATATTGGTATCTTTTATAAATATTACCTCTTTTATCTAACATAATATCATTATCAATTATTCTAAACATACTTTTTACAGCTTTAGTTTTTATCCCTTTATTTGTAAACCACATAGGCATATAACCATTTTTTTGATATAGTTTATCAATAAATTTTCTATTAGATATGTTTTTAAATGTTGTATCACCATTATCAATAATAAGTCTCATCAAAACTTTTGTGACATTTTCACTATATATAATTTCAGATAAGGAGACATCTTTATTATAAGCATCTCGCTTTAAACTCAATGTTTCAAAGGGGTCATTAATAATATTTACCTTTTTCATTGAATTTACTGTCATTGCTTCAATAACTACAGCTAACATTATGGTAATAATAATAAATAAAATATTTTTCAAACTGTTCACAATTCTCCTAAAATAGTTTTTTTGAGTATATCAAAATAAAATTAGAAAATAGTGGGAATTACTACTTTTTGCTTATAAAAATTAAAAATAATGTTTTTTTGTGTTAAAAACCTACTTTTACTTCAAAGCATATATCGAATTATCTTGTACTACTCGTCGTCCCCATAAAAATCGTTCTTTATAAAAAGGCTTCTGATTAAAATTATAAACAATCACTTTTTTGGCTGCTGAACTAGCATGAATAAAATTCCCATTTCCTAAATAGATACCAACATGAGTTACTATACCCTTTTTATGTTTTTTGGTATCAAAAAAAATCATATCTCCTTTTCTTAAATTATCATAAGTGACATATTGTCCAACTTTTGCTTGGTCACGAGATACTCTAGGTATATTTATACCAGCATCACGATATATCCATTGAGTAAATCCAGAACAATCAAATTTGGTAGGTCCTGTTGCACCCCATACATATTTCGTACCTAAGAAACTTTTGGCGTTCAATTCAATATTATTTAAAATTTCTTCTGTATTTGTCTCTACTTTTGGTGGGGTATATGAGGGTGGGCTATATGAGCCATAAGATACTACTTCAATATTATCAGATACATGACTATTTTGATGATTTGCATGACTTTTTATTACAAAGTTATAATTTGGGGTAGTATCTTCTGCTATTACAAAAAGAGGAGGTCTTTTTTGGGGTTCTTTTATCCCCATTATATTATATACAGAGAGATTTTCTTTTGCTAATTTTTTATCTGCATTAGGAGTTGAGTTAGCACAACCACTAAAAAATGATGCAGATGATATAAATATAATAGTTGTTAATAGTGTCTTTTTCATTATTTTAATTCCCTTAAATTATTTTTTTGATTTTATATATTATAAGTATAACATGGTTTTTGTGGTTTGATTGTGGTTATTTTGTAATTACCTTAAGAAAAATTATTTTTTTTATATTTTTTAAACTGCCTATATTATGGGCTGTTTAAAAGGAATTGCTATATAATTTTTTATGTTAAATAAGATTATCTAATATCATTAAATAAAATCCATTAATTAGTATAATATTTTATTTTAAATTAATTTTTAAATAATATGCTATAAATCTTGACACATTTAAAAAAAATAGATATTCTTTTATGAAAAAAGAGATATTATTATATATTAAAAAGGATGATAAAATGGGAAAATTAAACTGGAATTCTAAATTAGGTATTATTTTTACAATAGTTGTATTGGTTTTAATACTAGTTGGAATAAGTGAAAGAAAAGCTATTACGAAAACGACAGGATTAGATTCTTTAACAGATGAAGATTATGTAGCATATTATAAAAAGGCATGTGAGCTTCAAGATAGTGATGCATGTAATGAGTTAGGTAAACTTTATGACCATGGAGATAAAGATGTATCTATTGATAAAGAAGAGGCATTAACATATTATAAAATAGCATGTAATCTTGATAATCCAACAGCATGTAATAATCTAGCTTATTTATATAATAAAGGAGAAGATGGTGTAGAAAAACATAATGGTTATGCATTTAGTTTTTACAAAAAAGCATGTGACCTTGGAGATATGATAGGGTGTTATAATTTAGGCTCTGCCTATTATCATGGTGAGGGAACTAAACCTAGTAAATATAGAGCCAAAAAACTGTTTAAAAAAGTGTGTGACAAAGGTATTGGAGCAGGATGTAATGATTTAGCTTATATGTATGCTCATGGTATTCATGTACGAAGAGATATTTTTGAGGCAATATCACTCTATAATGATGGATGTGACTATGGTGAAGCATCTGCATGTAATAATCTTGCTAATATGTATGCCAATGGTTCATTGGGTGTTCCAGAAGACCATGTAAAAGCAGAGCAGTACTTTAGCAAGGCTTGTGACCTTGATGATGCTATCAGTTGTAATAAGTTAGTCTCTATTAAAAAAATCAAAAGTGAAGTTGACTTCAATAAAGCAAAAAAAGCATGTAATCATAAAGGTGCAACTGGTTGTTATAAACTAGGAGAGTTTTATGCCTCTACTGATGAAATAGAGAAGCGAGATGAAGATAAAGCTATGCATTATCTTACAAAAGCATGTGATTTAGGACAGAGCCAAGCTTGTAAAAGAATTGGTGATTTCCATAAAAATGGTAATAAATTCTAATGTAAATATTTGTGATATTTATTTAAGAATTATTTAAGATTGATATTTATCTCTAATATAAAAATAAATCTATTTTTATTTGAGTTAGTATCATTCAATCTTTAGCTTTAACCTCAAAAACAACTCTACCAACACTCAATATATCAGCATCTCTGACAACATCTTTGCTTTGTTCTTTTTTATCTTCTCTTTTAGCCACAACCATTACCCCTTTTCTAAGATAATTTGTCAAACTTAAATCATTCTCTCTTTTCAATAGATACTCTTTAATTTCTAATGGTGTTCGAGATAAAAGAGCATATATTTTAGTCTCTCCAAAAGGTCTTTTGGCTATTAAATGTTTACCTGTCACAAAATCATTTGGAAAAGCATAAAGCTTATTACTCTTAATTTTCTGATTTTTCATAAAAAGCTTATAACTATCTTTATAAGCTATAAAGATATTGAGATAACCACTTTTAGCAGATGTTATCTCAAATCTGACCCTATCATGCTCTCTAAATCTTGTTTTATTACCCATCAGTGAGAGTTGAAGAGTATCAGAAGAGACTAGACTATCTAAAGTACTCTCTAGTAGAGGTTTTTGTGTGGTTGGTTTAAGTGAATTTAGATTAAAAATAGAACTAATTGTTCTGTTTTTAACTCCAAGAGGTGCAAAAAATGGGTCAAAATTACCCT
>Ga0256913_10000903_pt1 | contig 15411 bp, 12 predicted proteins | sample Axial_MatmetaG_FD_185970 | JGI IMG/M metagenome (GOLD analysis project Ga0256913, IMG submission 185970) | Deep-sea worm associated microbial mat communities from Axial Seamount, Juan de Fuca Ridge, Pacific Ocean - Axial_Mat | ecosystem: Environmental > Aquatic > Marine > Oceanic > Microbial...
CTTTTCAAGATGGGATATATTTCAGTGTTACCTTTAAATTGTGCTAGAATAGAATTAACGGTAAGATATATCAATGCGGGGGAAATATGAATAAAAAAGAAAAAAATCGATTTTTGTCACCACTAACTGAACACTAACATCACACTAACTTTTTCTTCTACTTTTCCGGTCGTCGCAGTGGCGGGTTTCCCCTCACCCCCCAACAACCAGAAGAGAAAGAGTTATCAGGATAACCGCCGGATGTTTTTTCGTCAACGCCCGTCTTTTTAGTGTTCCGTTAGTGTATCGTTAGTGGTGAAAAATGAAACCTTGATTTTCCGCGGGTTCTGCTGTAATCTACCATAGACATGTGAGAAGTAAAAATCTGGTACAGGTTGACTATAATCTTAGAAATTGCTTGCGAACTTAGCAGATTATGGTATAATAAATTATAGAAACTATGATACTTTTATACGGGGGAAAATATGGGATGCCGGGAATTACAACTAAAAAATCAGTTAGAGAGAATTCGTGTTCATTTGTGGCTCAAAAGAATTTCACTTCATTCTTTCGATAAATTTATGACTGCTTTGAATGAGGTTCTTTAAACTGATTTAATCTTTCAATTGACAATCCTGTTTTTTAAACTTTGGAATTTCAATAAAGATTAACTCGATATCATCGTTGTAATTAATAAAGTCATCTTTTTCTATCACTTTAAAATTTGTAATAATTTTATCCGTTTCTTCAAACATTATAAAATCAACAATCGTCATTGCAATAACAGGATTTAAAAGCTGATAGTCTTCTTTTTTATGCAGTTGTATTGAATAATTTTTGGCAGCATTGTAATTCTTTATTTAATTACCATACTATTTTATCATTATTTTTCAATATTTAATCAATAAACATAAAAAAATAGTCAGACTGAAAGCAGATTTTCTGAGACTGATTCTGAAAGCAGGAGAAAAAAGCTTGTATCCGTTCGGAGAAGTCGCCCCGTTTTTTTATGTTTTCTGATTTTTTGAATTAAGATAACATTCATCTAAAAAATAGCTTTAATATTGACAAAGGTGTAATATATTGGGCAGATTGATACTTGAAAAAATATATAGAAGCATTAAAGTTACAGAATATAATAAAAAGATTATATTTAATTAAGCGTATCTGTAAAAATACTTAATAAGTAGATTTTGCATTTTACACTCACTAGAAGAAAAGTATATAAAAAGATATAAGCATTTGTGCTTATTAATAAAGAATTAGGAGAATACGATAATGGAAAAATATTATTCAGATGAATTGAAAAAGTTATTTAAGAAAGGCAGTAATTTTCTTCAGTGTGAATACCCGATCATTTGTGGTGCTATGACCTGGGTAAGCGAGCCTACTCTTGCAGCTGCAGTATGTGAGGCTGGAGGTTTTGCAAGTTTGGCTGGGGGTAACACACCGGTTGATATTTTGCGTGATCAAATTAAGGATATGAGAAGTAAAACGGACAAGAGCTTTGGATTGAATCTTATTACGATTGCTCCGTCTTATAAAGATCATTTAAAAATGTTAAAAGACGAAAAATTGCCTATAGTGATATTTGCGGGAAGTTTTCCGAAAGAGAATGAAATTGCGATAGCAAAAGAGAGTGGAGCGAAGGTTATGTGTTTTGCATCAACCCTTTCAATTGCAGAGCGCATGGTTCGTTTTGGAGCTGATGCAATTATTCTTGAAGGTAGTGAAGCTGGAGGACACATTGGTCATGTTTCGGCTACAGTTTTACTGCAACAGGTATTATTTCCTCTCAGGGATAAAGTTCCAATATTTATTGCTGGTGGAATTGCTTCGGGAAAAATGATTGCTCATGTGATGGCAATGGGTGCGTGCGGAGTACAACTTGGAACAAGATTTGTAATGACTGAAGAATGTGTTGCTCATCAAAATTTTAAGGATTCCTTCAGGCGTGCAAACGCTCGCGATGCTGTATCAACACCTCAATATGATTCACGGCTTCCGGTAGTAGCTGTAAGAGCACTTAAGAACAAAGGGATGCAGAAATTTGGAGAACTGCAATTAAGTCTACTCAAACAGCTTCAAGCGGGAGAGATTAACAGAGAAAAGGCGCAGGAAGAGGTTGAGAAATTCTGGATTGGGGCATTGCGCAAAGCCGTAATTGACGGTGATGTTGTTTCAGGTTCTCTTATGAGTGGACAATCAGTGGGTCTTGTTGATAAGATACTGCCTGTTCAGGGGCTTATAGACGAACTTCTTACAGATGCATCACAAGAGCTTAACTGGATAAGAGAATTATTTCACTGCAACAAATAAGTAATATTTTAAATTAAACTGGCTTAATTTTTATTTAAGTATTAAAAAAAGGCAGTTATCGGACATTAGAAAAAGAGGCGGAAAATATTTCCGCCTTTTATTCATTAAGGCTCCCGAGAGCAATTTTGGGGATTAATATTATAAGTAATTTGTACTGAAGAATTATAATAATTTATTATCCATAGCTTGTTGAGAGTTTATTTGTTTTTTTACAGCAGTAAGAAGAGGATTAGTCAGCCTTAAATCACCGACGAGTAATGCACCGCAAAGTTTATTATTTTTAAAGAAGATATTTTTATAAGTACCTCTGATATCGTTACGGCAGTTAACTTGTATATATTTATCTTTTTCATTTAATCCAATATCTCCGACAGAGAATATTGCAGTATCAAATGCGTGCATAGTTGCTCCGAGAGTCAAATGAGAAAATTCTTTAAGTTCACCCGCGATATTAGCACCTGCGACTTTACCTTGTTCTGAAGCTATTTCCCATAAGCCTGCGGGAATACCATCAAATATAGCACAGTCCCCTACTGCATAAATATCAGGGTCAGATGTTGTCATTTCTGCATCTACAATAATTCCGCGATTAACAGTCAGACCGGCATCAGCAGCCAGGTTAAAATTACTTCTGATTCCGACAGATATAATTACTGCGTCAGTTTCAACAAATTCATTTCTGTCAGTCACAACTCCTCTAACTTTGATATCACCGGAAATTTCTTCGACAAACACGCCGGTTATAACATTAATACCGGCATCTTTGATTTTCTGCAGGAGAAGTTCACTTCCCGCTTCGTCAAGCTGTCTAGGCAATATCCTTGGAGCCATTTCTATAACAGTTACCTCTTTTCCCAACTGCTTTAGTGAATAAGCAGCTTCAAGTCCGAGCAATCCGCCGCCCAACACCGTAATTTTTGTGGCATTGGAAACCGTTTTTTTCAAATCACAGAAATCAGTAAAAGTTCTCAGAGTGAAAACTTCGGGCAATTGAGCACCATTTAGAGGAGGAACAAAACATTTCGCGCCTAGAGCTAGAACAAGTTTATCATACTCATAACTATTTCCATTTCTATCTGAGATTTCCTTTTTATCAGGCAGTATTTGAACGATTTCAGTTTCATTAATAATTTTTATATTATTATCGGTATAATAATCTGCATCAAAAATCAAAATATCCTCAACCTTCAAATCTTCAGATAACTGCTTAGTTAAAGCCGGTCTATAATATGGTGGTTCAGAATCTTTCGTTATTAAAGTTATCTCAGCTTCAGCATTTCTCTTTCTGACTGCATCTGCGGCATAAACTGCACCCGGCCCGCTGCCGACAATAAGAACTTTCATAGATTCATTACTGTTGAATGTTATAATTTCTTCCACATATTCAATAAAAGCTTCAGGTCCGGCACCGCATACAGAGCAGAGATTAGGCGGCAAAGCTCCTTCAAAAATTTCTCCACATACTGTACATTTCCAAAGATTCACACCATCTTTACTTTTTCCTGCCGGCACCCATTCATCTTTAAGTTTTTCACCAAAGCGGCGTCCGTAATCAAATGCGTTATCAAGCTCACATTCAGAAGGTTTGAATAGAGATTTACAGGGTGGAGCCAAAGTTTTCATTCTGAGAATTTCAAGTCTCGCCATAATCATATCGGGTCCCTCCCCGCTCCAACCATAACTGCCGAACGCTCCTGCAACTTTACCACCGTGTAAAACTCCATTCATTTCATTTACAAGATTACTGATTGGAGGAAGTGCATCTCCATTTACCGTAGGAGTTCCCAGAAGAATACCGTCAGAATCAATCAGTTCGTTTAAAACAGTACCATGCTCATCAGAAACTAAATCATATATCTGCACATCAGCAACAATTGCCTGCGCAATGCCTTCCTGAATTCTGCCGGCAAGTTCTTCTGTATAACCATAGGCACTTACATAAGCAATCGTAACTTTAGGAATATTCCGGCTTTCTGGCTTAGCTTCACGGCTCCATTCAGCATAAAGATTCAGGTAATAATCAAGGTTTTCACGAATAACCGGACCGTGCCCCGGGCAAATTGTTGTCAGATTAAGTTTTTCTATTTTTTCCAGAGCATTGCGTACATAAGGTTTAAAAGGTCCCATAATCATATTAAAATAATATTGATAAGCATCGACAAATTCTGCGTCTATTAAATCATTACACACTCTTTCATCCGCATAATGACATCCGAATGAGTCGCAGCTGAAAAGGAAACCTGTTTCCTTAATATATGTATATATAGAATCAGGCCAATGCAGAAATGGAACAGAAAGAAATGATAAAGTAAATTCTCCTACCTTAATTTCATCACCATCTTTTACTGCAATACCGGGAATTTCAATATTGCAGATCTCTTCAAGAAAATTCAATGCAGTCTGAGAGGCAATTACTTTTGCTTCAGGAATCATTGATAAGAGCTTTTCAAGCGATCCGGTATGATCCGGTTCTGTATGATCAATAACTATATATTTAATATCACCAATGCTGCAGACTTCAGTCACATTAGAAAGAAACTCATCAAAAGTCCTTGCTTTAGATGTTTCAAACAGAACCGATCCTTCCTCAGTCTTCAATATATATGAATTGTAGCTTGTCCCATAGTCCGTATGCATTATTACATCAAAGACCCTCAGATCATAATCCTCTACACCTACCCAATAAAGATTCTTTCTTATTTCTACACTAGACATTGTCTACCTCCAATATAATTAAAATGCTCATTGTACCGTAATACAGATAGCAAATAAAGTAGACTATTCAAGTAAAGTTTCTAAAAAGTTAACAATAAAACATAAAGTTTAATTATTCATCAAGCATTTCAGAAAGCCTATTCTTTACAACATTAAACTTCTCTTCCCAAGATTGGGTTAAATTTTCCTGACTAGGTTCTTCTTTTTCTACTTTATTCAGATAGGGAATTTTTGAAGGTATAATACCTGCAGATATGCAGGGAGAATCTTTAATTTGAAGAAAAAATTCAGGATCAAAAGAATTTTTATTTAACTCGGCAAGTTCAACTTTAAAAAATGCTTTTTTTAGCGGTTTTATTCCTGTAAAATTAAAATTAACCATTTTCTTGAACTCTTTAATGGAATAAGCTGCGGGAACACTACTTTTCTTGCGCATCAACGAATCCACTGCAATACCACTCAAACCGTGCATATATGAATTTTTAAAATAGATTTTTGATTTTTTGGTTCTGGAATTGATAATAGAAAAAACAAACTGACCTGAATCCAGAACGCAATCATTAAATAACAGCCTGGTTTTACTGTTAATATCAAAAACAGCTCCGCCATTTCGGAAAGTACAGTTAATAAAAACTAATTTTACATCATTATTATGGTTAACAACCTGTCTTATACAGCAATTATAAAAGACTGCAGTCTGATTTCCTTTATGTCTATTTTCGGATTGAACAAAATCAATTACAGAATTAAGTACGACAAGATTACTCTGCACAATTAATCTTTTAATCCACAAATTGCGTACTACACAATCTTTAGAAGTAATTCTTAAGACAGCATTGCATTTACCTTTACCGTCGCCACTAACAATAATTTTATTTTTCCCGACAACAACGACGCCCATATAATTACCCGAAAGAAGCTGAAGTTCCTGATTTCGTTTTAAAATGTGAAATGCCCTAGATGGGGACAACGCACCATTAGAATTACCAGAAGGTGAACATTTTATTATAGAAGAAGGCTTCATCTCAATTGCATCAGATACAATATCTGCCGATAACGGCAAAATTAAACAAACAAACAAACAACAGAATAATTTATTCATATAAACTCACATTTTGCTTTGATAATAAAGGTACTATGACTCAACAATATATAAAAATTATATCCAAATTAACAAAAAACAATAAATTTTAAGTTTTTTTTAAAAATTAAGGTTGAAAATGATATTTTGATAAGTAGGTTAAGGGAAGGCACAAAATTGAGGTGTGGTTATTATAGAAAAGACACATAAAAAATAATATCAAAAAAATTAGGAAAATTATTGTTTTTCTGTTGCAATTTAACAGAGAAATTGATATAATGTACATAATGTTGATTATTTTGAAAAAAATGAGAAACTAAAACAAAAAAAGAAAGGAAAAGAATGATGAAAAAAACAATCATCTGTTTCGCGTTAGTACTCGCGGGACTGTCATCTGCGTTTGCAGGTGGTACTAAGCCGGCTAAAGTTATGGGTACTGTGAATGTTGCAGTGCAAGATCTTGCGGACGGACCAGTCATGCAGGATCGTGATGTATGCGCAGCATACCAGACCACTGAAGGAGCAATTACTCTTTCAGTAATCAATACCAAAGGTGCTTTAAATGCAGCACCAATGCTTCCAGGAGCAACTGGAATCCAGGTTGTAGGATTCAAAAAATATGCAGTAGTAGTAAAATGCATAATGGATGGAAAAGTAAGATTTTTCTCTTACAAACTCACCAAAAAAGGTGTTAAAGTAATGGGATCTACATCTCCTGCGTCTCCACTTCTTTCAGGCAAAAACATTATCAATTGCGCTAGTGATGGTAAAAACACTTGGGTTGTAACTCAGGATGTAGCTGAAGATGGAACTCTTGGAGCTAAAACTCTTATTCAGTACACAAACAAACTCGAAGGTACATCTAAAAAATCAGCTTCTGCAAAAACTACTTATGCAGGATCACCTGAGAGCAACATCGTTCTTCCTAATATCCAGAACAAATATAAATATGATGTTCAGACAATTAGAAATGAAGAAACTGGTGAGCTTTCAGCTATTTCAGTAAAAATCATCAAATAAGTTTAATTACTTTTTTGAAATGATATTTAAACGCTCCATTTTGGAGCGTTTTTTTTTGTTCAAATCAGACAATCAGAATTTATTATAAACTGAAAAAGAGAATGCATAACTTCAATTGTCCCCCCTTACGCTAACAAGCAACACCAAGCAAGCCTACTATTCAAACATCTCCCTTTTAGTAACTATTTCACACTCTACACACACTTTAAATTGCAAATTTTTACTACAGAAAATTGTTATAATTATTTTTTATATCTTATAATTAAAGATGTACCACTATAGGTAAAAAGAAAAAATTTGCTGTATAAAATCAGTAATACTCAAACTTCAGATAAAAAGAGTATAAGCTGACTATTTTCTATTTTCACTACAATAAATCATTAAAAGAAAAGTTATTACTTTGAGTTAAAAGGGAGTCAAAAAGCAGTTAAATATACTTATAGGCAATCTATGTAATAAAAATACAATAAATTAATTCGGTACAAATTAATTCAACAAATAGATATAAAATAATACCACATATAACAAAGGTAAGAGAAAAGTGGTTATAATAAGTATGATTTTACTTTACAATTGATTTACAATTTGATATAATGTAATTAAGGTAGGAAATAAATAAGAATAGAGAGGTGCATTATGAAATCAAAAATTAACTGGTCTAAATTAGTGACCTACATACTGGAGGATCTGTTTTTTTCGCAGAAAGAATTGGCAGAGCTCTGTAATGTGACCCAGCAATCCATTTCCAATTGGAAAATGCAGGTTCGTTCACCAGGTCCTTATGCTAAACGGAAACTTACAGAAATTGCAGAGGCGAATGGCTTGAAGCTCTCTGTTTTCAGGAAATACGAGGATCCTGTGAGAGAGATGAACAAAGACAGTGCGTTATTCGAATTGATAGAAATTTATAATGAATTGCCACCTGAAGCACTTGATACACTGATAGAATTTGCACATTTTCTACAGGCTAGGCAGAGATAAGAATAAGTTTCTCTATTTTTTCCAGAATACCGGCAAGAATACGACTAGTACGGTATAAATTTCCAATCTACCTAAAAGCATAGCCAAAGAGAGAATGAGTTTAGCTCCCGGATGCATCCATGCATAAGTACAAGTAGCACCAACTTTACCTATACCGGGACCGATATTACCGAGAGATGCAATTGATGCGGAAGCGGCTGTTTTAAAATCAAAACCGGGAAATAAAGAGATAGCCAAAGTAAAAATAAGATAAAGAATCATAAAGAGGAAGAAAAAACTTAAAACCTTATGAATTGTTTCAGCATTAACGCGTGATTTATTGAGTCTTACATTAGAAAAAAGATGTGGAAAAATGGATCTCTGCAGCTGAAGAGCAGAATATTTAATAAGCAGAAGGAATCTTGAAACTTTCATTCCACCTCCAGTAGATCCGCCGCAGCCACCGATGAACATTAAAGCGATCAGTACAATAAAAGCATAAACGGGCCAGATATTAAAGTCAGCGGTACAAAAACCTGTTGTTGTCATAATGGAAACTACCTGAAATGCCGAATACCTGAGAGAATTGAAAAAATCAGGAGCAAGTTTGACACCGTCAGTAACTACAATAGCATCCCCTTTAACAAGCAGAGCAAACATTATTGAAGTAGTAGCAAAAATAGTAATCCCAAGGTACCACCTGAATTCTTCATCTTTAAAATGAAATAAAGGTTTTCCTTTAAGAGCACGGTAATGGAGAACAAAATTTCCACCTGCAAGGAACATAAACAGGATAATAATCCAATCTATATAAGCATTATGAAATCCCCCTACGCTTGACTGAAGAGTTGAGAATCCTCCGGTTGCCATAGTCCCGCAGGTATGGCACCAGGCGTCAAAGAGAGACATTGAGGGTAAAAGTAAAAGGGTTTCAGCTATGCTGAGAAGAATATACACTGCCCATAATATTTTAGCTGAATTAGCGATTCTGGGAGTCAGCTGATCTGAAGTAGGTCCTGGCACTTCAGCATTATACAGTTGTTGTCCGCCAATCCCCAGAAAAGGAATGATAGCCAAAGATAAAACCACAATTCCCATACCGCCCAACCAATGCGTCATGCTTCTCCAATACAAAAGTCCGTAAGGAAGATCTTTAATTCCGTATTTTAATGTTTCTCCGTTTGAAAGCAGTAGGGTATTATCGAGTACACTTGCACCTGTAGTAGTAAAACCGGACATTGTTTCAAAAAAGGCATCATACCATGTAAGATTACTGACAAGAATAAAGGGTACCGCACCGAATACAGCAGCTGCAATCCAACCGAAAGTTACAATTCCAAAGCCTTCTCGTCTACTCAGAGAATATGAGTCAGACTTGGAGAATAAATAAGCTGTAATACCTACGGTTATAGGGAAAAAAGCAGATAACGCGAGAGCATAAATAATTTTAATTGAATCCCCCATAAAGAATGCGACAGGAACAGCCGAAAGAATAGCTAAGCCTACGACAACAACGAGTGCGGAAATAACATTTATCACATTTTTAATATTCATAAAAATTATTTTCCTTTAAACAATCCGGCAATAGTATGTTCGTCTTCAGGTTTGATAATTAGAGTAGCAAGATCTCCAGCCTGAAGCTTGAGGTTTCCGGAAGGAGCTAATACTTCATCTCCGCGGAAAATCATTGAAAGTACAGTAGAAGCAGGAAAAGTACACTCGCCTATATTTTTATTGCAGACAGTACTTTGCGGTTGGACTTCATACTCGGAAATATAAGAGTCTGTTCCATGTAGAATAGCATTTGTATGAGCTTTATTAATTGAAGAGAAATAGCATAAAACAGAATTGACAGCTATCAGCCATTTGCTGAATCCGCAGTCAATACTTTTGATTGAAGGAAGAATTCTGCTGTATTCGCTTTTAGTAGTCAGTGTAATAACTTTAGCAGCCCCCATTCGTTTAGCAATAACACAGCTTAAGATATTATCTTCATCATCATCCTGAACTGCAATAAATGCGTCACAGGCATCGACTCCAGCCTCTTCGAGAATATCATTATCATTAGCATCACCCACAACTACCATAATACCGCAGTTTGAGTTATCGAGAAAGATTTCTGCTTGTTCAGAAGTCTTAATAATCATTCGGACATTATAAGAATTTTTCACAAGTTTTTCAGCTAAACCGACAGCGATCAGAGAATCCCCGGCAATCACTATATTTTTTATATTACAAGCTGTACCTGCAAGCCATTTCAACATAGGATTAACATTATCTTTATGACCTGCAATATAGACTTCATCATTTTCTTTCAGAACGGTATCACCTCTAGGTGAAATCATTTTCCCTTTCCTGAGAATAGCGGCAAAACGGATTGAATTAATAAGATCTTTTTCAGGGAAGGCCTTTAAACTCTTTTTTACAGCAGGAGAGTCTGAAAAAACGCGGCAGGCGGCAACGAGAGCATCCGGATGCGAAAAATGTATTTTTTCAAGAGTATGGCAAGAATCTAGAACATCAAAGATTTTATTAACACAAGCTTCTTCAGGAAGAACGATATGATCTATACCTGCAGTTTCAAGAGTAAAACCGCTTTCAGGGTCAAAATATGCTTCAGTTATAAGACGACATAAAGTAAATTTCGCACCGAAGTGTTTTGCAATTCTGCAGGCGTGAATATTATAAGTGTCATTTCCTGAAACTGCGATAAAAAGTTCCATATCACCAATTGACGCATTTTTCATAGTTTCAACAGTTGCACCGTTTCCACAAAGGGTCATTACATCCAGCTTATCCTTTAACCTTTCGAGGATTGAAGAAGAGGTATCAATAACCAGAACATCATGTTTATCATTGCAGAATGTATTAGCTAAAGATTTACCGAGTGTACCGGCACCCATAATAGCAATTTTCATATAAAACCTTTCTTAAAAAAGTGACTTAATTGTTTTTAAGCGCAAGAGTCATTGAAGAAACAAAATTATAAAGTTCCTCAAAAGAAGCTTCTTCTCTGTTTATCTGCTCAATTTTTCGGACAATAGCACTACCGACCACAACCCCATCGACACCTGACTCAGCTGCAGTTTTCACATGATCAGGAGTTGAAATTCCAAATCCTACAACAATAGGTTTATCAGTATATTTTCTCAAAAGAGTAATTCGTTCTGAAAACTGATTACCGAACGAAGAACCTTCTCCGGTAACCCCTTCTCTCGAAACATAATATATAAAAGACGAAGCAGTTCCAGCCAGATAGGCAAATCTTTTTTCCGGAGTTGTCGGGGCAATCAAAACGACATTAGAAAGTTCCGCATTCGCCATGGCGTTACGGTAAGAAACTTTTTTTTCAACTTCCGAATCAAGTTCTTCAGGAGGTAAATCGAGCGGCAATACTGCATCTATTCCTGATTCCACAGCTTTCTTACAAAACTCGGTGAATGTAATTTTTGAAGAATAGGCAATAGGATTCATATATGTAAAAAGAACAAAAGGAAGTTCAGGGTACTTTTTTTTAGCAGTTTCAGCAAGTTCTAAAACTTTCAATGGAGTCATACCTGAATTCAGAGCTCTTTCAGCAGCCAGCTGATTTGCAGTACCATCTGCGAGCGGATCAGAAAAAGGAACACCTAATTCTATTATATCCACACCTGCCTTATACAATGTATCAATCACTTTAAGAGAAGTATTAAAATCAGGGTCTCCCGCTGTAATATAAGCAACAAAAGCCGCTCTGCCTGCACTTTTGCAAGTTTTAAATTTTTCATCAATAATATTCACGATATAACTCCTTAAATAAACACCAACAACAGACAATTATTATTTCAACAGTAATTAAGGTGTTTATCCGCCTTAATTTTTAGAAAAAAATCCATAGTCAACAATTAAAAAATAATCAAAAGGAAGACATTACATTAAATCACCGGTTTTTGCAATACTACGAGTAAAAAAAGATTTAAGAAAACTCTCTTCTCAGATGAGAAGAAGGAATCCCCATATCCTCACGGTATTTTGCTACTGTCCGTCTGGCAACGGAAAGGCCTTGTTCTTTCAAAAGTTTCGCAATTTTCGAATCTGATATAGGTTTGGCAGGATTTTCCCGAGCGATTAAATCTTTAATCTTTTCTTTTACGCTGCGACTTGAGACATCTTCTCCACTATCAGATTGAAAACCTGAAGAAAAGAAAAATTTGAATTCAAAGAGTCCAAATGGCGTCAGCATATATTTATTGGCAATCGCTCTGCTTATAGTGGTTTCGTGCAAATCCAGCTTGTCTGCAACATACTGCATATTCAATGGTTTTAAAGCTTCAATACCATTTTCAAAAAATTCATACTGCCATTCAAGAATAACCTCCGCTATTTTTACAATAGTTTTCTGACGCTGCACAAGACTTTTGATGAGAGATTTACTTTTTAAAAGCTTCTCTTTGATATATTCTCTGGTTTCTTTTGATGTTGATGGATTTTCCAAAAGCTTAAGATAAAACTGGGAAACTCGCAACTTAGGGATACTCTCGTCATTAGGAATAACTACAAATTTACCGTCAATTTTCTCAATCCTAACTTCAGGCACAATATAAACAGGTGTATCTGGAGTAAGTACAGTCCCAGGATAAGGGTTAAGTCTTTTTATTTTATTTATATATGAATGAAGCTCTTCTATTGATAAATTCATTCTCTTTGAAACCATCGGTAACTTATTTGTTGCAATATCATCTAAATGTTCTTCAATTAATCTTTCAAGAACCAAATCATTATTCCCGGCTCGTTTTAATTGAAGAAGAAGGCATTCTTTAAGGTCACGGGCGGCGATACCGGGAGGTTCAAAAGACTGCACAACATTCAAAGCTTTTTCCATCTCTTCAACATCAACTTCAGCAATGGTTGCAAGATCAGCCAGAATACTGCGAAGATAACCGGTATTATCAACACTTCCTATAATAAGTTCTGCCCTTGATCTTTCATCATCACTTATATTCAAATGTTTAAGCTGATCAAGAAGATGTTCCTGCAGAGAAACCTCATTAATAAGAGAATCAAAGAAATGTTGTCGTTTTTTCTCATCTTCCGGAGAAAAAGACTGCAGCGGACCGACCGGAAGAAAATCATGCCATACTTCAGAAAGCTGAATTAGTTCTAAAATCCCTCCATCATCAAGTTCTTTTTTTTCAGATTCAGAAACTGCCATAATCGCTGATTCCGCATCAGCAATCAAATCACCGCTTAATTCTTCATTGCCCGGAGTTTCCTGTTCAAGAGTAGGATTCGTCTCAAGTTCCATATTAATTTTCGCCTGTAACTCCAAAAGAGGAGCAAGCAGAATCTCCAGAGACTGAATCTGCTGTGGTGCAAGAGTCTGTTCCTGGCGAAGTGTCTGTGATTGAAACAATCCCTGTTCTACCATATTTTCTCTTTTCTTTTCAAGTGGGCAAATAGTATATACAAAGTCATAATCAAGGAACTACTCTGATTCTAGTTATTCTGCTTTTTACAGGCAGTGACATAAGGTTCATGCGGGCAAAAACCAGAAAGTCCTTCATTGTATAAATTTTTAAATCTTTAATAAAAGAGAATTTCACATCAATCAGAGTGGAATTTCTTGGATGAAGATCCAAAGTCATTCTTCTTGGCTTTTCACCAACATCAGGCTTAATTTCTTTCCATTCCTTAAAAGGAGGAATTTTCATTCCTTCTTCCCAGGGGATATAATAAAGCGAGATATTATCAGCCTCTTTCATAAACCACTCATAAACAATAATTCTCTTTAATCCCAAGTTTACAAGCCTGTAAGTTATTACAGGATCAGTTCCAGCTTTAAACTCCACTTGCGATGTCATCTTCTCAAGAATAAGATCATCTTTTTTGTACTTGACTAAAGGAAATTTCATATTTGGCGGCGGTGGTGGAAAAGTATGCTCAAATACCTGTTCTTCAATCGGTTTCAAAACAAATTTAGAAGCTCTCGGCGGAAGTTTCTTTTTTTTGCGGTCAGAAGGGAAAGTAACATCCTGAGCGCAGAGGCTGCATGAAATAACTAAAGAGACGACAGCAAAAAGGGTATATTTTAAATATTTCTTTAACATATCATTTTCTCCGCTGCAGTTTATCATGAAAGACATAATATATGATTCCGACAATTCCGAGAATTTTCAGCAGTATTCCATAAGGACCGGTATAAATTTCATAAGCATCAATATCCTCCCACATTTCAGCCACATTAACAGCAAGGAAAAGAACAATTTTGATACCAAGGTACAAAAGGCCCAGATAGAGTACGCTTATAACAATACTGAAAACCACTTTATTTAAATTTGCAATAAACCACATTTTGGTATTATCAACTGGAGCCTTTGTGAAAGTAGTTCCTACTCTTTTTCTTCTTATCATAATAAAGTAAACCTCCAAGACACTCTCAATTTAATGCCTTAATTATTCCGGTGTGTTAATATAATGAACAGCGAACGGGTTCAACTAAATTCCGCGGAACAGAAAAATCCGTTTTGTATAAAAAATTGACTATCCATAACATGAACTATAAGGCTTATTCAGGAAAATTCAAGAAAAGAGAAATATGAAGTTGAAAAAATTAATATATTGTAAGAGAAACTATGGTAATTTTCCAAACCTAAAGTATAGTGATTCAATTTGCTTGTGTTTATTATAAAAAAAACATAATGCAAAATGTAAATAACAGCTGTTATTTCGTAAAGAAAGAGAGCTGAAAAGTAAAAAATAGAGTTAGATAACACGAATAATTTCAGGAAAAAAGCTAATTATGCCGAAAAGAGAAGATATAAAGAAAATTTTATTAATAGGTGCTGGTCCGATAGTTATTGGACAGGCTTGTGAGTTTGATTATTCAGGTACTCAGGCATGCAAAGTATTACGAAAAGAAGGTTATGAAGTAATTCTGGTAAACAGTAATCCGGCGACGATTATGACAGACCCGGAATTTGCTGACAAAACCTATATCGAACCTCTGACAAAAGAAATTCTCAGGGAAATAATACATAAAGAACGACCCGATGCACTATTACCGACACTTGGTGGCCAGACAGCTCTTAACCTGGCAATGGAACTCGAAGAAAGTGGAATCCTCACCAGATACAATGTTGAAATGCTCGGAGCTAAAGCGGAAGTTATAGAACGGGCTGAAGACAGAGAAAAGTTCAAACAGGCGATGCAAGAAATAGGCATGGACATGCCGGGAAGTGCATCAGTACATACAGTCAGAGAAGCTCTAAATGCCGTTGAAACTATAGGCGGTTTTCCCTTGATCATCCGACCTGGATTCACTTTAGGCGGAACAGGCGGAGGCATAGCAAATGATCTTG
>Ga0256913_10000904_pt1 | contig 15404 bp, 11 predicted proteins | sample Axial_MatmetaG_FD_185970 | JGI IMG/M metagenome (GOLD analysis project Ga0256913, IMG submission 185970) | Deep-sea worm associated microbial mat communities from Axial Seamount, Juan de Fuca Ridge, Pacific Ocean - Axial_Mat | ecosystem: Environmental > Aquatic > Marine > Oceanic > Microbial...
TGTCAAAAGGACTTAAATCACCAAATAAGATAAAATAGAGAGGTTTCAATTTGTATTTTTTCTGCCATTGTTTTTGAATGTCATAGGTGTCGAAAGGATCTTTTCTATGGCCATATAGAACTTGAAAACGTTTTTTTACAGCCTTAAACTTTAGGTGCAAAAGGTCTCTGGACATCCCTCCAATATTTCTGGTTAAGCCTTTGTATTTATAGGCCCAGGCAATGTCGATATCATAGGTAGGAGTGAAGTTGTATTTGGGTGGAGCCGGAATAAATTGAGGATGTCTTTGTTGTATTCTTTTGCCAAGCTCCTTGACCCATTTATTAATGACAGGAATATGCAAGAAGCCTTTTTGAAAAGACATGCTTTCCTCTGCTTTGAATCTTTTGTGGGCGTCTTTTTTATGGGGAAGGTATTCCTCGTATCTGCTTAATAAATAAAAAGAAGCTGCAAATATATCAAAAGGCATGATAGCCTGTTTGTTATAGCTGGGAAATGGACAGTTGATGTCTTGGAAATCAATAAACTGTATCTCTTGATGGCGTATGTCTGTCTCAAATAGAATATTCTTGGAGCATATAAAAATACTATCGTCCAAAGGAGTATTGGCATAATGTAATTTAGGACCATCAAAAGCTTTGTATTCTTCCATATTAGTGGTGTATTTAAAGCTGACCTTCAGCAAGTCTTTAAATATTAAATCCAATATATATTGTAGTCTTTTGCTATTCCTATAACTATAAATAATAATCATGCAAGAGTGCTTTTATCAATAAGCAATAATACGTAAAAAATACGTAATTAGTCTTCTTGCCTTTGGATTATTATAAAAAGGTATCATGATGAATTGAAGTTTTAGCAGTAGATGTTGAACATGTCTTGTTTTGTGGCTGGCTCATTTATTCGGCATGATGTTATATGGAGAATGCCAAGTGTAATCATAGGCTCGATCAGATATTCCAATGAATATTAAAAAAAAAGGGGGTAAACATTGTATGGGAGTATTTTTTTTTGTAAATTTATAATTAGAAAATTTTAAGAACATATTATTTATAGCTTATGAAGATATTAGTCACCGGTGGGACCGGTTATATTGGCTCACACACTGTTGTGGAACTACAAGCCAAAGGACATGATGTGATAGTGGTTGATAATTTATCCAACTCACATATTGATGTTTTAGATAACATTGAGAAAATTTCGGGTATCAGACCTGCTTTTGAGAACTTTGATTTGGCCGATACCGAAAAAACCAAAGATTTTTTTAGAAAGAATACCGATATTAACGGAATCATTCATTTTGCTGCCTTTAAGGCCGTGGGAGAATCCGTTGAAGACCCTTTGAAATATTATCGTAATAATCTTTTTTCTTTGGTGAATATTCTTCAGAATATGAAAGAACAAAATATTGACAATTTGGTATTTTCTTCTTCTTGCACTGTATATGGTCAACCGGAAAAATTACCGGTAGCTGAGGATGCTCCTATACAAAAAGCCATGTCGCCTTATGGTAATACCAAACAAATTTCGGAGGAGATTATTCAAGATACTGCTAAAGTGAGTAATGTTCATGCGGTTTTGTTACGGTATTTTAATCCAATAGGTGCCCATGACAGTGCCTTAATTGGTGAGCTGCCATTGGGAATCCCTAATAATTTGGTGCCTTTTATTACACAGACAGCCATAGGCATGCGAAAACAACTCTCTGTTTTTGGTAGTGATTATAATACTCCTGATGGTACCGCCATAAGAGATTATATCCACGTAGTAGATTTGGCTAAAGCTCATGTGATAGCCGTTGATAGAATGATACAGGAAAATCAGAAGAAGAAAGTGGAGATTTTTAATCTCGGTACCGGCAATGGTTTCTCTGTTTTGGAAGTGATTAATTCCTTTGAAAAAGTATCCGGTGTGAAGCTGAATTATAAAATAGTGGATCGCCGTCTCGGTGATGTGGAGCAAGTTTATGCTGACACCAAATTTGCCAATGATGAGTTGGGATGGAAAGCACAAAAGACACTGGACGAGATGATGGGCTCTGCCTGGAAATGGGAAAATGCATTGAAAGAGAAAGCCTCATAGGTATTTGGCTGATTTGTAAAGAATTGTTCGAGAATAAAAAGAGAAAAAATGAAATACGATAAGAAAATTTTAATAACCGGAGGAGCAGGTTTTATTGGCTCTCATTTGGTGAGGTTATTTGTAAATAAATATCCAAATTATCAAATAGTAAATCTGGACAAGCTTACTTACGCAGGAAATTTGGCCAATTTGGTGGATGTGGAGAATATGCCCAATTATTCCTTTGTGAAAGCCGATATTGTTGAAGGGCCTGTCATGGACAAGCTTTTTAAAGAACAACAATTTACCGATGTGATACATTTAGCTGCTGAATCACATGTGGATAGATCGATTACCAACCCCACAGAATTTGTGATGACCAATGTTATTGGCACGGTAAATTTATTGAATGCTGCCAAGGCTATCTGGAAAGATCAGTTCGATGGGAAGCGTTTTTATCACGTATCCACTGATGAAGTGTATGGTACTTTGGGCGAGACAGGTATGTTTGAAGAAACAACCGCTTATGACCCTCACAGCCCCTATTCTGCTTCAAAAGCCAGTTCCGATCATTTTGTGAGAGCTTATCATGATACTTTCGGGTTGCCTTCTGTTATCTCCAACTGCTCTAATAACTATGGAAGCTTTCAGTTTCCTGAGAAATTGATTCCGCTGTTTATTAATAATATTCAGAACAAAAAGCCATTGCCTGTTTATGGTAAAGGAGAGAATATTCGCGATTGGCTATGGGTAGAAGACCATGCTAGAGCTATTGATGTGATTTTTCACCAAGCAGCTTTGGGTTCTACCTATAATATAGGAGGCCATAACGAATGGACCAATATCGCCTTAATAAAGCAGCTCTGTAAGATTATGGATGAGAAACTGGGTAGAGAAGAAGGTGAAAGTGAAAAGCTGATTACTTATGTGAAAGATAGAGCCGGTCATGATTTACGTTATGCTATTGACAGTTCTAAGTTGCAAAAAGACTTAGGATGGAAACCCAGCTTACAGTTTGAAGAGGGGCTGGAAAAAACAGTGGAGTGGTATTTGGAAAATACAGAATGGTTAAATAATATTACTTCCGGTGATTATCAAAAGTATTACGATAAGCAATATGTGAAGCGATAATAAAAGAATAAAAGGCATTTTAAGAATCCAGAAGCATGTATAAACTGCATTTGGGCTCGTAAATGCTCCTATGAAATTAGCAAATGCTCTTGACCTGACCTATGCTAATTTCATATCTTTATGCAGCGAATAATGGAATGATATTGAACAACTTATTTCAGCGTTTGTGTAAAATATTACAAACAATTATTAAGAAAGGATAGAAATGAAAAAGCTAAGTTTATTAATTGGTATGCTAACAATGATGATTATGCTAACCAATTGCAAGAAAGAACTTCCAGTAGTGGAGCCAAAACCAAATGACACAGTTAATGCGATGAAAGATTTGGTAGTACCCGAAGATTTTAATTTTGAAACAGCACGAAATGTGGAAGTAACGGTTAGTGGTTTTAAATCAGCAAAAGACGATGGTGATATTAAATATGAGGTATATCTCTATAGCTCTGTAGGTTCTAGTATTGATATAACCACTACCGGTGACGATGGTACTGTTACCGATCAATCAGGTACACTCGTAGATGTGATGAATAATTTAAATGCCATTCAAATTACCAATGACCCTAATTTTACTCTGAATATGACAATTCCATCTTATTATGATACCTTATATATAGTACAGAATAATATGGGAGTGTACTCAAGTATGATTGTGCCTATTACATCGAATAAGATGGCCGTACAATTTCCTGTTAAAGAAAAACCTGTGCATATGAAATCGGTGAACGAAGATCCCACAGATATTCTATATGCTGTAAATAGCCTGAAGCAGCTGTTTTCAATTAATCCACTAACCGGAGCGATAGAGATGTTGCCAAATTTGCCTAATGCTTCAGGAGGCAGTTGGGCCTGTGCCATAGATCCTGTTGCAGAAGTTTTGTATACGGTAGGTATTAGCCCGCCTTATAAGCTATATGCGTATGATTTGAATACCCAAACATGGGAGACTAGAGGTAATACAAATTATCAAGGTCCTAGGTTGGGATATAATGTAAATGATGGTATGTTGTATTATTCTTTTGGATATTGGATGTGTTTGATAGATCCTGCCAACGGGCATATGGTTTCTTACTACCGAATCAATGGATTGCAAGAAACCAATGGTGGCGATGTTTGCTTTGCTGATAATGGTACCATGTATCTCTCCAGTACTTCAGGATTGTATAAATGTGCTTATACCGATGGTAACAATATTCAAGCAACAAGAATTTCTGCCGAGGGTTTGCCCAACTATCCCAACTCTTTAACTTTTGACCAGAATCAAGAATTATGGTGGGCTTCCAATGTGTTAAATGAGAATTTGAATAAATATGAAGGGCGAGCATTTATCATGGACACTGTCACTGGGGGCTACGAAGATCGTTGGACTTTCACCGATAATTATATCCATGATTTAGCTACCATGCCCTTGGATCAAAACCAAATTCCTGATACCGATACTGATGGCGATGGCATAATTGATTTTTATGATGAATATCCTGATGATGGTGATCGTGCATATGACACCTATACTCCATCAGTATATGGGTGGGGATCTTATGCTTTTGAAGATTTATGGCCCAATGAAGGAGACTATGATTTCAATGATTTGGTATTGAACTATCGTTTTACTCATGTCTTTAATTCTGCTGATTTGATAGTGGAGACAAAAATGAATTTCCATATCAAGAATGTTGGAGGAAGCTATAGAAATGGTTTTGGTATTCAATTAGATATGGATCCATCATTAATTCAAAGTGTGACCGGAAGTAACTTAACAACAGGAGTAGTGACCTTAGATGCTAAAGGTTTGGAAGCTAATCAGGATAGTCCGGTGGTGATTTTATTTGATGATGCATGGGCGAATGTAAATCAGAACGATGGTGATATGGAATTGGTTATTCATTATAATTCCCCAATTGCAAATACTAGTTTTGGTGCTATGAATCCCTTTATTTTTATCAATGGCGATAGAGGAAGAGAAGTCCATTTGTCGGATATGGCTCCAACTAGCCTAGTCAACACCGATTACTTTGGCACAGCTGATGATGATAGCGATCCTGCTAATGGCCGTTATTATAAAAATGCCAATAATTTACCTTGGGGAATAGATATTATTCATGACTTTGTGTATCTGCAAGAAAAAAGCCCCATCATTTTGGGATATACCAAATTTGCCGCTTGGGCTGAGTCAGGAGGCGTTGCTTTCCCCGATTGGTATAAAGACCAAGATGGATATAGAAATAATTCCTACCTCGTGAATTAGGGGTTTGTAAAATTGCATTTACGAACTAAAATACCAAAATGGTTCGTAAATGCTATCTTTTGGCTTGTTACCGGTGACAACAAATAGCATGACATTCTTTATTTTTGTAACTTCAATTTATAAGTAATAAAATAGCATTTAAAAAAAACATAAGAATATGAATAAATTAGTATTGTATATAGCTTTGGTGATGCTAGCCGTGGTTCTAACGAACTGTAAAAAAGAATTATCGCCCATCGATCCAATTGTAAACCCATCGGATACTGTTGTATCTATGGATGATTTAGTTATTCCAAAAGATTTTTCTTTCGAAACATCAAAAAGTGTAAATGTCATATTTAGCGATTTTAAGGCATCTAAGAGCAATGAAATTAAGTATAATGTGTATTTATATACTGATGAAACCACCACTCAAGAAGTTACTTATGAGGATGAAGGAGGGGAAATGGTAACTGAAACAGTAGAAGTTTCAGATGTGATGAATAATTTGGTCACTACTATCATATCGAGCGATCCTAATTTGGAATTGAATATTACTATTCCGGATTATTATCAATACCTATATATCATCAGAAATGATATGGGTGTATATACTAGCCAAATAATTCCTATTGAGAATAACAAAGCTGTTTTTGGAGGTATGAAATCGGTAAATGATGATCCTGTGGATGTGATTTATGGAGTGAATGCTCAAGGCGATGTCTTTACGATAAATCCTGTAACAGGAGATTTTGTAATTATCGATCATTATCCTTCCGGTCAAAATGGAAGTGTGACTTGTGCTTTGGATCCTGTTAATCGTATCATGTATACCATTGCAAGAAATACCAGAGATTTATTAGCCTATGATATCGATACTCATGAATGGGAAGTTAGAGGAAACACAAATCTTTCAGGACCTCGTTTAGAATATAGAAAAGAAGATGGACTGCTTTATTTTTCCAAATCTAATTTGGTTAAAACTCTGGATCCCTCTGATGGTAGCCTTGTTTCTACCTATACGGTGAATGGATTAGATGATGCAGGATGGGGCGATGTGGCTTTTGATGCCAATGGTGTGTTTTTTATGGCCACTAAATCCGGTTTGTATCGTTGCGATCCCGCGGCTAATAATACTTTTAATGCTGTGAGAATTAGTGCTGACAACCTCCCATTTTCTCCCACATCCATGACATTTGACTCTAATGGTGAATTATGGATAGGCTCAAATATTGGTGGTGCCGGACAAGTTGTTGTGATGGATCAAGTGACTGGGGGATGGGAATATAGATTTCAAGGTTTCGCAGCCACAATAAACGATCTTACTTTCTTGCCCTTAGATGATAATCAAATACCTGATACAGATACAGATGGTGATGGTATTATCGACTTTTATGACGAATATCCAGAAGATGGTGATCGTGCTTACGATGTATATACTCCCTCTATTTATGGTTGGGGTTCCTATGCCTTTGAAGATTTATGGCCTAATGAAGGGGACTATGATTTTAATGATTTGGTAATCAATTACCGTTATATCAATGTGGCCAATTCTAATGATGAGATTGTGGAGACAAAAATGTTGTTCAATATTAAGAATGTTGGAGGTTCTTTTCATAATGGTTTTGGTATAGAGATAGATATGGATGAGTCTTTGATACAATTGGTAAGTGGATTTAATATCACTGACGGAGTAGTTACGCTTAATTCAAAAGGATTAGAGAGCAATCAGGCCAAACCGGTTATTATTCCTTTTGATGATGCTTGGGACAATGTGAATGGTGGAGAAATGGAAGTTCTCATTAATTATAACGCGCCAATTACAGCTGATCAATTGGGAGCTTTTAATCCTTTTATCTTTATTAATGCTGATAGAGGAAGAGAAGTACATATGTCTGACATGTCGCCAACCAGCTTGGCAAATACAGATTATTTTGGTACTGCTGATGATAACAGTGACCCGGCTAGCGGAAGATATTACAAAAACGCCAATAACTTACCTTGGGGAATAGATATTATACATGACTTTGTATATTTGCAAGAGAAAAGCCCCATCATTTTAGGTTATAATAAATTTGCAGATTGGGCTCAATCAGGTGGTGTAGATTTTCCCGATTGGTATAAAGATCGTGATGGATATAGAAATAATGCCTATTTAGTGAATTAGTCTTTTCATAAAGTAAAAACTTTCATAACGAATAATTGTTTAGATTAGGAGGCTGCCTTTTTAGGTGGCCTTTTTTTTGAGCCTTCGTGACTTTGTAGCTATTTGATTTGCCATTGTAACTCTTTTATAAACAAAGGGGAATAGCAAAGCTTAGGAAGTAGAGCCCCTTTAGAAAGAAATGTATTTTAGTGGGTCTACGGCCGACCCGTCCACCCAAAGTTCAAAATGTAGGTGAGGGCCACTACTTTGTTCTCCGGTATTACCAATAATGGAAATTAAATCGCCCGCTTTTACATATTCTCCAATTTTTTTGAGAATAGAGGAATTGTGTTTATAAATAGAAACCATATTTCCTGAATGCTGAATGGCTATCACATATCCTGTATTGATTGTCCAGCCTGAAAAGATGACTATTCCGTCAGCAATGGCTTTAATAGCATCATTATGCTTGGCAACAATATCGATACCATAATGACCCTTAGCTGCATTAAATTTATTGGTGATAATACCGTTGATTGGAGTAAAGAAAACCTTAGGTCCTTTAGAAAATTGAACATTATATACATCCTCAGTCTCGTGATAATAAATATTGTATTTTCCAGTTTTTTCTAACTCGTTTCTCAGTAGGCTGTCATCAATAGATTTTTGGTTGGTGATATTGCCATAGTCTTTTCTAGTTTGAAAACTTGATGTATCCCTTGAGCCAATTTCTTCGCCATTGAGGATTCTTCTGATATTGTTTAAATAGTAATCGTTGGTTTGAAGTCGATTTTCCAGTGAGTCAAGGTTTTGCTCTAAAGTGTATATTTGGTGCTCCATATTCGGGTCTGTATAACCGGGGATATATTCTCTCATACTGGTGAAAGCAAGGATATATATCATTAAAAAGATCCAAAAAAGAGAGATGATGACAAGGATGGAATAGGCATTTAGCCTCGAAAGTCTAAAGCTAAAGCGTTCTTCCAAATTTTCTTCGTTGATCAATAACAATCGATATTTAAATCGAAGTTTTGTGAAGCGTTTTTTGTTTTTTTGTTTTTCAGACATCGTTGCAAAGATCATATTTTTTTTAATTGTTTTGATCGTTTTTTAGCTGTGGCGCCAAATAAGTAAAATATTCTACACCATCTTCACATTTATGGTTGGTTTATAATTTAAGTAAATAAGTTTGTAATTGTCAGATATACAATGTTTAAAAGTTGATATATTGATATTTCTTTACAAAGCTTGTTTTAGTTCTAATATAAATCCATATATGTGATAGTTTTTTATAAAAAATAAAATATTTTTGCAGAAACATAGTTATTGTTAGTATGATATTGAGTCTGTCTGTTAATCAGCCTCGGTATGATATGACATGAATATTATATAAAATTCGCAATTTCTTGAAAATTAAAAATATACATCTTTATCAGTTTCTGATAATTCTGATAGTCAGTAGCCTTTTTTTTAATGCTTGTTCTACCAAAAAGAACACTTGGACTCGTCGTGCTTTTCATAATGTTTCAGCTCATTATAATGGATGGTGGAATGGTAATGAGAGTCTTAAAGATGGAGAGCGAGAGATGGCCAAGAATGTCAAGGATAATTATAATAAAGTACTTAAGGTTTATAATTATGGTGATGACAAACTGGGACAAAGTCTGGCATCCTATTCTGATAGAGCCATAGAAAAAGGTTCCATGGTTGCTCAGCAACACACCATGTATTTCAAGAAACGCGAATTTGTGAAATGGGTGCCCCGAAGTTATATGTTGATTGGCAAAGGATATTTTTATAAACATGAATTTCAGAGCGCTCGTTTGACTTTTGAATTTATCACCAAGAAATATTTTTATAGCGAAATTCAGTATGAGGCCATGCTTTGGCTGGCCAAGACCTATATAGAATTGGAAAATTATCAGAAGGCAGAAACATTTTTAGATATGTTGAATAGCCATGTGGGTAAAGATAAAATGGATAATAATATTATTAAGGAAATCAATGCTGTTTATGCCGATTTATATATTAAACAAGGAATTCCCGAATCTGCTATCCCTTATTTAAAAAGTGCTATTTATGATATTAGAGAAAAGAAATTAAATACGCGTATGGTGTTTATTCTGGGGCAGATTTATCAAGAAACAGGAAATACATCGGATGCGGAAAAACTATACCGTGAGGTATTAAAGAAGAATACCAATTATCAAACTACTTTTAATGCGAAGATAAATCTTGCTCAGCTCTATGATGCCAAATCCAACGATAGTAAAGACTTGGTAAAGAGTTTGAAAAAAATGCTGAAAGACATCAAGAATAAAAATTACCTCGATCAAGTTTATTTTGCTCTTGCAGAAGTCGCAAAAGCCGATGGTGATGTGTCTCAAGCTATTGAGTATCTGGAGAAATCGGTAGCTCATAGCGTGGATAACGAATACCAAAAAGCTGTTTCTTCCTTAGTAGTAGCACAGCTTCTGTATGATAAAAAAGATTATCAAAACAGTGGAGCCTATTATGATACGGCCATGCAATTTTTGCCTGAAGAATATCCTGACTATGATCATGTAAAACGGCAAACTGCTATCGTGAGTGAGTTGGTGAGCTATCTGACAACAGTTCAGGTACAGGATTCCATGCAAGCCTTGGCAGCCATGCCACGACCTCAGTTAAATGCGATGATTGATTCTATTATTCAAGTCATTGTTGATGAAGAAGAAAGGGCCAGGGAAGATGAGCTGCTGCGTCAACAAGCTATTGCTATGGGGGCACAAAATAGGAGAGGTATGGGACCAGGTATGGGTGCTCCTGTTGGGGGAGGCGGATGGTATTTCTATAACCCGCAAGCCATGAGTATGGGATATTCGGAGTTTCTAGCCAAATGGGGTAGTCGTAAATTGGAAGATAATTGGAGGCTTTCTAATAAACAACAATCGGAAATGCTGATGGATGATGAAGAGGAAGGTGTGGTAACGGCAGATAGTCCGATGGTAGTGGATTCCAATGCCGTGATGATGAGTAATAATCCAAAAGATAGGAATTATTATTTGCAAAATATCCCTTTAAAGCCGGAACAGGTAGATGCTTCAAATGAGAAAATAGCCCAGGCCCTGTATCATGCCGGATTTATTTATAAAGAGAGCTTGCAGGAAGAGCCGGAGGCCATCACTACCTTCGAAGACTTTGTAGAGAGAAACCCACAAGGTCATGAACTGAGCATTCAGGTATATTTTCAATTATATGTAATGTATGACCAAGCTCAAAATACTGAAAGGGCAAATTATTATAAGAATTTAATTATTAATAACTATCCTGATAGTGATTATGCAAAGTTGCTTTTAGATCCCAGCTATTTTGAGCAAATAAAGAAAAAGCATCATTATCTTTCTGATTTGTATGAAAAGACCTATAAAGCCTACGAGAAAGGACAATATACTATGGTGGTATATAATTGCGACCAAGCTTTAAATGTAAATAAAGATGATCCGGAAATTCCAAAGTTTATCTATTTGAAGGCTGTCTCTATGGCTAAAACAGATGTGGTGGACTCCATGACTGTTAACTTACAAGAATTAATAGATCGATATCCGGACTCTGATGTGACTCCTTTGGCAGAAAACATATTACAAAATTTGGGTTTATATGATCCGGATGCATCTCTTAGCCCGGAAGAATTGGCAGCAAAAGAACAGTTGCAAGAGGCCATTTCTCTCTACGTAAATGATGCGGAAAGTGAGCATTATTTCATTCTTATGGTTAACAGTGCTAAAGTGAGTGTGAATGCTATCAAGACAAGGATATCAGATTATAATAGAAAGTCGCATTCGGTTGATAAGTTAAATATCAGTAGTTTGGTATTTGATGGCGAGTGGCAGATGATTACGGTCAGCAAATTTGATAATGCTCATCGTGCTATGATGTATTATCAGGATATTATTGCTAATACCTACGTTTTTCCTGCGGGTAAGAAAGATGATTTTAAGGCAATGGTGATTTCTCTAGAGAATTATCCTAAATTTTATAGCGATAAGGATGTGGAGAAATATTATAAACTATTTGAAAAAGATTATTTAAAATAGTAGATTAGCGCAATGTTTGGCTCGAAGACTAAAAAAAGAAAAATGACAATGGCAAAAAACAACGATTATGATGCCAATTCCATTAATACAATAGGTGCTGGTACAACAATAACAGGGGATATTATTTCGGATGGTGATTTTAGAATTGTGGGAAAACTAATCGGTACGATTCATTCCAAAGGGAAAGTGGTTATTGGTAAGAATGGTAGTGTAGAAGGAGAGATCGTTTGCAAAAATGCCGATATCTCAGGTAAGGTAAAAGGTAATGTGAAAGTAGATGAGTTATTAAGCCTCACTGCTTCTTCCAATTTAGAAGGGGAAATAATTACCGGAAGACTTGGTATCGAAGCTGGAGCCGGTTTTACCGGTCAATGCCAGATGAAGAGTACACATGAGCAAGGACGAGGAAAAAAATAAACTAAGAGCATACGCGAAATACTCCAATATGGCTTTCCAGATGATGGCTATCATTGCCTTAGGTGCCTTTGGCGGGCTTAAGCTGGATGAGCTTATAGCATGGCGTTTTCCTATTTTTACCATTGTATTGTCCCTCTTTGCCGTTTTTATTGCCATATATATTTCAATTAAAGATTTACTAAAATAATATGCAACAAGATTTTAAAAAATTTCTGAATAAGATAATCATCTTTACTATAGTAGTAGCGGCTTTGCAATATGTTGTCTCCATGCAGCTACCAGTCAATTATGTGAGTAACTCCTGGCCGGTAATTGTATTGTTTTTCGCTGCATTCACCTCTATCATGCATCATTATTTATTAAAATCTACCCTTGGAAATCCCAAGAGATTTATTTTCTCTTTTATGATGTTTACTACCATTAAAATATTGCTATATCTTGCTGTCATTCTGATTTATGTACTATTGAATAGATTGGATGCGGTGGCGTTTATTTTCGCCTTTTTCGCTAATTATTTTCTTTTTACTATTTTCGAAATATTTTCTGTATTAAAATATTTAAAGCAGAATCAAAGCATGCCTGAATAATTCTTTATCTTTGTGGTGTTTAAAAGAATAATTCTTTATGATATATATTACCCGTAGAGAGCGCTTTAATGCAGCACACCGACTTTTTAACCTTGACTATAGCGATCAGGAGAATTTAGAAGTCTTTGGTAAATGTTCCAATCCTAATTGGCATGGACATAATTATATTTTATTTGTTACCGTGAAGGGTGAGATCAATCCGAAAACTGGATTTCTGGTAAATTTAACGGATTTGAAAAAGGTGATGCGCGAGAGAGTAATCAATAAGTTGGATCATAAGAATTTGAATTTGGATGTGGATTTTTTGCAAGGGAAATTTGCTTCTACAGAGACCTTATGTGTAGGCATTTGGGAACAGTTGTACGAAGATATCGGAAAATTAGGGGGCGTTCTGCAGAAAGTTAAAATTCAGGAAACGGAGAATAACTTTGTGGAATATTATGGTAATGATGCCTTATAAATTAAAAAAAATCATGTTAAGTTACGAAAGAATAGACGAATGGGAGCCCGAAAAACTCGAGAAGCTCACACATCATTATTATGAAATATTAAAGCTCATTGGTGAAGATCCCAGTAGAGAAGGCTTGGTGGAAACTCCTCGTAGGGTAGGCAAAGCCATGCAGTTTTTAACTCAAGGTTATGATCAAGATCCGGGTGAAATATTAAAGTCTGCTATGTTTAAAGAAGAGTATAAGGAGATGGTTATTGTGAAGGATATTGAGGTATACTCTATGTGCGAACATCATATGATTCCTTTTATTGGGAGAGCCCATGTAGCCTATATTCCCAATGGATATATCACCGGATTAAGCAAAATTGCCCGTGTTGTAGAGGCTTTTGCTCGTCGTCTGCAAGTTCAGGAAAGGCTTACCACTCAAATTAAAGATTGTATTCAAGATACATTGAACCCACTGGGGGTGGCTGTAGTTATAGAGGCGAAGCATTTATGTATGGCCATGAGAGGGGTGCAAAAACAGAATAGTGTGACAACTACATCTGATTTTACAGGAGCTTTTAGAAAAAAAGAAACACGAGAAGAATTTATCCATCTCATCAGCTCTAAGCTGTCATAATGGCAAGAAATATCAAAAAATTGTTAAAGGACTCATCACTGGCATAATCTTTAATGATATGCCTCTTGAATTTTAAAAATAAGAATTATGTTATCAAATAGAAACGAATATTCTCAGACTTATGAGCAAAGTTATGGCACACAAACTTTGGCGCAAACATTTATGGCAAAAGTTTTTTCATGGATGTTTTTAGCCTTAGCCGTTACTGCTTTTACTGCTTATGTTTTTGCAGGATCAAAAGACCTTATGGGTTTAATGATTAGCGAAACGGGCGGAATGTCAATACTTGGTTGGGTGGTTATGCTAGCTCCTTTGGCATTTGTGTTTTTTATGAGCGCTAAATTTAATAGCATGTCCAAAGGCATTTTAACCATTATGTTTTTTGCCTTTAGTGTTCTCATGGGCATGAGCTTGAGTTTTATACTGTTAGCTTATACATCAGCTTCTGTGTTTTCAACCTTTATAGTAACCAGTGGAACCTTTGGATTGATGGCTGTTGTAGGTTATACTACTAAAACAGATTTGACTAAGTTTGGTTCCATCCTCATGATGGGTTTAATTGGAATTATCCTAGCTAGTATCGTCAATTTTTTTATGCATAGTGGTACTATGGAATATATCATCTCTATTCTTGGAGTATTGATATTTACCGGATTAACAGCCTATGATGTTCAAAAACTCAAAAGAATTGGTATGGCAGCAGGCGAATTTCAAGGACAAACCGTAGATAAACTCACTATTATGGGTGCTCTTACTCTTTATTTGGATTTCATCAACCTTTTCCTATTTCTACTGAGATTTATGGGGAATAGGAGATAGATATAAAGTTCAAAGTTCAATTTACTGCATTTTAGTGTCTTAGTGACAAAGAAATATGTTAGTTCTGTCTATGTGTTGTAGCTGACTATGTGGTAAAAAAAGAATAAGTTTAAGCTTTAAGAACTAACTATTAGAAAATAATAAACAAATAATATGAAAGCATACGTGTTTCCGGGTCAAGGCGCCCAATATGTTGGAATGGGAAAAGATCTTTATGATCATTCTGAATCAGCAAAAGCCCTATTTGAAAAAGCCAACGAGATATTGGGATTTCGCATTACCGATTTGATGTTCAAAGGAACCGATGAAGATTTGCGTCAGACTCGGGTAACCCAACCGGCAATTTTTTTGCATAGTGTTATTCTGGCTCACGAATTAGGTGATGATTTTAAGCCTGATATGGTGGCAGGACATAGCCTAGGGGAGTTTAGTGCCTTAGTAGCCAATAAAACACTGAGTTTTGAGGATGGATTAAAACTTGTTTATCAAAGAGCCTTAGCCATGCAAGAAGCCTGCGAAATAGAAGCAAGTACCATGGCTGCTATTATCGGTTTGGATGATGAAACAGTAGAAAAAGTCTGTGCTGATGTTGATGATATCGTGGTTGCAGCCAATTATAACTGTCCCGGACAATTGGTGATCTCCGGAAGCATAAAAGGAATAGAGGAGGCTTGCAAGAAGCTAAAAGAAGCAGGAGCAAAAAGAGCATTGCCTTTAAAGGTAGGAGGAGCTTTTCATTCACCCTTTATGGCTCCCGCAGGCGAAAAATTAGCAGCTGCCATTGAGAATACAGTATTTGCAGAGGGGGTATGCCCAATCTATCAAAATGTGAGCGGAGCTCGAGTTACCGACCCTGCTATTATCAAAGAGAAT
>Ga0256913_10000905_pt1 | contig 15384 bp, 16 predicted proteins | sample Axial_MatmetaG_FD_185970 | JGI IMG/M metagenome (GOLD analysis project Ga0256913, IMG submission 185970) | Deep-sea worm associated microbial mat communities from Axial Seamount, Juan de Fuca Ridge, Pacific Ocean - Axial_Mat | ecosystem: Environmental > Aquatic > Marine > Oceanic > Microbial...
CAACTACATATGAACTATTTCGTGGATTATCCCCTAAAATATAGTCTATTTGACCTTTTGCAAAGGTTATAAGGTCTTCAATCTTTATCTCAATTTTAGCAATAATTAATAATATTAAATAGATATTGATATAAAATTATTATCTGATTAATAGATATTTAAGTTAAAAAACAATATAATATCACTTGTATTAACAATTAGAGACAAAAGAGCAGTACAATCTTTACTCTTAAAAACAGGTAGGTTTTACCATTTGATGGTGTTTGTGAACTTAAAACTAGCTATGAAAACATTTTTGTATGTTAATACTTATAAGAACTGTCTTAGATGTTCTAAGATGTATAAGGTTCTAAAATAATGTTCTCATTATATAAAACTATGCTATTTTAATAGCTAAAATATATCAATGTTGCATTATTCAGGGTTTCTAGCTGAAATTATGACCATTTTTAGGTCATAAAAGTAAGTACAGATACTGCAAAATGTTTATTTTGTACTATTTTTAGGAACTCTCAAAGTTGGGATAATGTCTCAATTGGTGTAAATCTCTTATTGAGTCAGATTACAGGTGAGAGTATCTATATAAATGCTATTGAGAAACATCTAAATCATTGGCAAAATGGTGTTAATAGAACAACAGGTGGATTGGCATTCCTTGACCAATGGGGTTCTCTTCGATACTCATCAACAGCCTCTTTTATTGCACTACTCTATGCAAAAGGGTTAGATGATGGGCAACAAAAAAAAGACCAATAGATAGCATCAGAAGCATTTGCAACATAATTTTTTGCTTTATCTAAGTAGGCTGTATCACCAGTAGCCTTATAGAGCCACACTGCCCCCCATGCCAACTCATCATTATATCCACTATATGAAGTATAGAATCCATTGGCTGCTGTATAACCATTATTTCCTTGATACTCCTCCGCATAGCGATAGATTTTTTTTGCTTTGTCAAGAAGTGTTGCTGAATATATTGCATCATCTTGAAAAAGAATAGCTCCTGATGCCATTGCTGCTGCCATACCTCCTGCTACCTCACTACATTTATTGGTTGCATCACATGTATATGTCGGTCGCTCCATAGTCATAAGCTCTGGTGACCCCCAAAAAGCATGGTCTGCGCCACCATTACCTACTTGATAATAGACCTTATCATCACTAGCACTATCAGGATTTTCTCCCTCATTATAGGCTTGAATAAAGTAATCTAGTGCATATTTTACCTGCTCTTTACCATAAGCTCTCTGTCCTGCTTGGCTATATCCATCTGCAAAGGCTAACATTCCCCAATTGAGCATGGTTGCACTATAACTCATTGGTAGATTAAACTTCACATGGTCACCCGCATCAAACCAACCACCTGTTAGGTCTCTACCAACATCAGCACCATCATCTAATCCACCTGCTTTTCTCCAGCTAACTGTTGAGAAAGGTCCTGTTGCTCTTTGAGCTTCATAAAATTTTAATGCAAGAGGTAATACTTCAGAATATTTAGAATTTCCTGTAACTGGTGGAGTAATATCCTCTTCTTCTGCTAGAACTTGTAATTCAAAAATTTTATTTTGCGATACTTCACCTTTACTAATAGTTGCAGTAAGAGTAACTCGTATATCCTCACCCTCATAACTAGGGCGTGTCACAACACCAGTTGAGCTAATGGCACTATTTGTTGATGTCCAACTAATAGTTGAGCCACTGCTTCCACTGCTCATAAGATTTAGATTTGAGGTAATCTCATTCTCTATAGAATTAGCCAATCTAATAGCATTAAAAGTAAGCTCTGCCATATCACTAGAGACAATATCTGCATTACTCACTTGTGGAGTTACCTCATTGGCACAATATCCAAACTCAACTTGTGCATTAGGTTGAACTAGATTATTCCAATCAACACCACTAGCTGTTGCCTCTAGTGTATCTGGATTTTGCGAAAAATTAGAACTCCAAGATGTGGTCACTGTTCCATTTATAGGAAAATTCACTTCCCAATCAATCTCATGGTCAGTAGTGTTCTTTACCTGAACATTTTTACAAAATCCACCATCCCATTGAGCATTTGGGGTCTGTGTAACCTCTAAATTGCCATTACTTGGAGGTGGTGGAGATGGAGGAGGTGTATTTGAAACTTTATCAGCACAGCAACCAAAGGTAATAGAGCTGTGAGGCTCAACAAAATCATTCCAACCAACTCCATGAGCTATTGTCTTTAGTGTGGTTGAATTTTGAGAATAATTAGCATTCCAAAGATTTGTAATTATCCCCTTTGCATTAAAAGAGATATTCCACTCTTCTCTGTTATCCGTAGGATTAGAGACCGAAACATCAGAACAAAAGCCACTATTCTAATCACTCTGTTTTGTAACCTGAACCTCTAGGTCAGTAGCATATAGATTATTAGACCCAAAGAGAAATATCATTAACATTAGTGTAAACAATTTAAACGAGTTCATCTTTTTTTCCTTTTTTTATTATTTAGAAATTATAACACAAAGATGTCTCTTTTTTAAATATTTATTTAATTATTTCTATTAATGACATTTATAAAGGAGATTACTTGTTCCTTTAGTGAACACTAACTACAAATGCATCACCAAATTCTCCTGAAGCTATGGCATTTTTGGCTGCTTGTCTGCTAGAAAAACCTAAAATAATTGCTTTATATATTGTTCTACCTCTTGATTGGGCTGTTTTGACTATAGCTGTATATTTACCACCTGCTTTTGATTGGGCTATATTTCTAGCTCTAGCTTTAGATGAAAATGCTCCTACTTGAACACCTATCCCACTATTTGTATTAGCAGAAGGAGCTGAATAAGAACTGTTTGTACTATAAGAGGAGTTATTTGAGGAAGAAGAGTAAGATGGTGCAGAAGAGTAAGATGAACTACTACCACTAACAATAAATGCACCAGGGAACTGTCTAGCTGCTAGAGCTTTTGCTTCTGCTCTACTTGAAAAACCTGTTATAATTACTTTGTTCATAGAACCTTTTTTTATATAAGCACTATATTTTGTATCTAAACTTAAACCTTTTTTAAACTCTTGGGCTGCATAATAATCTCTAAGTGCTGCAACTTGCAATTGAATACCCCCTCCTGAATATTGAGTATTTGTTGTATAACTATTACTATTACTATTAGAATAAGAGTTATTTGTAGAGTAACTATTATTTGTACCCGTAGTAGTATAAGGGTCATCTACACTATTATAAATATCTCCTCCTGAAGGAACACCATATGCACCACCACCTGTTCCCATTGAACTGCCTACTGCTGGTTGATAGTGGTCTGTTGCAACAACATTACCATCTCCTCCTTCTGTTGGTGTTCCATATATTACATTGTTATTAGGTATAGTTGTTGATGTAGGGTCACCATATATAATAGGGGCTGACTCTTCATAAGTAGTAGTAGTAGTAGGTTGTTGTTGTTCTGTATAAACTACTGTCCCATCACTTTGATTACTACTACCTTGTGCTGTATTTGTATTAACCTCTTCTGTTGGTTTAACACACCCTGTACTAAGCAGTGTTAATATAACTGCTGACATAATCATTTTTTTATTTTTCATACTCTCACCTTTAATAAATTTTTACTATTATAACAACTTTAGATTAAATCTATTTTGATATTATTTTATTCCGTTCTTTTTTGCTAGAGATTGAAAAACGGAGCAGTTCATCTGTAGTTTTAATATAATTGGGTAAATTATCAAATAGTATATTTAATAATTTTGTTGTTGTTAATACATCACTATAAGCCCTATGATGTACATCTACACCTAATCCTAGCGTTTCATTGAGATATGCTAATCCATATCGTTCACTTTCTATAGTTCTTTTCGCTAAATCTATAGAGCATAGTTTAGGATTTCCAATAGTTCCTAACCCAAAACGCTCAAATGAATGATTTAGAAAACCATAATCAAAATTGGCATTATGTGCTACAAATATGGCATCTTGCATAAATTCTCTAAGTTTTCTTAAAACTGATACTCTACTAGGTGCATCTATTAAATCTGTTGGTTCTATCCCTGTAATTTTGGTAATATATGTTGGCATAAATGCACACTCTACAAAACTTTCAAATTTATCTATGATTTTACCATCTTGAACTATTGCAGCACCCACTTCAATTACTTGTGCTGTTTCTGGTTTACTTCCATTAGTCTCTATATCTATTACACAAAATTTCTGTTTCTTATATGGTCTATAATATGTTTCTAATATAAATTTATTGCCTCTTTGGCTTATGGGATAACCTGCTGCTTGAAGTAAAATAAATAGTGTATCTACATCCTCAAATAGTGTAGTGTGTTTTGATACTATTCTTTCATAAGATGCTGTTGATAATTGACCCTGATTGCGTCGAAAAGCTACTGTTAATTCCTCATAAACTTTTTGCATTTTTTATAAATTTAGTTACCTTTTCATAATCTTTTTTACCTTTTATTCTTTCTACTCCTGAACTCACATCAACTCCATAAAAGTTATATTTTTTGAGTTCATGTAAATTATCAGGTGTTAAACCACCTGCTAAAATAATTTTGGAACAATCAATATTTTCAAACCACTCAAGATTAAGCCGTTTGCCACTACCACCATAACCCTCACAATATACATCTACTAAACGATAACGGTCACTATATTGCAAAATATCTTTAGGCTCTTTTGCTCGAACTACAGGTAATACTCGTCCACCTATTGCCTTTAATGAACTCTCATCTACTTTAAAATGTATTTGACTAACTGTTAAATTACAGTAGTTACTAATTGTATCAATAGTATCCACACCCTCATTAACAAATAGACCAACTCTACCAATAAACGGTGGCAATCTATCTATAATTTTTTTCGCATCAGTAGGGGCAATATATCGAGGTGATTTAGAATAAAATACAAATCCTAACGCATCAGCCCCTGCATCTATAGCAGTAATAGCATCTCTATAGTTAGTTATTCCACAAATTTTAACTCGCATAACAACACTCCTCTTATTTCAAAGAAGCTATAGCTTCTGAATAACCATTAGCATGACCAAAAATAAAAGAACCAGCAACTACAATATCCACTCCTGCCTCTTTTAATAGTGCTATATTATTACTATTAACTCCACCATCAACTTCTATTAGACAATTTGGATTTCGTTTCTCTATTAAAATTTTAAGCCGTTTTGATTTCTCCACTACAGAAGAAATAAACTTCTGTCCACCAAACCCTGGATTGACGCTCATTAACAGTACCATATCTAAATCTTCGAGCAAAAACTCAATAGCTTCTAGTGGAGTATGAGGATTTAATACAATTGCAGGTTTGATACCCAATGAGCGAATTTTTTGGATAAGTCTATGAGGATGTTTCTCCTCTTCAATATGAAAAGAGATATATTCAGGCTTCAAAGGAGCAAATAGTTCAACAAAAAAGGAGTTATTTTCTACCATTAAATGAATATCAAGTGGTTTAGTTGCAGATTTTGCAACAGCAGATACAACTACTGGTCCAATAGTAAGATTGGGTACAAAATGCCCATCCATTACATCGACATGAACCAAATCACATCCACCCTCACAAATCGCTTTTATTTCATCATTTAGATGTCCAAAATCAGCCGATAATATACTTGGAGCTATTAACATAAAGAAATCCTATTAAATAAAATTTTAACATTATATCCAAAAGAGGTTAAGGCTACTCAAAAGATAATTAATTATGTATTTATGTAAATATCAAAACTTTAAAAGAATAGTTGTACCAATATTTAATTTACTTTGGATAGAAATTTTGATACCTAATTCATCACAAAGTTTTTTGACAATATGAAGTCCTATGCCTACACCTCTAATATGTTCTTTATAAAATCGTTCAAAAACCCTATTAGGATTAGCTATACCTCTACCTGTATCAGCTATTTTTAGACTCTTACTCTCTTTTATATAACTTATATTTACCTCGCCTCCCTCTTTATTATATTTTGAAGCATTACTTATAAGATTATCAAATATTCGTATTAATGCTTTTTCATTACTTTTTATAAAAATAGAGTCTGAAATATCAATACTATAATTTAAATTTAGATAGTTCTTTTCTATCATCTCAACTCTATCTATAATAAGTTTTTTCAAATCTATATCTTCTATTGTCATTATATTATTGAGTAAATAATGTTTTAGATTATCTTGTAATGATAATATATTCTCAACACTTCTCTCTATCCGTTTGATTTTTCTATTTTCACCTAACTCTTGTTGTAAAAGTGAAAGATTTAGACACATTGTTGACATAGGAGTATTGAAATCATGTAAAATATCTCGTATAAACTCTCGTGTTAATAGTAGTGATTGACGAAGTGGATTTAATGCATAAAAAGAGAAAAGTATAGAAAGAATAATCACAACTATCATTGTAATCAAAAAATAAAAAGCTAACTCTTTATATATAGCTTTCATCTGTTTAATATAATTATTATAATCTAAATATATTTTAAGAAAGAAATCATCAGCCTCTTTTACAGGATAGAGAGAATAAATCTCTTTCTCATTTTTATATAGCTCAAAAGTAGGCTGTTTACTTTTTGGAACAAAATCAATTTTGTACTCTTTGCAATCTAAAGTAAAACTACATAAATTCATTTTTGATATAAGCTTCTTGTCTAAATTTTGTAACTCTTTTTGAGAATTAATATAAAATAGAGCTACTATTAACAGAGTCATAGAGAAGAAAAATAGAAAAAAACTTTTGGAGAAGGATTCAATCTCAACTTGTTTCAAGTCGGTATCCTACTCCATGGATATTTTTGATATTTAAATTAGTTGTCTGTTTTAGTTTAGTTAGTGCAACACGAAGAGCAGAGATACTTTTAATATTTGTAGTTTCTATAATATCATAGCTACTTACTACTTTATCTATATTTTTCATAAAATAAGCAAATAGTTCCATCTGCATTTTACTTAATTGTATAGGTTTATCTTTTTTATATATCTCACCTGTTTTAGGATTATAAGTAATATCTTGATAAGATATTATCTTATATTGCTGATTAAATTTAGCTTTGATACGAATTAGTAACTCTTGAGGGAAAAAAGGCTTTTTGATATAATCCTCTGCACCAATATAAAAGGCCTTAGCAATAGTCTCTAAATCAATTAATGCACTAATAAATATAGTGGGTGTTTTATCTTCTGTATCTCTTAATGCTTCTAATAATTCCAATCCATTAAATTCGGGTACATTTATATCAAATATATAGAGGTCAAATCTAGTATTGTAACTAACTTGTGAAGCTTCTACTCCATCTTTGACCAATATAACACTATACCCCTCTAATTCTAACATCTCTTGAATTGTCTCACCCAAATCAATATCATCTTCCATTAGTAAAATTTTGATATTTTTACCAGTAGTAGCCAACCTTTACCCCTATGCTATTTTTTATTGCTAAATCACTTAGACCATAAGTATAATTTAGATTTAAAAACCAATGATTATCTATATTATAATAGTTATAAAAAGATATGCTATTAATATTTTCTGAACTATTATAGATACTTGATATACTATTGTAGCTGATACTACTATAAATCGAATTAGTTAAATAATATCCTAATCCTATATTATAAAATTGAGTATTGTAGTAACTAGTTAAATTATCATCTCTATCTCCAATTAATGTATATCCCATACTTCCAAGTATAGATAGTTTCTTATAACTATAAGTTCCATATAGTGCTAATGAATAATCTATTTTATTATTGCTATTATTATAAGTAGGAAAAGCAACTCCTCCACCTACTCTTAATAAAAATCTATTACTAGGTCGAAGTTGATAATACCCATTTAAATATGTATCATTTTGACCACTATCTGTTATATTATATATATCGCTATTATAAAATGAACTAGATAGTTGTATTGATAGATTTTTATAAAAATAATCTGCCTGAATTGAAGAGGTACTAATAGTAGTATTTGTCTCTTTGGAGTAGTTATATCCAACAGTTATATCAAAGTGATGTGGAGATTTTAGCTCTTTGATAGTACATCCAGTTAAATCAACTAATTCGGTTAGAGATGTATTTGGACATTGGTCATTTTTATCATCAACACCATCCATATCCATATCAGTATAAGCCACAAGTGTTATAGAGAGTAGTAAAAAAAGTTTTATTATTTTATACATTTTATCGTCCCCTACCTAATTGAGTATCTGGTTGAGTAACTACTGGTTGTTGGGTATTAGTAGTTTGGACAGTTGGTTGAGAAACTACTGGTTGTTGTTGGGTGTTAGTAGTTTGAATATTTGGTTGAGTAACTACTGGTTGTTGTTGGGTATTAGTAGTTTGAACAGTTGGTTGAGAAACTACTGGTTGTTGTTGGGTATTAGTAGTTTGAATAGTTGGTTGAGAAACTACTGGTTGTTGTTGGATGTTAGTAGTTTGAACAGTTGGTTGAGTAACTACTGGTTGTTGTTGACTGTTAGTAGTTTGAATAGTTGGTTGAGAAACTACTGGTTGTTGTTGGGTGTTAGTAGTTTGAATAGTTGGTTGAGAAACTACTGGTTGTTCTATATAAGATGGAATATTATTTTTTATATGATGATTTTTAATATCGATAATATGTTGTTGTAACTCTTGATGTTCTATATTTATTTGTGGGAGATTAACTATATTATTTCTCATTTCTATTGGTACTCTCTGAGGAGTCTCTATTTGAGCTTGTGGTTGAAGTTTAGCTCTTAATTTATTTATAGTTTGAGTTCTCTGCTCCTGATTCATTAAAATTAATTGCTCTTTAATATGGTTCATAAGTTTGACCCTCTGTTTAGGTGGTGCATGTTCCAACTCTTTTAACTGTTCATTTATGCTTTGAGAAGAACACAATAGTGTCATTATAATAAATTGTAAAAATAATCTCATTAAAAGTTCCTAAAATATTAATATTGATATTATGACATAAAAGTATTAGAAAATCATTAGTAAAAATTATCCATTCTAAATTTACCATCAATTAAGCAATTTTTGACTATAATCGCAAAACTTTTTTCAGACGCTGATAATTAGCCTCTGTAAATCACTTAGATAATAATCATAAAAGGGTATAACATGGCAAGAAGATGTGATGTAACAGGAAAAGGTCCGTTGGTTGGAAACAATGTATCTCATGCAAACAATAAAACAAAAAGAAGACAACTACCAAACTTAAGAAGTGTCAAAATTACTTTAGAAGATGGAACAAGAAAAAAAATTAAAGTTGCTGCTTCTACACTTAGAACTATGAAGAAAAAAGCAGCTAAAGCTACTGCCCAAACAATAGAGGCGTAAGCCATAGACTACTATTTTTGCTTCACAAAATAGATTTAAAAAATTTCTTGGATGGAGTGAAAATCCAAAATCACATATAACTCTAAGTAATGAGTTATATGTTCTCTTAGTACCTTTTAAACTTCCACTCATTAAGATATTTTTACCAAGAAAGCATTTATTCTTGATAAAACAGTCAAAAATTTTATTGAGCGACATTTAGTTGTACTGCTTTATATCTTTAAAACTAAAAATTTAGGGGAAATATGATTTTCTAAAAAGGTGCTATTAGAAAAGTTAAAAAATTAATTAGAAAAACAGAACAACCAGAGGAGATGAGAAATGTTTAATCTATTTTCACTAAAAGGTGGAATTTCCACAGTACAAGGATTTTTTTGTGATGGAGTTAATGTTGGTATGAAAACCAACCCAGCAAATTCAGGAGATAGTGATATAGATGGAGATGTAGCATTTATCCGTTCAGAGGTTCTATGTGATGTAAGTGCTAGATTTACATCAAATAAGTTTCAAGCAGCCCCTATCAAACACTATCAAAATTATCCAAAAAATTTCCAAACCAATTTTATATTGATGAATGCCAAAAATGCTAATGCCATGACAGGAGCTAAGGGGATAGAAGATATAGAAGATATATTTAAAAAGCTAGATAACTATATATCTACACACAACCCTATTATGTCATCTACTGGTGTTATAGGATACCGATTAAACCAAGATAAAATCATAACTGCATTTGATAAGTTTGATTTTAATGCTAAAAACTCAGATAAAACAGCACGAGCAATTATGACAACAGACCAATTCAAAAAAGAGTTGGCTTTTAGAATAGAATTAGATGATGGTAACTCATTTAATATTGCAGGAATATGTAAAGGAGCAGGAATGATAAATCCTGCGATGGCTACAATGCTCTGTTTTATAACCACAGATGCAGATATACCCAAAGATGATATGGAAGAGCTACTTACAGAAGCAACAAATAGTTCATTTAATAGAATATCAGTTGATGGAGATACTTCAACTAATGATACTATTTTGCTACTAGCAAACAGATTATCAGGGACATATAACAAACAAGCTTTTAGAGAGGCTCTAAATAAAATTACATTTGAATTAGCTATGATGATACTCCAAGATGGAGAGGGAGCAAATAAACTAATATCCTTTGAGGTAAAAGGGGCAAAAAATAATCAAGAAGCCCAAATAGCAAGTAAAGCACTAAGTAACTCATTATTGGTCAAAACAGCCTTATTTGGAGAAGACCCAAATTGGGGAAGAATAGCCTCAACTATTGGAGCTAGTAGAGTAGAATGTGATGATACCAAACTCACTATCCATTATGATAATCTACTTATTTACTCAAATGAACAAAGAGAGTTAGACCTAGACAGAGAAGAAAAGGCTTATAAAATCATGAAAAATAATAGTTTCAAAGTTATTTGTGATTTAGGCTTGGGAGATGGAGAGTTTACCTCATATGGGTGTGATTTGAGTTATGAGTATGTAAAGATTAATGCAGAGTATAGAACATAACTCTAGTATGGGTTTTTTAACCCATGCCACATATTTATCTACTCCTCTAATTTTAAATCAAAAACATCTTTTGATATATCTTTAGTTTGATTTTCCTCTCCAAAGGACTCTCCTATCCCTTGTAATTTTAGTTTCATATCTGATGGATTTGTAGCATTTTCTAATACAACCTCTTCACTTATCCTACCATTATGATATAAATCCAATAGTGCTTGGTCAAATGATTGAGAGTCGTATATCTCTTTGCCCTCTTCTATAGTATCTAGTAGTTCATAATCTCTATTTTCAGCAATGAGTTCCGAAATTCTAGCTGTCCTTTTCATTATCTCGATAGCTGCAGCTCTACCTCCATCAACTGTTTTTACTAATCTCTGAGAGATAACCCCCTCTAATACAGAAGCTAATGTCATTCTAATACGGTTTTGTTCTGCTTGTGGAAACATCCCTATAACTCTATTTATAGTCTCTTTAGCATCTAATGTATGTAGTGTTGAAAATACCAAGTGACCAGTATTGGCAGCATGTAGAGCTATCTCTATAGTCTCCAAATCACGCATCTCACCTACTAGTATAATATCAGGGTCTTCTCTTAGAGCAGCTTTTAACGCATTGGAAAAAGAGAGAGAGTCTTGTCCTATACCCCTTTGAGATACTAGAGATTCTCTATCTTGATGTACAAACTCAATAGGGTCTTCTACTGTAATAATATGCTTTTTCTGTCTTCTATTTATTCTATCAATCATTGCTGCTAGTGTTGTTGATTTACCACTTCCTGTAACCCCTGTTACCAAAATTAAACCACGATGAGTATCTGCTAAGTCTGAAATAGCTTGAGGAAGAGATAACTCCTCTATAGTTAGAATTTTGACAGGAATAATCCTCATAACAGTACTAAGACCATTTAATTGATAAAAAAAGTTAACACGAAAACGATTATCAGCATCTAATACATAAGTACAATCTAACTCTTTGTTTGTAACTAATTCATGATACTGTTTATCAGTTAGAATAGCTTGTGCTATACCATCTAGCTCCTCATTAGTTATAATTTTATTACCAAGTTTGAGTAAATCACCATTAACTCGTAACCTAATAATTGAACCTGATTTTAAATGAAGGTCACTTCCTCCATTATGAATTAAATTTTTGAGATAAAATTGTAATTTTTTTTCCATATATATTCTTTCTTAATTTTTTATTAAATTATAACTAAAAAATATTAATTTATATTTACTTAGAATATCTTCTAAAAAAAATCTACAAAAGAGGAGAATAGAGTAGTTTTAGAGTTCGCTTGACAGGAATTTAAGGGTTAGGTAATAAAAATGCACTTTTACCAAAACTTCTTCCTAGCCTTAGCCACAGCCAAAACAACTAAACATATACTCTTATCCTATTTTAGATAAAATTTTTAGGGAGTTTTTGGGGGCTAGATTGGCTGATAGATTGAGAGAGAATAGAATTCAGAGATTTGCTTTTAATGGGGGGAGTTTGAGGGGTGAGATATCTTCTCTCTGATTTATGTTTGGGTAGAGATATTTGGTGTTGTTTTTGCCTCTGCATTCCATCTTGAAAAGGTGGAACGAGTAAAAAAGGATAGTACCTACTTTTTAAAATATTCTAGGCTATATTTGATAAAGGAGAGCATTTTCTGCTTTGTGTGCCAATAGGTAAACTCAACATATCAGTTATTCAATATCACTACTCCTATCTTTCATAAATCTCTCTATAGCTTTTTTTATATCATTGACAGCTTTGTTATTATACTCTGTATCTATCATCCAACTATTGCTTTTTTGCCATGTACCTCTCTGTAGATTTCCATCTAACTCAATTAGTATATCACTGCTATCTCCATTATGAAAATTTTTATTATTTTGTGAGAAGTCATATTTATAATTCTGAGGAGTCTCTATCTCATAAAAATCAACTCCATATAGTGTTTGAAGTTTTAATTTTCCTGTTAACTTTTTTTGCTTTTGATTATTCATCTCTTCAAAATAGTATACTGTTCCATTTTCATCAAATTGATTACTATATATATGATTTTGAAGAAAATGCTCTCCACCTTTTTTGAAATAGAGTAAAAACTCTTCCATAGAAGAGAAGGTTATACTGTTATCTTCTATCTCTATAGAGCAATCACATGGCATATTAGATTCACAAAAACAATCTTGAGGAGGAGGAGAAGAAGGATATATTGAGGTTGCATTATAAAATTTCTTACTCAAATCCTCTTGACACTCCATATTCTCTATATCTTTTTCAGATGAATTCTGGGAAAAACAGAATCTATCTACTATAGTAATATTGCTATCAGATAGATATTCGATTTTACTCTTTATAAACAGAGTATCTTTTGAAAAGATACTATCTTCTAAAATATAATCTTTTATTTTTGTTGATTTTATATATGCAAACTTATTATCAACTTTTGATTTAATAGATAAGTTTTCTAATTTATCTATTGAGATAATTGTAGTCTTGGCATTTTCAGAGATATAACCATCTCTATTAAAAGTAATATTTTCATCATTCCTACTATTAACCCTACTCTCCCAACCATTATCTGTAAGTTGTCTAGTTGATATTATCTGATTATTCATTGAGACATCTCTATTTAGATTTGTCTTTATAAATTTATCTCCATTAAAGGAATATGTTATATCAGTTTTCACAAGTTTATCAATGTCTAGTTTAGTATTAAAAATTTCTAACTCTAACTTATCATAATTAAAAAGTTGAAAACTATATAGACCTTTGTCTTCTAATATCTTTTTTATCATCATCCCTTTAGTTAGATTACTATCGAGATATGATATTTTATCTTTGCTTTTACTGCTTCCACATCCATTCAGTCCAATAATCATTATTAGAGTTATACTAACTACTTTTAGGGTTTTCATAAATTTGTCCTTATTTTTTAATGTTTAATATAGCTAAATTTAGTGTTTATTAAGTGTCAAAAAAAAAGAGAGGGTCAACCACTTTTTCGGAACAAAACTTAAATATACCTTAACTCGCTCCACCTAGTTCCATTCCTCTCCTGAGGTGGAACAGATAGGAAAATAGAACAAAAGCCACAATTGAATATTTTAAAAGATTTGGGAGACAAGGCGTACCTTGTCTCTACGGCTAATTAAATTTTTTAGCTTTTTAGTAGCCTAAAAATGCTACAATATTTATAAATTAATTATAAAAGGCTATATTATGGCACTAAATGCAACAGTAAGAGCAAGAGTTGATGAAGAGTTGAAATATGAGGTTGAAGAAATTTTAAAAGCGATTGGACTTAGTACATCACAAGCTATTACTCTTTTTTTGAAGCGTATTCGATATGAAAAAGGAATTCCTTTTGAACTGAAAGTACCCAATGCGACAACAATAAAAGCGATGGAAGAAGCAGACCGTAATGATGGGGAGACGGTTAGTTTTGATAAGTTTTTAAAAGAGAGTAGTTCCCATGCTAAAACTCTTTAGAATTGGAACTCATTCGGAGCTTTTTAGTTAACTTATTAGCAAATGCAATAAAAGCCATAATTGGATATTCACTCACTCCACCTCGTCGCACCCTCTCCTGAGGTGCGATGTATAAGGGACGATAACTAAAGTCAACACTCCAATGTTAATATCTTTTTGATATAATTGACCAAAAAGGAGTTGCCATGCAAACACTTAGAATAGAAGTTAGCAATAGCATATATGAACATATACTATTTTTTTTACAAAATTTACCAAAAAATCTTATTAATATATCGCATGAGCCAAAACCAACTATTTCTCAAAAAAAATCTATTAAAGATGAGATAGATGAACTTTTTAGTAAACACCAAACCATACAACCATTTCAAAAGATAACAAACCCTATTGATTGGCAGAGGAGTATCAGAGATGAGTGGGAATAAAAATGTTATTTTAGATAGTAATATCGTTATCTACCTCTCACAAAAAAAGCTCTCTATTGATGAGATATTTCAAGAGAATAGAGAATATAGTATCTCGCTTGTAACCTATATGGAGATACTCTCATATAACTTTCCATCAACAGAAGAAGAGGATTTTGTTCGTAAATTACTCTCTCTTTTTAAAGTCATAGATATTACTAAAAAAATTGCCCAAGAGGTAATTAGATTAAAGAAAAAAAGAAAAATAAAACTTCCTGATGCTATTATTGTGGCAACTGCTCTTGTTGAAAATGCTGTTTTATACACCAACGATAAACAACTTCATAGCGTAGATGGATTAGCCGTTTGTTATTTTAATCCTCTGTTGGGTTGATGATGTTTTAAAAGATTTGGGAGACAAGGCGTACCTTGTCTCTACAGTTTTAAAGTTCGGAATTTTACGAATTTAAGGGTTAGGTAATAAAAATGCACTTTTGCCAAAACTTCTTCCTAGCCTTAGCCACAGCCAAAACAACTAAACATATACTCTTATCCTATTTTAGATAAAATTAGAAAAAGTAATAAGGAAGCGAATGAAAGAGGATTTGAGCTATCAAGTTGAATTGATAGAGAGAGTCAAAAAAGAGTT
>Ga0256913_10000906_pt1 | contig 15369 bp, 13 predicted proteins | sample Axial_MatmetaG_FD_185970 | JGI IMG/M metagenome (GOLD analysis project Ga0256913, IMG submission 185970) | Deep-sea worm associated microbial mat communities from Axial Seamount, Juan de Fuca Ridge, Pacific Ocean - Axial_Mat | ecosystem: Environmental > Aquatic > Marine > Oceanic > Microbial...
TCTTTTTTACCAACTATCAATACAAACTCATACAAGCTTACACCGTTTTCTTTCAAAATGTATGGTTATTATGAACAACTTTTACGATTTCTTGAGGTTTGGAATTTCTATTTCGGGATTTGGGTTTAAGGGCTTTCTTTGCCCTTTTGTAGTATAATCTTAAACTAAAAATTAAGGGTATTTCTCCATGCCAAAACGCGAAGACATCAAAACAATCCTACTAATTGGTTCAGGTCCGATAGTAATCGGTCAAGCTTGTGAATTTGACTACTCTGGTACTCAAGCAGCTAAGACTCTCAAAGAGTTGGGCTATAGAGTGGTTCTTATCAATTCAAACCCAGCTACTATTATGACAGATCCTCAATTTGCAGATCGTACATACATAGAGCCTATCACTGAAGATGTCATATCTGAAATCATCAAAAAAGAAAATGTAGATGCGATACTACCTACTATGGGTGGACAGACTGCACTTAATGTAGCTATGAGTATGCACGATAAAGGTATGCTTGAGGGTGTAGAGTTTTTAGGTGCCAATCCAGCAGCTATCAAAAAAGGTGAAGATAGACAAGCTTTTAAAGAGGCTATGATTAAAATTGGTATGGATTTGCCTATATCAAAATATGCTTACAATATGGATGAGGCTCTTCAAGCTGCCAAAGAGATAGGTTTTCCACTCATTATCCGTGCTTCATATACATTAGCAGGTGGCGGTAGTGGTGTAGCATACAATATGGATGAGTACAAAGAGATAGTAAAAGGTGGACTTGAAGCCAGTCCTATTAGTGAGATACTCATAGAGGAATCTTTGCTTGGATGGAAAGAGTATGAGATGGAGGTTATCAGAGATAGAGAAGATAACTGTATCATTGTATGTTCTATAGAGAACTTTGACCCTATGGGTGTACATACAGGAGACTCTATCACTATAGCACCTGCTTTGACTTTGACTGATAAAGAGTACCAAAGAATGAGAGATGCATCATTTGCTATCTTGCGTGAAGTGGGTGTTGATACTGGAGGCTCTAATGTACAGTTTTCTATCAACCCTGAGACTGGTAGAATGATTGTAATTGAGATGAACCCTAGAGTATCTCGCTCTTCTGCTTTAGCATCCAAAGCTACAGGTTACCCAATAGCAAAAGTAGCTACTTTGCTAGCTGTTGGTTATACACTAGATGAGATTACCAATGATATCACAGGTACGCCAGCATCGTTTGAGCCAGTAATCGATTATATCGTTACAAAACTACCTAGATTTACATTTGAGAAGTTCCCACAAGCTGACTCTACGCTAACAACTAGTATGAAATCTGTTGGTGAAGCCATGGCTATAGGTAGGACTTTTAAGGAGTCATTCCAAAAAGCACTATGCTCACTTGAGACTGGACTTAGTGGGTTTGAGTTTATCGATCTTGATGATGAAACTCTTACTCGCGAAATTCGTCGTGCCAATGCCAATAGAATGCTATATGTGTATGAAGGCTTTAGAAGAGGTATGAGTGTTGATGAGATGTTTGAACTATGCAAGATAGACAGATGGTTCTTGTATCAGTTCCAAGAGTTAGTAGAGAGTGAAAACAGTATGGATATCGCCCTACTTTCAGATGCAACACGACTTAGAGATATCAAATCTCAAGGTTTTAGTGATGCTATGATAGCAAAAATCATCAACAAAAAAGAGGGCTTAAACTTAAGTGAAAATGATATCTATAATGCTCGAGAAAAACTAGGTATCAAGCTAGAGTACAATGAAGTTGATACTTGTGCAGCTGAATTTAAAGCACTAACGCCATATCTGTACTCAACAACCAATATCACACAATTGCCACAAAAAGATGAGCCAAAGGGTGATGAGAAAAAAGTGCTAGTCATTGGTGGTGGACCTAACCGTATCGGTCAAGGGATTGAGTTTGATTACTGTTGTGTTCATGCATCATTTGCACTTGAAGATATGGGTATCAAGTCTATTATGTACAACTGTAACCCTGAGACTGTATCGACAGATTATGATACTTCAGATGTATTGTACTTTGAGCCAATTGACTTTGAGCATGTAAGAAGCGTCATAGAGAGAGAAAATCCAGATGGTGTTATCGTTCACTTTGGTGGACAAACTCCACTCAAACTAGCCAAAAATCTAACAGCTATTGGTGCCAAGATAGCAGGTACTAGTGCAAAAGTAATTGACCTTGCAGAAGATAGAGAACTATTTTCTAACTTCATCCAAGAGTTAGGCTTGAAGCAACCAGCCAATGGTACAGCATTTGCCAAAGATGAAGCTATGGCAATAGCAAACCGCATAGGATACCCTGTACTTGTTCGCCCTAGTTTCGTACTAGGTGGTCGTGGTATGAGAACTGTATATAACGATAGTGAACTTAGAGAGTATATGGATGAAGCTGTTCGTGTATCAAATGATGCACCAGTACTAATCGATAAGTTTTTAGATAATGCAGTAGAGCTTGATGTAGATGCTATCAGTGATGGCAAAGATGTATATATCGGTTCAGTGATGCAACATATCGAAGAGGCAGGTATCCACTCAGGAGATAGTGCGTGTTCACTGCCACCTGTAAGTATCTCTGATGAGTTGCTTCAAGAGGTCAAAGAACAAACTGCCAAAATAGCACTAGGTTTGGGTGTGGTTGGATTACTCAATATCCAGTATGCTATACACAAAGATGAGATATATCTCATAGAGGTTAACCCAAGAGCTAGTAGAACTGTACCATTTGTATCTAAAGCCACAGGATTGCCACTAGCAAAAGTAGCTACTAGAGTGATGGTACAAGGTGATTTGAAAGAGGCTTTGAAGTATTATGATGCGTTTGGCGTAGTAGATTTTGATGCTAAGATAATGGAGCCAATACTTAAAAACCACATAGCAGTCAAAGAGGCGGTATTCCCATTTAATAAACTTCCAGGTTCAGACCTTATCTTGGGACCTGAGATGAAATCAACTGGTGAAGTTATGGGTATATCTCAAACATTTGGTATGAGTTTTGCCAAAAGTCAGTTTGCATCCAAAAACAACATCCCATTAAGCGGTAAACTATTTATATCACTTACATCCATCGACAAGCCATATGCTGGTGAGATAGGCAAGATGTTTAGTGAGCTTGGATTTGAGATAGTAGCTACTAGTGGTACACACAAAGCACTGCTTGAAGCTGGAGTTGAATCCACAAAAGTACTCAAAATCTCTGAAGGTCGTCCAAATATAGATGATATGATAAGAAATGAAGAGATAGCACTAGCTATCAATACATCAGATAACAAATCAAGCAAAGAAGATGCCAAAAAGATAAGACAATCTGTTTTAGCTAATAATGTAGCATACTTCACCACTCTAGCTGCTGCAAAAGCAGCCGCACAAGCTATCAAAGAGCTAAAAGTTCACAATGGCTCACTAGTGCCAAAAGCTTTACAAGATTATCTAGCATAGATACAACTTTGGTTGTGTCTATTAGAGGTGTATGATGCTCAAAGATTTGGTATTTTTAACCACTACTGATACAACTATAGGATTTGTTTCTCAAAATAGCACCAAACTAGACCGTATCAAAAATCGCCCACCACACAAAAAGTATATAAAAGCTATCAACTCATTAAAAACCCTCAAACAACACACAAGAGTACCAAATAAATTCAAAAACCAAATACGCAGACAAAATAAGGTTACTTTTATATTACCAAATGGTAATTCATATAGAGTCATCAAAGAGAAAAAACATCTGCAGTTGCTTGATAGATTAAAATGGGCTTATACTACTTCTGCTAATCTAAGTGGGCGTGAGTATGATGAGGAGTTTGCAATAAAAAGTGCTGATGTAATCATATACCCACTCAACCAAAGTAACAAATCATCAACCATATACAAAATCAATAATATTCAAATCAAAAGGATTAGATAGTGTCAGATGAAATTTATAGAAATCAAAATATACATATATTAGTGGAACCAAATGAGATACCTTGGCTAAAGATATTTACAAATCATCCATACAAAGAGATGAGTAAAGTGCCAAAAGAGATAAGATATGAGATATATGATATGCTAGATAGCATAGAAAAAGTGATGATTGAGTACTATAACCCTACCAAGATAAATATCGCTTCATTTGGCAACTATGTACCGCATGTCCATTGGCATATAATGGCTAGATTTGAGAATGATGCATTCTATCCTGAGCCTATGTGGGGTCAAAAGCAAAGAGAATCAACACTTAATTTGCCTCCATTTGATCAATTTGTAGAAAAATTGAGTAAGATTATCACATAAAGAAAAGCCAAACTATATCGCTAGATAGTTTTACTATCTAGCTAATCCTCTATACCTAACTCTTTAGCCAAATACTCACCTGTATATGACTTGGTCTCTTTGTAAGTTGTAGCCAACTTTTTTGGTGAGCCAGTAGCGATTATCTCTCCACCTTTGTTTCCACCCTCTAGCCCCATATCTATAATATAATCAGCATTTTTGACCATATCTAAGTTGTGTTCGATGACTACTACAGAGTTGCCAAGTTCTACTAGGTGATGAAGTACACCTGTGAGTCTATCGACATCAGCAAAATGCAAACCTGTAGTTGGCTCATCTAGTATATATAGAGTCTTGCCTGTATCTTTACGGCTTAACTCTTTGCTTAGTTTTATCCTTTGGGCTTCACCACCAGATAGGGTTGTAGCATTTTGTCCTAGTGTGATATAATCAAGCCCAACAGCTTTGAGAGTAGCTAGTTTGTTGGCTATATTTGGTATAGCTTTGAAAAACTCATAAGCTTCAGCTACACTCATAGCAAGTACATCGGCAATAGATTTACCTTTATATAACACCTCTAGCGTTTGGGCGTTGTATCTAGTACCCTTACACGCATCACACTCCACAAGCACATCTGGCAAAAAGTGCATCTCTATTTTTATCTGTCCATCTCCTTGGCACTTCTCACACCTTCCACCTTTGACATTAAATGAAAATCTACCTATCTTATAACCTCTAAGCTCTGCTTCTTTGGTTTGGGCAAAAAGCTTTCTTATCTCATCCATAATCCCTGTATAGGTTGCTGGATTACTTCTTGGAGTTCTACCTATTGGGCTTTGATCTAGATATATGACCTTATCAAGATGCTCTAGCCCTACTATCTCTACACCATCGACTTTGTTTACCTTTTTGGCGTGATTTAGAAGCTCTCTTGCTACTGGCAGCAGTGTTTGAAGTATCAATGAGCTTTTACCACTACCACTCACACCTGTAACACAAACAAAGTTATGCAAAGGTATCTTGGCATTTAGATTTTTGATATTGTTTAGTGTAACATTTTTTATCTCTATAAAGTTATCTTGAGTTCTTTCATAATTATAAGATATCTCTTTTTTGCCATTTAGATATTGTGCTGTTAGGGTTTTGGCACGAAGAAGCTGTTTTTGGGTACCTGCAAATACCACTTCACCACCAAATGCACCAGCTCCAGGTCCTATATCTATGATATAATCAGCTTGGAGTATAGTCTCTTTATCATGCTCTACTACTATGACACTGTTACCTTTATCTCGAAGTGATTTGAGAGTACGAATAAGCTTCATAGTATCTCTCTCATGTAGTCCAATACTAGGCTCATCAAGTACATACATCACACCAGTCAATCCTGAGCCAATCTGTGAGGCTATACGAATCCTTTGTGCCTCACCACCAGATATGGTTCTAGCATCACGACTAAGTGTCAAATACCCAAGTCCAACATCATACAAGAAATACAACCTCTCTTTTATCTCTTTGAGTATCGATTCAGCTATAAGTTTTTGTTGTGGTGTTAAGTGTTTGAAGTTATCATCATTGGCAAAATAGTGATAACAATCTTCTATAGGCATATCTATAATATCTGCTATGTTTTTATCTTCTATCTTTACTGCTAAGCTTTGTGGTTTTAGTCTATGACCTTGGCACTTATCACACACCTTCTCTGTCATATACTCACTCATATCTTTTTCATCTTTGAACATCTCATGAGCAAATTTTACCACACCTGGCCACTCTCTTTTTAGTTTGTGGCGTTTCCAAGTAAAATCTACTATGGTACCATTGCCATAGAGTATAGCCTTTTGTTCAAAACTCTCAAGCTCACAGTAAGGCTTAGTTATATCTATACCATTTTGCGTACAAAAAGCATTCAAAAACTTAGTATAGTAACTCTTGTTGAACCCATACATCACCTTAACAGCACCCTTCTCTATACTCAACTCACTATCTATCACTTTTTTAAGATCAATAGCATATCTAATCCCTAGCCCATCACATATGCTACAAGCACCTTTTGGTGAGTTAAACGAAAAACTCACTGGCTCAAGTGGTTCAAAACTAATCTTACAATCAAAACAGGCTAAATGTTCTGAGTAGTGTATCTCTTTGTCTTTGATACCTAGCTCTTCGTGGTTGAGTATCTCTATCTCCATAAGCCCATAACTCTCTTTGAGTGCTTTTTCTACATCTTGAGCAATTCTATCTCTGTTTTGCTCTTTAATAACAACTCTATCTATAACTACTTTGATAGTGTGCTTTTTGGTCTTGCTTAACTCTATCTCATCATCAAGTCTCACCATCACACCATCTATCATAGCTCTAATATAGCCTTTGTGTCTAAGAGACTCTATCAAATCAGCATATGAGCCTTTTTTCTCATTGACAAGTGGAGACATAATCACTAGCTTGGCACCCTCTGGTAGCTTGAAAACTTCTTGGATGATATCACTAGCTGACATTGATGATATTGGCTTACCACAATTGTGGCAGTGCTGTTTACCAACTCTTGCAAAAAGCAATCTTAGATAGTCATAAATCTCAGTAATAGTACCAACAGTAGAGCGAGGGTTTTTAGAAGTAGTTTTTTGATCGATTGCTATAGCTGGTGTAAGCCCCTCTATCTTATCAACATCTGGTTTACCAACTCTTCCTAAAAATTGTCTAGCATAACTTGAGAGTGATTCGATATATCTTCTTTGCCCCTCAGCATAAAGTGTGCTAAATGCTAGTGTTGATTTACCACTACCTGATATACCGGTAATAACTACTAGTTTGTTTTTTGGAACTTGTAGATTTATATTTTTTAGATTGTTCTCTTTAGCTCCTGATATTTCTATCATATCTATATGATTTTTTTTCAATTTACTACCCCACAGTTTTATTATGATTTTTTCTAGTCATCTTCTCCATACCAAACCAAGCAATAGCTACTATAGATATAAGTGTGATTGGTGCTATCCATGGATTGGCTTTGATGAGATTGAAAAATGCGATGATACTCTCACTAGCGTAGTATGCACTAAAACCTATAACACAAACAAATACAATAGAGGCAAAGAAGTTATAAAATAAAAATTTCTTAAAATCATACTTAGCTAATGCCATTGATAGAGGAACTATGGTCTTGACCCCATAGATAAATTTTTGGATAAATATAGCTGCTATGCCATATTTACGCATAATAAGTGTTGCTAGTGCTATTTTGCGTTTGTGTTTGGCAAAATATGGCTCTATATCTTTTTTTTGGTATCGTCCTAGATAAAACAAAAAGTTATCGCCCAAAAAGTTAAATAAAGCTGCCACAGCCAAAGCTATAGCCAAATCCATATGTCCCATATAGCTAAATACTCCAGCAGCAGCTACTATCACAAACGAACCACCAAATGAGAAAAATGCAACAGCCAAATATCCCCAACTCTCTAGCGAAGAAAAATCCATAAAATATCCTAATTTTTTAATCAAATATTATCGTAAGTTTATTAATAAATGATATCATATATAAAAAGGGATTTATTATGAATGAAAAGATATCTTCAATTTTAGAAAAAATAGATGAATTAGAAAAAAAGCTTCAAGAAGAATTACAAAAAGAAGATCGAGCATTTTTGGATTTTGAACAAATCGGCAAAAAGATATGTTTTCGTAAAGATATCATAGATAGACAAAAACAAGAGTTGAAAAATTTATGGCAATATCTCAAAGATGCACCTATAGCTTTTATCTTAACAGCACCTTTTATATACGCTATGATTATACCTGCTGTGATGTTAGATATATTTGTATTTGTCTATCAAAGTATCAATTTTCCTATATACAAAATCCAAAAGGTAAAAAGGTCTGATTATATTGTATTTGATAGAGGATATTTGGCATATTTGAATATTATAGAAAAGATAAATTGTATATATTGTAGTTACTTCAATGGTTTGATTGCTTATGTAGCAGAGATTGCAGCTAGGACCGAGCAGTATTGGTGTCCTATCAAACATGCCAAAAAGATAGCATACAGACATAGCCGATATAATAGATTTTTTTCTTATGGAGATGCCAAAGCTTTTAGAGAAGAGTTGGAGGAGTTACGCAAAGAATTATTACTAAATCTTTGAATTAGCAAAGCCAAAGTCCTACAGATTTTTTTATCAACATCTCACCACTTTTCACTCTCTCAAAAATTAAGACTATTCGTTGGGGGAGTAATAAACAGCTTGAAATAATCCATCTCACGATATAATCACACCTATGATACATATGATACTATCTTTGGCTTTTGTTTATGTTTTTATCGCATTGGGTTATAGTGCCAAAAAGATTTTTAGAGATAAAATGGACTCTAAGACTTTGACTATAATGTCTGTCTATTTTACTCAACCTTTTGTGGCTATGTGGGGGTTTAGTACAGCTTCACTTCATTTGGAGCATCTAAAGGTTCCTTTGCTTTATCTACTCATCATCGTTATACTACTCATACCAACTATACTGATAGCTAGAGTTATATTTGATGAGCCAAAAAATAGAGCCATATTTTCTATTGCTGGATTTGTAGGCAACACTGGCAATATTGGTATCCCACTAGGTATCGCTATATTTGGAGAAAGTAGCGTCATATATACTACTCTTATCAATCTAGCCAATGTCTTTGTAGTCTATATAGTAGGAGTTTATATCTACTCAAGAGGCTCTTTTGATATCAAAACATCTATCAAAAATATCTTTAAAATCCCAATCATTCCAGTATCTATCATAGCAATCATTCTCAATACTCTAGGGCTACATCCCACTGGTGAATTTAAAGAGTTTCTCAAGATGGGTGCGTATGCTGGGATTGTGCTTCAACTGTTTTTGCTAGGTACATTTTTAGAAGGTATCACTATCAAAGAGGTTCATCCAAAATTATTTATAGGAACATTGAGTCAAAAATTCATTATGGTGCCACTACTTAGTGCAGTGATTTTACACTTTAGCCAACTTGATAAGACTATACAAGCTATAATCTTAATGGAGATGCTAACTCCACTAGCTGTAGCCAACATAAACTTAGCATCACTTTATGATTGTCGTCCAAAAGATGTAACTACACTTATACTCATCTCTACTTTGCTTTTTATGCCTATTGTATTTGTATTTGAGTATATCAAAACACTCTATTACTAAGCAATTTTTGAGTAAAATATACAAATTTTGCAATGGAGTGATTATGAGTACAAATACCCTAATAATCGGTGCTGGTGGCGTAGGTAATGTAGTAGCATTTAAGTGTGCGATGAATAAAGATACATTTGGCAATATTACACTAGCTAGTAGAACCAAATCAAAATGCGATGAGATAGCCAAAAATGTCAAATCAAAAACAGATGTGGCTATAGCAACTGCCAAAGTGGATGCCGATAGTGTAGAAGAGCTGGTTGAACTTATACGAAGTGTAGATGCAAATATAGTCATAAATGTGGCACTTCCATACCAAGATTTGACTATCATGGATGCTTGTGCAGCTTGTGGGGTTGATTATCTTGATACTGCCAACTATGAGCATCCTGATGTTGCTAAGTTTGAGTACAAAGAGCAGTGGGCTAGAGATTTACTTTTCAAAGAGCAAAACATTATGGGGCTTTTGGGTAGTGGGTTTGACCCAGGAGTTACCAATGTATTTTGTGCTTATGCCCAAAAGCACTACTTTGATGAGATACACACTATCGATATACTTGATTGTAACGCTGGAGACCACGGATATCCTTTTGCTACCAACTTCAACCCTGAGATTAACCTAAGAGAAGTGAGTGCCAAAGGTAGATACTGGGAAAATGGAGAGTGGATAGAGACTGAGCCTATGGAGATAAAGCAAGTGTGGGATTATCCACAAATTGGTCCAAAAGACAGTTATCTGTTGTATCACGAAGAGATGGAATCACTTGTACAAAATATCAAGGGTTTAAAACGCATTAGATTTTTTATGACATTTGGACAAAGTTATCTTACACATATGAAGTGCTTAGAAAATGTCGGTATGTTAGGTATTGAGCCAGTAATGCACAATGGTGTAGAGATAGTACCAATTGAGTTTCTCAAAACCCTTTTGCCAGACCCTGCCACTCTAGGAGCTAGAACCAAAGGTAAAACCAACATAGGTATAGTAGCTAGTGGCATCAAAGATGGCAAAAAAAGAACAATTTATATCTACCAAGTAAGCGACCACGAAAAATGCTACCAAGAGGTAATGAGCCAAGGTGTTAGCTATACCACAGGAGTACCGGCTATGATTGGGGCTAAGCTTATGCTTGAGGGTATTTGGCACAAAAGTGGAGTTTACAATATGGAGCAGTTTGACCCAGATCCTTTTATGGATGAGCTAAACAAACAAGGCTTACCTTGGGATGTGATGGAGCTAAAATCAAGCGATGAGCTAAGAGTTGATAAGTAGTGGATATACTCTTTTTACTCAAAAAAATCATATCACATATACTGATGCCCCTACCTTTGGGTATCGTTTCATTTTTTGTAGCTTTGATATGGCTATATACAGACAAAATCCAAAAGGCAAAAAAGATGCTTATTTTTGCTTTAGTTTGGATGTTTGTTTGGAGTTATCCACCTATTGTTGATAATCTTTTGTATAAACTAGAGTCCACATACCCCGCACTTCATCATCCATCCAAAGATATACACTACATATACCTACTTGGTGGTGGACACAATAGCGATAAATCACTACCTATCACATCTGAGATATCATCACAAAGTGTTGTGAGGTTTACTGAAGCATTGAGACTATATAAGCAACTGGCACAAGCCAAGGTGATACTATCAGGATATGGTGGATTGTATGGTGATATGCCACATGCCTATATGCAACAAAAACTAGCACTTGCACTAGGGATAAAGCCAAGTGATATCATACTAGCACCCAGACCCAAAGATACTCACCAAGAGGCACTAAAAGCCAAAGAGATTATAGGTAAAAATAAATTTATTTTAGTAACTTCAGCTTATCATATGAGACGAGCTATGATAGAGTTTACCAATCAGAACCTACACCCCATACCAGCACCCACAAACCATCTAGCCAATACCAAACATATACACATCTATGATATATTCTCCAGCCATACTTTATACAAAGCATCTATACTATGGCATGAGTATTTGGGTTTGCTTTATCAACAGCTTATCAATCTCAAATAATAGTTAATATATAATATACATTAATTATATAAAAGGAACATAAATGTTGAAAAATTTTAAATACCCATTGATTGCTTTAGTATTAAGCACTAGTGCATATGCAGATATCGCTGATACAACATATCAAGGCTTGATATCAAAAAGCCTATTTACATCAAACAACCTACATCTTCAAACAGGATGGTATGATTTTGATAAGACAAATGGAGATACACCCAAGTTAAGTAATGCAAACTTTGTTGGTAGCTACTATTTTGGTGAAATGGGAGATAAATATAGACCATTTATCCAAGGTGGATTTGGATTTAGTAAGATAGAACAAGATGATACAGACTTAAATCGTGGTGGCAGCTTGGATGATATTGAGTTTGATTCCATGTACTACAAAATAGGTCTTGGATGTAACTTCAACCCTTACGAAAATGTAGGTTTTGTATTGGGTGCTAGTGCTATGTTTATGAATAGCGATGATGGCAACTTCCACCCTCAGATACCACTTAGTAACTCAAGCTATGATAAAAAAGTAAACCAACTCTTCAACCAAGAGAGTGATTCTGAGATTTATGATGTGTATGGCAGTATTGTATATCACCCTACTATCAGTGGATACAATACACAATTTGATGCAACACTTCACTATATAGATATGGAATATGACCATGATATAGACAATATTGATGGATTCAACTTAGATTTAAGAGCAGCTATTCATACACATGAGCTTACTACTTTGATGGATTTACCTGTATGGATGGAATTTTATACAGCTGCTGTATTGGTTGATAGTGATTTGAGTGATGTGGTAGAGTTTGATTCAGCTCTTAGTGCTGGATTGTCTGTGCATTGGAAAGTAGGACCTATGATTCATATCTTTAATGATGCATTCAAAGATGTTGATTTGAGTGCCAACCTCCAAGGTACTGTTAGTAACACTGACTTTGAGGGTTGGAAAGCTAGTTTATCATTTCACTTACTTAAGTTTTAATCCTATTAGGGTTAAAAATCTTCCGCTACATCCACACTCTTTGCGATATGAGAAAAACTTCTCATTTTCGCATGAAGTACACACTCCACTCATCTGTATATTTGATGTTTTTACTCCAGCTTGGATGAGTTGATGCCTATTGACTTGTGGTAAATCTAGCATATATTTATCCCCTACTTTTTCACAAACACCATCTATATGGCTAAAATGTTTTGCTACACTCTCATCTACTTCATAACAGCATTTGCCAATAGATGGAGCCACTATAGCTATCATATCAACTGGATTTGAGCCAAACTCACTTTGCATTTTATCGATGGTTTTAGATACTATAGCACAAGCACTTCCCCGCCATCCTGCGTGTATATTGGCTATAGCTTGGTTTGTTTTATCATACAATATCACTGGAACACAATCTGCACTCAAAATCCCTAGTAAAACTCCTCTTTGCTTAGTGATAAGGGCATCGGTATCACTCAAAGCACTACTGCTATCTTGCCACCCTTTGGATAAGCTATCATTTATCACAGCAATATTACAACTATGTGTCTGATTTGCCAACACCACACTATAATCACTCAAACCCAAATCTCTCAACAATGCTTTGCGGTTGGTGCATATCACTTCTGCATCTTCACCCGTGTGTAGTGCTTGAGAGAAGTCATACTGATACTCAGAATTTTTAGTTGTTGTTAGTGCTATAATATCTTCATATCCATTTAGAATGTCATATTTATAAAATTCAATCACTCTTCTTTTCCTTTTTTGGTTATAATACCAAAAAATTTAGGATTTTTATATAATGGAAAAACAGCCAGGTATAGCAAAACTGATATTTAAAAACTTCTCATATCTACTATTTTTGCAACTATTGCCTTTGCTATACATCTCATCATCATTGGTCAATGAGATAAATCATCACCTTTTTCAAAAGCAGATGATTTACTATATGATAGCATTTGTAGCATTTGTAGTATCTATGCTTATACCTTGGCGTCGTATTATGTGGTGGTTTTCTCCTCTGTTTTATCTCATCAATCTAGCTTTGCTTATAGCTGTTGAGTTTGTAGGTAAGACAATCTTGGGAGCCAAAAGATGGATAGAGATACCAGGTATTCATATCACTATACAACCCTCAGAGTTTATCAAGGTCAATGTTATAATGATGCTTGCATATCTCATCCACAAATCCCCACCACCACCCAATGGATACAAACTACTTAACTTTATCAAGCTCTCTATTGTCATCATCATACCTTTTGTCATCATAGCCAAAGAGCCAGATTTGGGTACTGCTCTAGTGCTACTTCTAACAGGCTATGGGATACTATTTCTCATAGGAGTCAATTGGAAGATATGGACAGTTATATTTGTACTGCTTGGCACTAGTGCACCAGTCATTTATGAATATGGACTCAAAGATTATCAAAAAAAAAGAATCTATGATGCTATCAACCATCCAAGCTACCAAGTACGCCAAGCTCTCATTGCTATAGGCTCAGGAGGTATGGAGGGCAAAAGCAAAGAAGAAGCCACCCAAACACAGCTAAAGTTTTTGCCTGTATCGTCAACTGACTTTATATTTGCATATCTTGGTGAAAGACACGGATTTAAAGGTATGCTTACAGTCATAGGACTTTATATACTATTGATATTCAATCTGCTTTTTATATCTTATAGGCACCGTGATGATTATATGATCAAAACCTTTGCAAGTGGATTGGCATTTTTGTTTTTTGTATATATGGGGGTCAATATCTATATGATCATTGGTATGGCACCAGTTGTAGGGCTACCACTGCCTATGTTTAGCCACGGCGGGACATCTTTTATAATTTTTGCAGTTATTTTTGGAATTTTAGAAAATTTAATAATTTTTAAAGGTTACAGTCGCTATAATCCCATCTCGAAAGTAACAATGCAAAGTAAAACTTTCGAATAACCACACATTGGGTCTTTAGCTCAGCTGGTTAGAGCACTCGGCTCATAACCGAGTGGTCCGGGGTTCGAGTCCCCGAGGACCCACCACTGACAAATAATCTTTTAATCATCTCTAAATTTCTTAAAGAGTAGTTGAATAAAACTTCTAATTTTTAAATAACTTATTATCTCCATTGGGATTATTCATTTAGAAATCAATAATTTGCCTATGACTTTGTATCTATCCCAATATATATTTATAGCCTTTTGTAACTCTTCATCACTTAATTTAGTTGGCTCTTTAATACCATAAACTTCCAAAAATAGATTACTCATAGCTGAAGTTTTTTTGGACGGGTGTTTTAGGTAGTATTTGAGGATGTATTTGACATTTTTTTCTGAACTATACAGTTTGAGATACTGCATAAACATTTGTTGCAGTGATGTTGGTAAATCTTTGTGGCAAGGGATACATTTTTGCTCAAATATGTCTGTTGCATTTATTGTTATGCTTAGTAGTATTATTAAAATCAATTTTGCCATTTTATCTCTATCCTTGTGCCTTGATTTAGTTCAGATTCAACATTGATATTCATACCATACTCATCTATAATATTTTTGACTATACTTAGCCCTACTCCAAAGCCACCTTCACTACTATCAAATCTCATATATCTATCAAACATATAAGGTATCTGCTCTTTATCTATACCTATACCACTATCTTCTATGATGAGGCTATTTGCTTCTGTTTTGATTTGTATAGTTCCGTTTCGTTTGTTGTATTTGATAGCGTTGCTGATTAGATTATCTATCACTCTTGTGATTTTATTTCTATCGATAAATATATGTGCATCTTGTAAATCAAGCTCAAATGTGATATTTTTAGATTTTGCAAGTATGTCAAAATATTCACATCTCTCTTCTATAAGCTCTTTTAGATTTATCTCTTCATCATTACTGTTTTTGTGTTGTTCTAGTGTAAGGT
>Ga0256913_10000907_pt1 | contig 15346 bp, 7 predicted proteins | sample Axial_MatmetaG_FD_185970 | JGI IMG/M metagenome (GOLD analysis project Ga0256913, IMG submission 185970) | Deep-sea worm associated microbial mat communities from Axial Seamount, Juan de Fuca Ridge, Pacific Ocean - Axial_Mat | ecosystem: Environmental > Aquatic > Marine > Oceanic > Microbial...
TTTGCTTATGATGGTGGCGCAGGTAACCGGATTGCAACCCGGCGAATTTGTCCATACGTTCGGTGACGCCCACATTTACCTGAACCATTTGGAACAAGTACGACTTCAGCTGACACGTGAGCCCAGAAAACTGCCGGTTATGAAACTTAACCCTGATGTAAAAAGCATTTTTAATTTTAAATATGAAGATTTTACTTTAGAGGGGTATGACCCGCATCCGCATATTAAGGGCGAAATCTCGGTTTAGCGTGGAGTTAAATTGTAAATAACAGAAAAAACAATATGAACATCTCTATTATAGTCGCTATAGCAGCCAACAATGCTATCGGAAAAGACAACGACTTGTTGTGGCATATTTCAAAAGACCTGAAGCGTTTCAAAGAATTGACAAAAGGGCATTATATTATTATGGGAAAGAGAACTTATTTTTCTTTACCTAAAAGGCCGTTACCCGACAGGATTAATATGGTTATTACGGATGTGCCCGGCGAACAGATTGACGATTGCCTGATGGCTTATTCTATTGAAGATGCTATGGAGAAAATGGATTGTGAGAATGAGAATTTTATCATCGGCGGAGGTTCCATTTACAGACAGTTTATGCCTTATGCCGATAAATTATATATCACTAAGGTGCATAAAAATTTTGAAGCCGACACTTTTTTCCCGGAGATTTCGTTAGATGAATGGAAACTGATTGAAAGAATTGAGGTGAAAGATGATCCGCAAAATGATTTCACCTATGCATTTGAGACATATGAACGCAGAGAGAAATAAAAACAGGTTGTTTTTGCTGTTGCCCTTGGTGTTGCTGATGCTATCGTCATGCCACAAAAAAAACGAGCAGATAGATTATAATATTGGCATAGCTGCCTCGCAGCAATATGTGAGTGTCCGCCAGATGATGAATTTGTTGATGAATACTTATTTTAAAAGCATCACGGATTCGGTGTTACTGACAGGCTTTAGCAGCCATATTGACGGTGCTGCGGTCAGATATAGTGAGTACCCGGAGCAAACGATCGTTATTGATTATTCTTCCGGGGGGATAAGTGACGGATACGGGCATTACAGGTCCGGAATTATAACAGCCCGTGCTCCCTCAGGGTTTTATGATTCGCTGGCAGTAATAAACTTTAATTTCGAAAATTTCCGGTATGACGGTGACTCTCTTTTTATTTCCGGTATGACGGTTCGGAATCTCGGAAGAACAGAAAGAGGGAATAAATCTTATAACGTAAAAGCCTCTTCCGTTACGAGAATGTTTAGTGATACAACAGGTTTTACATTTAATATGGATGAGGTCTTTGAATGGGAAAAAGATGCTTTTTCCATTTTCTATACTCCGGAAGAGCGATTTCTGATCACAGGGAAAATTAACGGGTATATGAGTGAGAATAACTCATATCATGCTGTTATTGACGATGCGGAGCCTGTAATATCGGAATTTTCCTGTGTTTATCCCAAATCAGGTCCGGCATTTTTAACTTTTGATAAAGAAAATTATATGGTCAAAATATATTTTACAACTGCAGATTCTTGTGCAAACACTTATTTTGTCGATATAAACGGATTTGAATATAATTTCTCCTATTACTAAAACTAAACTGATTATTTAAGTCTGCAAGTTCCCTGTCCGGAAATGTAATTCATTCAGCTAGCATTTGTTAGCAGATAGCGATGTTATAGTTGTTAACTCTCTTTTGATACCTGTTTATCACAAGAAATTATACGTAACCTGCTTTGTAGTATTCGAAATCAGGCATTTTGTTTTGTTTCTGTAATGTGTACATTATCAGTTTGTTAGATACGCCTCGTTGCCATATAAGATAAGAGTGTCGTCTTTTTGTCGTTTTTAAAAATTATTCATTTAAGTTTCCTTCTACTATGTTTACTAGCTGTTAACGGTGGATGCTGAAAAACCAAAACGAGTAAGCAAAACAAAAAACTATGAAAAATGAAAAAACACAAGATCTACTTTTTCCTGATTTTATTTCTTATTTCAGGATTTTCGTTCTCGCAAACAGCTGAACAAAAAGCGTTTATCACAAAAGATTATGATAAAGGTAAGCTTAAGAGTTTAGCAGATTATTTTTATAAGAAAGAAACGGCAGCCAAGAAAGAAGCTCTGGAAATGGCCAAAAGAAACAATTGGCCTGTAAAATATGAAAAGGACGGAAGATATTATGAGTTAATGGAGGTATCGGAAAATGTACCGATTTATTATGTAACAACAAATGTAAATGCGGCAAAATCAACACGGGCAAATACATTACATGATGGCGGTCTTTTAAATCTTAATATTGAAGGTCAGAATATGACCGCTTACATATGGGATGGTGGTATAGCCAGAGAAACACACGTTGAATATGACGGTTTAGGAGGTAACAATCGTTACTCAGTTGGCGATGAAACTGAAAATATGCATGCTCATTCAGGCCATGTGGCAGGTACAATAATAGCTTCAGGGGTGAGTGCGAATGCTAAAGGTATGGCTCCACAGGCTAACGCCATTGGTTATGACTGGAATCACGATCTTAACGAAGCAACAGCTGCGGCAGCTGATGGAGCTCTGTTATCTAACCATTCTTATGGTTGGCGAGCGAGCCAAATTAACGATTGGTGGTTTGGCGCATATTTGGCTGTAACAAGAGATTGGGATGAGGTTATGTATAATGCACCATATTATTTAATGGTTGTTGCTGCCGGTAATGATGGTAATGATAATGACTCAAACGGTTCCCCGCTTGATAATAATTCAAGCTTCGATAAACTTTCCGGACATTGTGTTTGTAAAAACAATCTTGTTGTTGCAAATGGACAAGACGCCAATATTGATGCAAATGGTAATCTGATTAATGTAGCAAGAAACTCTTCCAGTAGCGAAGGCCCGACAGATGATTACAGAATTAAACCGGATATTATGGGAAATGGTACATCATTGCACTCAACATTAGTCTGGGGTGATGCTGCTTATGGTAATATGACGGGAACCTCCATGGCATCTCCCAATGTATGTGGAACACTGTTGTTATTACAGCAATATTATCACAGTTTAAACAATGAGTATATGAGAGCCGCTACCTTAAAAGGTTTGGCTTTGCATACGGCAGACGATATTGCTGATCCGGGCCCTGATGCCGAACGCGGATGGGGTCTTATGAATGCTAAAGAAGCTGCTGAAACTATCAGGCTAAGAGGTTCAGAATCAATTATTGACGAGTTGACATTAAATGAGAATGATACTTATACAATTGATGTGGAATCTGACGGAAATCATCCGTTGATTGTTTCTATTTCCTGGACAGATCCTGCCGGGCCGGAACAGTTCGATCTCAACAATCATGATGCAAGACTTGTAAATGATCTGGATTTAAAAGTTACACAAAACCAAAATACATATCTGCCTTATAAACTTACAGCTGTTAACCAAACGGGTACGGGAGATAATGATGTTGATCCTTTTGAGAAGATAGTTGTTAATAACGCTGCCGGTACTTATACGATTACCGTGAATCATGAAGGTGACCTGACTAATGATGAACAGAACTATTCGCTTATCATTACCGGAATAAGTTTAAAACCTGATGCAGACTTTGTTGCTGATAATGTAACACCTGATGAAGGGCAAACAGTATCCTTTACGGATCAGTCAACAAAGAACCCGACTTCCTGGGCATGGTCGTTTGATCCGAACACAGTTACTTACGTTGACGGAACCAATGCGAATTCTCAAAATCCTAAGGTAACTTTTGATGCTGCAGGTCAATATTCAGTAACTCTTACGGCAACAAATGATATAGGCAGTGATACGGAAACCAAACAAAATTATATTGATGTAGCAGGAGCAGCAGCGTGCCCGACAATCACAGAGTTTCCATATACACAGAACTTCGATGCGTGGGATGAAAATAATCCGGCATATAAATGTACTGATGACGAAAGTGTGGATCTGGGAGATTGCTGGACTAATGTAACGGGTGATGACTTTGACTGGAATGTAATTAGTGGTTCAACAGCTTCAGATAATACAGGGCCTTCAGAAGACCATACATCCGGAAACGGTAAGTATCTTTATACGGAAGCTTCAAGTTGTTTTAACCATACAGGTAGAATTACATCACCAACCTTTAACTTGTCGAACCTGAATTCAGCTACTCTGAAATTCTCATATCATATGTACGGCAATAATATGGGAACACTTTCGGTTCAGGTATCCACAGATGGCGGAGCAACATGGTCGGATAACATTTGGAATAAGAGCGGAGATCAGGGTAACTCATGGAAAGATGCCTCTGTCTCATTAAATGATTACCTGGTTGATAATTTCGTTGTCAGATTTACGAGTGTAACTGGCCCGGGTTACGCGTCTGATATCGCCATTGACGATTTCCAAGTTGTAGAAGAAGAGGGCGGCGGTGGCCAGAATCCCGAGTATTGTGATATATCTTATTCGACCGGAACAGAATATGGCGACTACCTTTCATTAGTCCATGTGCAGGATATTAATCATGCAACCGGAGCGCTGGATGAAGCACCTTTTTACATCTATTATGACAATATCTCTACCGACCTGACCATTGGCAGCACTTATACGCTTACAGTTAAAGCTGGAACGTATGATTCTGAAAATGATATTGCTGCGTGGATAGATTATAACCAAGACGGAACATTTGATAACGATGAAAAATTAGGACAGGTCAGGTTAAATGCAAGTCCTGAAACAGGTGATATAGAATTCACAGTTCCCGATGAAGCTACAAGCGGAACAACAAGATTTAGGGTGAGAGAAGCGTGGAGAGCTCTGAATATGGATCCTTGTAGCGACTATCAATACGGAGAAACAGAAGATTATAATGTAAATCTTGTGAATGCAGGAAGGGAAGGAGGCGAATTTGGAAATGATTTCGTACCTGAAATTGAGGTGTTGCAGGAAAATGATGTGTTGATTTATTCTTATAACAAAACAATCTATATCAGATATAACGAGGACAAGTCTGGGGACATTGTTGTTTATTCTTTGTCAGGCAATGTTGTTGCCCAAGGCAAAGCCGTTAAGGGGATAAATAAAATAAAGATTCGCTCAAACAATAAGTTTTATGTAGTTAGAGTGATTTCTTCCGGAACGGTTTCCGTTCAAAAAGTCTTTGTGCGTTAATTACCTTGTTGATTGTAATTATCTCCTTATAGCCCTCCCGTACAGGAGGGCTATTTTTATTATCCTGAGTTTATACTAAAAACATATCTTTGTTTGTTTTTATTTTATGAATTTATATTTAATGGCAGCAAAGAGTTTTAATAATAAGCTGATTTATCTTCTGTTTACAGTTTTTTTTGTAGCTGTTCATTTGAGTTCTTTTGCTCAAACAAAAGAAGAAATAGATGATTTGCAAAACGAACTTTATATTTCTTTGCCGGACACCAATAAGGTTAATATCCTAAACAAATTAAGTGAGAAAACACATTCGCTTAATTATGAACAATCATTAAATTATGCTTTGGAAGCTTTAGACCTGGCTAAATTTCTCAATTTTAAAAAAGGAATATTATATGCGTATTCAAACATTGCATTTACCTATCATTTATTAGGTAAAACAGTATTGGCAAAAGAATATCTTGATAAAGCTTTATCACTGGCAAATGAATTGAATGACAAAAAACAGATTGTAATCATATATAATTATTATTATCTCCTGTATAATAAAATAGAATCTTATGATAAAGCTTGTGAATATATTTACAAGGCACTTAAACTTTCTGAAGAAATAGGTTACCAGGCCGGTATTGCTGCGATGTCTATCAATATTGCTAGTTGCCAAAGCGATAAAAAAAAGAAGATTGAATATATGTATCGGGCTTTGGAAATTTCGAAGAAACTAAATCATAAAAAGAAAATAGCCCTGATCAATAATAACTTGGGCGTTTTAGCTTTGAATGAGCAGAAATATGATGAAGCATTAGCTTATTTTTACAAAGCGACAGAAACATATGAAAGGCTGGAGAGCTATAATGATTTGGTATTATTGTATAAGAACATCGGGCTGACCTTAAGTAAAAAAGGAAACATGGAAGAGTCGTTAGAAAACAACAGAAAATCATACTACTATGCTAATAAGCTTAAGGATAGTTTGTTAATCGGGATGGCAACCAATCAATTAGCTTCTTATTTTTTTGATGTCGGGAATATGGATTCGGCCTATTACTATATTCATAAGGCATATAAGATTGATACAAGTATAAACAATGTTTTGAATATAATGGGGGATGCCTATCTTCTGTATCAATTGAACTATGTAGATAAGAAGTACGTGAAAGCCATTGATTTTTTGGAAATTTATGACCAAATGAAGGATAGTCTGATTGAGAAGAAGAGGAGAGTGAGAATTAACAATCTGGAAGCCAAATACAGTCTGCATAAGCTTGAGAAAAAAATACAATTAATGGAAATGAAGAATAGGTTATTCCGGTTAAAAAGTATTTCGGTTCTTATCTTCATTATTCTTGTGTCAATTATCGTGGTACAGCGATTAAATAAAAAACGGATAAAAAATATAAAAGATAAAGAAATTTATGCCTTAAAGCTTAAACGAGCCGAAACCGAAATAAAACGAAAAGAGGCAGAGTTAAAATCTTTTACAATGACAATTGTTGAAAAAAATAAGCAGATTCGAAGACTCCAAAGCGAAATTGTTACGGATGAAAAATATAAAAATAAGAATTTAAACCTCATTAATCAAAAAAGAGAGAAACTCAGAAACCTGAGGATCCTGACGGAAGATGACTGGCTCAGGTTTAAACATATATTTACAGAAGTTCACCCCACTTTCCTGGACAATATTAATCAAATGAACCCTGATTTATCTGAAGGTGACAAACGTCAATTGATGCTTATTAAATTGGGATTTTCTATAAGTCAGTCTGCCGAAATACTGGGTGTTGGATATAAAGCTATCCAAAAAGCCAGGCAACGGTTAGCCAAAAAACTAAATATTGATAGTTCAAGAGACCTTTTGGCTCTTGTGAGAAGAATAGAAGCTATATACAGCTAATCCATAACCGTCATAACGGTCACTAAATCAGCTTACAGTAAGGATCTTGCTAACCCGTACAAGTTATATTTCCTGTGTCGTTTTTTTGTCTATAAGAAAAAAACCCCGGTTTATTCATCTATGATTACATTTCATTCCGAAAAATGTGGAAGCCGAAAAACTGTTATAGAGTAGGCATTATAAAAACATTAATAAATGAAAAAGTATGGTTTGATTTTTACTATGTTACTATTTGTCCTGTTCGCAAACGGACAGAACAAGGATTATCATCTCTACTTTAAATCCGGAGTTGTATCTCCAGATGAAAATATGAGAGAAATGACTTCTTTAAATCAATTCTTTCAGGACAAACATTTATCCTGGGACGAAAATGAGTACTGTATATTACAATTTTACAATCTGCCCGGCCAACAGGTGAAAAACAAATTAACAGCACAGGGTGTTCTTTTTGAAAATTATATGCCCGAAAATGCTTTTCTTGTTAGCCTCCCGTCTGATATTAATATTAACATATTAAAAGAGGCTGGAGTAAGATCGATTTTGCCTTTTTCGTCAAATTATAAGATAGATCCTGTTGTTGCCGAGATTACGACAGTCCCTGATGAAGCATGGGCAGATAATAATGATATAAATATTTCTGTGCTTTATTTTAATAACCTTTCTGTGAGCGATTTCACGTCTGATTTAAAGGCAAAATTCGGTGTGTCGCCGGAAAACGTAAATGAACAATATAAAGTATTTGAAGTGGCCATACCCTATGACCGGCTGGGAGAGTTTGCGGAATTGCCTTATATAAAATACATTCAGGAATCCGTAACCGTTATTTCCTTAGACGATAAGGCTGCTGATGCATTTCACGGTAATGAGCTTCTTCAGTCTCCCACATATAATAATTTACAGGGTGAAGGGGTTACGGTTGCAATGAGTGATATAGGAAATCCTATTGAGAATATTGATTTTAAAGGTCGTTTAAATGCAGATTCATATCCTGACAACTATCTTCAGGGTTATGATGATCATGGAGATCATACAGCAGGAATAGTTGCTTCTGCCGGTAATTATAATGAAATCTATAAGGGTGTTGCTCCAAAATGTAACCTGATAGTATTTAAGGGTGAAGGCGCAACGGCAGCAGCAGATGAAAATTCAGAAATTGTTATTACATCCATCTCTATGAACTTCGGGCTCAAAACATGTCCGTATCTTGGTAGGTATAACAATAGATCGCGAACCGAAGATACACGAATTAATCAACACCCGTATCTCCTGGAATGTTTCTCCGCCGGAAACTATTCAAGCACAGGTTGTTATTCGGAACACCCGAGGTTATTTGGAATTAATGAAGGTGAAGCTTCGGCAAAAAACACACTTACCGTAGGAGGATTATATAATGTGATTCTTCAGGGAAAGAATATGTATAATAACGATGCATCCAAGGGGCCTGTGGTCGACAGGAGGATTAAGCCTGAGATTATTGCTCTTGGAAGAATTGTCTCTAATATTAATTTCAATGAATTTGAATTAAAATCAGGATCAAGTATGTCTACTCCTGAGGTGGCGGGCGCTGCTGCCTTGCTTTATGAACTCTACCGGAACAAACATAACGGGGACAATCCTGATGCAGCCCTGATCAAAGCCATATTATGTAATACGGCAGAAGATTGTGATGATGGTGATGAAGCGGGAGCTAATCCCGGCCCTGACTATACTACTGGTTTTGGATATCTCAATACGTATAGATCTGCTCAGTCTGTTGATAGTTCGTGGTTTACATCAATGACTTTAAATAATAGTGATGACCAAAGCATGACAATAGAAGTGCCGGATAATACAGCAAAACTGAAAGTGATGATTTGTTGGAATGATCCGGCAGCAGTTGCATTTGCTGAACATACGTTAGTTAATAATATTGATCTCGAACTTTATTCACCCAACAACACTTTATACCAGCCATGGGTATTGGATACAACAATGGGGCATCTGGAAGACGATGCCGTCAGGGGAGTGGATAATATCAACAATATTGAACAGGTAACTATTGATAACCCCGAATCGGGTAATTATACGATAAAAGTTATCGGAACTCATATTCCCTCAGGGCCACAAAAAGTATGGATAAGCTATTATTTTGTTCCCGATGTAGGATTTAAGTTTCTAACACCGGTGTCGGGTACATCTTACTTTCCGGGTGAAGAAAAGATTAAAATTGGTTATGATGTTAACAAAGATATCCGCAATACTAATACCTACTTCAACTTATCAATTAGTTATGATAATGGTGCTACCTGGCAACTCTTTAGCAGTTATTTTGAATTTTTAGGTGCTCAATATTATTGGAAATTAAATATCCCAACAGGAGTACAGACAGGAAAGGCAAGATTAAAAGCCGAATTTAATGATTATACATTTTTAAGTGATACCTTCTCCATTATGGATATACCGGTTAATTTGAGAGCTGTTAATTCGGAAAACGGAACAACAAGCTTAAAATGGGATGCTGTTCCGGGTGCCGTAAAATATGAAGTCTTCAAACTTGGTGATAAATTTATGGAATCAATCGGCACGACAACAGCTGTAACTTTCTTGGCAAATGGTACCGACCATACTCAGGATAATTATTTCGCTGTCAGAGCTTATGGCCCCGATAATGCCATCAGCCGCCGGAGTAAGCCGCTTTTTTTGCCTCCGGGCGAATTTAATCTGACTGACGAAACAATTACTGAATTTCCGTTTATAGAAAGTTTTGAAGGAGACTACAATACCATGCGTTTCGGTAGTTTTTATCATGCCGAAATAACTGGCGGTGATAGTTATAAGTTCAAAAAAGGAACGAAGAATTCAGGTTCCATTCAAAGTGGCCCCGAGGAAGCTTCTGATAGATTATACTATGCTTATGTGGATAATAGTGGGAAGAATAAATACTTTTGTCTGGAATCACCTGTTCTGGATTTTACAAATCTTGACAATCCCAGGCTAACGTTTGATTATAATATGTACGGTAGTACTATGGGAACACTCTATGTGCTAATTTCTGATGATGACGGTGTTTCATGGGATACTATATTCCAAAAGTCTGGTGATCAGGGAAAAGACTGGTATAAGCAGCGAATCTCACTCCAGCAGTATCAGGCAAATACCGTTAAGATCAGATTTTTAGGTCTATCTGGAAATGGTGGATACACCGAAATGGCCATTGATAACGTAATTGTTGAAAATCAGAAAGAACTGGAAGCTGATTTTTATACATTCAAAAGAAATATTATAACAGGAGATACCGTCCGGTTTCATAATCTTTCTACGGAAAATTCAGATAACTGGATATGGGTATTTGAAGGAGCTACAACTGATACCAGTTATGAGCAAAATCCTTCTGCAATATATAATGCCCCGGGAATCTATAGAGTGGAACTTACTGCCAAAGGACAGAATGCGGCAGATACAAAGCTGAAAATAGGATACGTCATTGTAAAAGACCCGGATGCATATTGTTTGCCTCCTGAAAACAATAGCCAATTATATGAATGGGCGAAAAAAGTGGAATTCGAAGAACAGTCTTTTTGCTTTGGCACAGATTATTACTACAACTTATCTGACAATAAGTTATATATACACCGTGGCGTAAATCAAATGACAATAGTGAAAGCCAATTTGGAGGGAATTGTTAAACTTTACAGAGCAATCTGGATGGATTTAAATAATGACGGGGATTTTAAAGATGACGGTGAAATGATATATTCCGGTTTGGGAGTGGAAGATGACACTATCCCAAATGATTTTACAATTCCTTATGATATGGATTATAATATTGTTAGAATGAGGTTAGGTGTTCGTCATGCCACTATACCACCAGCTATAGATTGTGTTCAATATTGGGAAATGGGACTGTATGACTTTACTGTCGTTATTGATACCGTACCAGCGGCAGATTTTACTGCCGATATAACTGAAATTGATGCGGGTGAAAGCATTCTTTTCACAGATGCATCTACTTCTAATGCTGTTACCTGGCTTTGGGATTTTGAAAATAGCGGAACCCATTATTATAGCACAGCCAAAAATCCGGCCATGACTTTTAACGATCCGGGAACTTATACTGTGAAACTTACTGTTTCCAATCATTATGGTTCCAACACAGAAACAAAAACGGATTATATTACGGTTACTTCTACTTCTCCTTGCTCGGTGTCTTCATTTCCATGGAATGAAGATTTTGAACATGGAGGAACCATTCCTGACTGCTGGACTGATGAGCATGTAACGGACAACCAGGATTGGGAGTTCCGTACGGGTAGCTCGACAAACCAGCCTGGAAATGCTCATTCGGGAACTTACAATGCCTCTCTTTACAACAATAGTTCAGCCGCTAATGTAACTAAATTGGTAACACCAGAGTTGAATCTGGACAATGTCACAAACCCGATACTTATTTTCTGGCATACGCAAAGATACTGGCAGCCGGATCAGGATTATTTGAAGCTTTACTACAAAGTACATGCTGATAGTAACTGGGTGCTTATTAAAGAGTGGACAAATAACGTTCCTGACTGGAAAAAAGAGGAAATATCTTTACCCAACAAAAGTGCACATTATTATTTAGGTTTCGAAGGTTGGGCAAAATATGGTTATGGTTTATGTATTGACGATGTAAAAGTTGAAGGGGGAAGCAATGACCCGCCTGATTGTACTACCCCCGTGAGTCCGACAGATGGAGCTGATGATGTGGATATCGGAACAAATCTTGAATGGGAATCCGTCTCTTCTGTGTTAGGGTATAAATTATATCTGGGCACGAATAATCCTCCTGATAATATGGTGAACGGATCAGACCTTGGTAATTTAAATGTCTATGATCCGACAGATAACTTTGAACGGGAAACAGCTTATTATTGGAAAATAGTTCCTTATAACGGAAACGGTGAAGCTTCGGGTTGTCAGATCTGGACATTTACCACGTCTGACGGCTGTGAATACTGTGAAACATCATACGGTAATACAGCTGATGATCACATTAGTAAAGTTGTATTCAATCAAATTAACAAGGAAAGTGGTTCAACCAATTATTCTGATTTTACTTCCATATCAACGGATGCTGAGAAAGAACAGACATATACTTTATCGGTGGATGTTACTGTCAATGGAACCTGGACTCAGAAAGTAAAAGCATGGTTTGACTGGAATAATAACTGTGACTTTACGGATGATGGTGAAGGGTATTCGATTGGCGAAACACCCAGGCAAAAAGGTACTTTTACAATCTCAAAAGATATCATTATACCAAACTCTGCTGAAAATGGTCAGATACGGATGAGGGTTGCCGAAAAATATAATAGAGAGCCTACATCATGTGAGCAGACAACATATGGTGAAGCAGAGGATTATTCAATAAATATTACTGGTGGTTCCAGAGAAATTACGGGCCTTCCTGAAACAACTATAGATAAATGTGCCGTGCGCATATTTCCAAATCCTGTTAACGATGACATCGTGTATGTCGAGTCGAATAAGAGGATTAACAGGATATATGTATATAATTTAAACGGCATGTTAGTTCAGACTATTTTGGATGAACAAAAAACTAAAGTTGAACTAAATGTATCTAAATTACCTGCTGGGTTGTATTTTGTGAAAATCATAACAGACAAGCAAATTGAAACACAGAAACTGATCCGGGAATAACTAAAGGAAGGCCTTTTAATGAGGAGGTTGCCATTTTTAATGGCAACCTCTTTTTTTTGTGCTATTGTCCTTGTGTTTGATTTAAAAGAGAATTGATTTTTGCTTTCATTGCTTCAAACTCCTGCCTGTCATACAACCGCGTCAGGAAAACAATCTTGCCGGTTTTGTCAATCACAACATTTCGCGTAACACCGCTTTTTTTGTGTGCAAATAGCCCGAAAATATCGGCGTTGGGGTCGAGGGCCATAGGATAGGTAATTTTCATCTGTTTCCTGAAAGCAAGAACTTTCTCCGGTGGCTCGTCATAATCCATGCCAATCAGGATAAAGTCTTTATCTTTATTCGGTAGCCAGATTTCCTTTTCCAGATGCGGCATCTCCTTACGGCAAACCGAGCACCAGCTGGCCGTGAACTGTAATACAACAACCTTTCCACGCAGATCCCTCAGCCGGAGAGAGTCTCCGTTGATGAGTTTCATGCTGAATTCAGGGACTGTATCACCTACATTAACTATGTAACCACGATTCTCATATATCTTTTCCTCCTCCTTGTTTTTTGAGTCGGAAGTACAACCTGAAATACTCAGCAGGATAATCATAATTGAAACTGAAAGGGAAATACGCATAAATGTATAAAGTTGATAAAAACTCAAATATATGTAGTTTAAGATAATAAAACGAATGCCTGCCTGAAAGATTAGAAAGAAATGTCTAGTTGCACTCTGAAACGCCAGCCGTCCTGAATGGCATCCTGTGCATATCTGGAAACCAGGTCAGATGCTTCGGCCGTAAACTTTAAACGATGGCCCGATAAAAACCAGTTAACACCCATTGTGTATTCATTACTTACCTGATTTGTATTTTGAACATCCGGGAAGAAGAAAGCCTGGCGTGTATATAATTCGATACCTTTCGGGAATCTTTCCCAGATTCCATGGAAAAAATAGCCTATCTGGATAAGGTTTCCGAGCATCTCTGTTTTCGCGTCATCGTTTATTTTATCAATGATTTGCTTGTAGTGGAATTCCTGCTGCCAGCTGAATCCTTTATATTTTCCTGCCGTTTCCTCCATACACTGGTTAACTCTGTATTGGCCGATGGCCCCCGGCTCAAATCCTTCCAGCTCTCCGCCACCGCTTTGCGAAAATCGGGTGTAAGGGCTGCGGTTGGTAACAGCTGCCATTGCCAGCAGCATAACAAACTTTTTATGGTATTCAATATCCGATCCGGAGAATTTCAGCACTTTTCCGTTGGGGTTCCATTGAAGGCGCGTCATATACATTAAATGCATATCATCATTTTCAACGCCACCACGGCCTGTTCCCATGAAAACCGAAACCCAGTAATTAAAATTAGCGGCTCCGCCTCCTGCCAGATGGCCGTAAAAGGAGATACCCTGTTGCCTGTCAAGTGTAAATTCGCGGGTGAGTATTGAACGTTCAGCTGTTTGTTGCTTCCCGGAAGAGATGATACGTTCACGGTTGTATTGTATTTTCCACTGTCCTATTTTTATCTTTAGCCAGGGGAATTTTTCAAACATCAGGCGGAAATCGAGAAGATTTGAAGAAAACAACTCATATTCCATATAGTATTTTAACCATGGCCTGAAACTGTGTCCGCCTACTTTGATCCTGGCCCGCCGGATAGCCAGGTAAATTTCTTGCTCTTTATAATCATCGTTTGTAATCGGATCGTTATCGGTGGGATAAGCCAGGCGAAACTGACCTCTGAACTCCAGGTTCATCATATAATTTCCTGAGCGGTCCTGAAAGATGAAGCCCTTGTTGCCGTATTCGAGAAAGAATTTCTTTTGTTTGGTTTGTGTTGTATCCTTTGTTTCCTGGGCAGTCCCCTGTGCGCATGCCAAAAGTGTCAGTGAAAAAAACAGAATATGGATAAACCGCAGAGTTCGTTTCATGGCGGAAAATTACGAAATAATCAGGTTTTCCTCTTCTTCTTTTTGGCGGCAGGAAACAGAACGTTGTTCAGGATAAGACGATATCCGGCTGAATTAGGATATAAATTCAGGTCGGTAGGCGGGTCGCCGACGCGGTGTTGGTAATCTTCCGGATCATGTCCGCCGTAAAATGTCCAGAAGCCTTTACCGAATTCACCGTGAATATATCTGGCTTCGTTGGCGGCTTTGTTTTCTCCCATAATGATCACGTTGGGTTTGATCAGCTCTTCGTTAAAAGCCGTTGTCTGTCCCATAAATCCTTTGATAATCCGCTGGTGGTTTTGACATAACATCGTGGGGATATGATCCCATTTGGCAGAAAAGTCAAACAGTGTGAAATAATCATTTTTCTCCGTGATGGTTCTGGGGCGTGTCATGGTAACATCAATGTTGGATATTTCGTAAATGGCCGGATTAGTCACCAGCTTAAAATCCCGAAAAGCCAGACAATTGTTGTAATTCAGTTTGTCCTGCGCATTCGGGTCGGCAGGGTCACCGTCAAACATCACATCACAAATATCCACACCGTCAGCTGACATAGCTATATCATAACTGTCGGTGGCAGAACACATGGCAAACAGGTAACCGCCCCCCACAACAAAGTCTCTGATCTTTTTAGCCACGGCCAGTTTTAATTGAGAAACTTTCTGAAATCCAAGTTTGTG
>Ga0256913_10000908_pt1 | contig 15329 bp, 6 predicted proteins | sample Axial_MatmetaG_FD_185970 | JGI IMG/M metagenome (GOLD analysis project Ga0256913, IMG submission 185970) | Deep-sea worm associated microbial mat communities from Axial Seamount, Juan de Fuca Ridge, Pacific Ocean - Axial_Mat | ecosystem: Environmental > Aquatic > Marine > Oceanic > Microbial...
CTTTCACTCGCCATTTTTCGGGAGGCGTGTCGATGGAGCTTGCCACTAGTTTTTCCAAAGAGGTTTTCGATATGTCGTTTTTGACGAGGCCTCCTTTTCCCGCGAAAACCGCTGGGGCCACTAGTCTCGACCTCGTCGGGATCCCGAATTTCTCGCAATATGCCTCGTTCAGGCGCATGGCGTCGATTTTCGATATGTCATGCTTTTCGATCCTCAATTTTGGGAATATGTTTTTGAGAGCTTCGAGGTTTTTCTCGACCTTCTCGCAGTCTTTGCATCCCGGCTTGTGGAAGAATACGATCAGAGGTCGTTCCGGGGCTATGTCCCGCGGTTTGTCGGTGGACGCGTTTTTGTTTTCTATGAACACCGCCTGTTGTTTTCCGTCTTCGGCGTTTGTTTTCAGGACGATGTTTTTCGTCGTTTGGGTATTGGAGTTCATGTCGATATTGAAATGCGCGTAGATATTCTTGATATTCTCCACGTTGTATCTTTCGTGTTTGAGGAATGGCAAGAGTATTGTGAAGGGTTGTCCTAGGATGCGGTAATTGGCGTTGAAAAAAGTCGTTGTATTCTCTTTGACTCTTTCCTGGTCGGGCAGGGAACTCAATAATTTTACGAATCTCGTCAAATCTATTGGTTTTTTATTCCATAGTAGCGCGAAGGAGGCTCCCACCCTCACGGCGGGGGAATTGTTCTTACCCAAGAGGTCTCTGAGGGCTTTTTCGAACTCTGTCGATAACGAAGGCGTTGGAGTCGTGCCGAACATGATACTTCTGCCCACGTTGTTGAATCCAATCCGGTCGTTGTGTTTCTCGTCGAAGTAGTGGAGCCACGTGTCGTATTCTCCCGCCTTTGACAAGGCCGCGTGTGTGAGGGCTTCCTTGACCAAGTCATCGGGGTCGGTCGTTATTTTTGGGATGAGGCGTTTGATGAGGGCGTTTTTCGAGGAGTTCCTCATGAGAGCGTGGTAAGCGGCCCTTCTGATGATGGGGTTTTTCGATTTCGTGAAATTTTCCAGCGTGTCATCGTATTTATCATCGTATGCTTTATCGATGAACAGGATGGCCGTTGTGATTGATTCCGTGTTGGATTTTTTGGATTTCAGCGTGTCAGTCGCCCATTCGAGGAGTTTCGCTGGGGTGGACATCAGTGGTCGTATCCGCCAATCGTCGTAAATTTCGTGCGGTTTCAAGCGTGAGTTTTCGAGAGACGCTTTTTTGAATAGTTCTATGATTTTGTCAATTTTTTCCGATTCCATAATTATTCTAGAGGCGATGCTTCTGACGTTTTCGCTTGTGTCTTCGGTCAATGCCATCGCCACATCTATGGACGCCTCGCTTTTTTTCCTGGCGTAGTACAACGGGTGTAGGATTTTCAGTTTTGTCGATTCCGGTTTCGCGTGTAGTTTTCTCGAGAGGAAGTCGGCGGATCCAGAATGGCCGCCAATTGTCATTATCGCGGCGGCGTGTAGTTTGATCTCATCCGATTTGGAAGAGTTGAAGATTTTTTCGATTACGCGCGCCAGTTGTTTCATCGACGCCGAGCCGTTTTCCCCTTTCGTCTGGTTTTCGTCGTGGGCGTCCACTCCGAACGCGTCGAACAGTTTATTGATGGATTTGTTCGAGTTTCTCGTTTTCAGCGGCGGTGTTTTCTCCTTTTCGTCCGTTCGCGTCACGGTTTCTTTTTTTCCCTTGCCTTCCTTGTCGTCCTCGAACGCATTGATGAGGGTTTGTATCTCTTTTGGTTTCCCCCCCCGCGATTTCCGCGTCGTGGCGGGTGTGTTTCGCTCCGTTCCTCTTTTTAGATTTTTTAATTGCCCCGTGAAGCTCTCCGGTGTTCTCAGGTGGCGCAATATAGCCAATTTTTCCTTGTCATCTCCTTTTTCGAGCGCTTCCGCCAATACGGCGTTAGCGTGCGACGGCGTTGCCGAGCAAGCGTTTTCCGCGATGAATTTGAGCGCTGGGATTTTAGCGTCCGGATTTTTTTTCCTAGCGAGGAGGAATGCCACGGGGAGGGCTTCTTTTCCGCATTTGTCCATTCCCTGCACCGCTAGGACGAGAGTGTCGTCATCGACTTTTTCCAAGGCGTCCACGATCTCGCCCGGGACGGTGACGTCCATTTTTCCGTACGCTTCGATTATCGCGCCCTTTAGGGAGTCGTTTTTCTCGAAGACTTGGGGGAAAATCCGCAAGGCCTGGTCCGGAGCGATAGTCGCCAGTGTTCCGACGGCTTTGTATCTGACGAATTCGTCTTTGTCCGCGATGAGTGTTCCAACTTCGGCCACTATGGCTTTAGCTTTCAGATTGAGTTTCGCCACCGTGTTCAAGGCCGCGGTTCGGACTCTCCATCTTGGGTCGTTCAAGGAGTCCAGGACTTTCTTTTCCGCTTTCTTGTCGTTTTTCATGAACTCGGAGTTGGATGATTGCATGGCGATGGAGCTCAATGCGGCGACTTTGACGTCCTCGTCTTCGTTGCCTAGATAGTGCGCTATCGTCTCGAACGCCTTTTTCGTTTTGAATTCTCCGAGTCCCTTGATGATGGTGAATACGATGTCGTTGTCTTTTTCGTATGCTATGTGTTTCGCTAGTATCTCCACCACATTCGGGGTTTTTATGGCTAGAATGGACTCCGCCGCCGCGTCTCGCACCATTGGATTGGGGTTTTCCAGACAGTCTTGGAGGATGGGGAGTACTTGTTGTCCCGCGGTTTTAAGTTGTGCGATGGCGTCCATTTTAGCGTCAAGTTTTCCCATCGCTATTTTTTTCGCCACTCTGGCGGGGTCTATTCCCGAGGCTTTGGGAATAATGATCATGTATTTGAGTTTCAGTATCTCGTTCTTTTTGTTTTTATGGATGTTCGGGTGTTTTTCCAGGAACGCGTTGATTGCCGCGATGGATGTTTTTCCGCCGTTTTCGAGTGTTCTAGCCGCTCTGGCGGCGCGTTCGGGGTTTTTGGATAGCATGTTGGCGATGAGTGTGGCGCATCGTTCGATTGTGAATGGGGTGTATATTTTATCGTTTTTGTTTTCTACTCCGGCCCATTTTCTCCATCGCTTCAGGCTTTTTTCGTTTTTCGGCGAGTCCGGCGGTCTCCAGGGGTCGAAACCCAGAGTGGACCCCGCCATCTCCTCTAGTATCTCCATCGCGCCGAGTCTAGCGGTAAGTCGTTTGTCGGAGAGAATTTCCACGATTTTATCTTTTGGTATGCCTTTGTATTCCCTCACGGCTTCCATCAATGTTTTTTTAGCGTATGGGAAGCGTCCGAAGGCGAGTGCTACCTCCTTCCATCCATCCGACTTAATGGAGGCTGCTTCCATTTCGTTCAGGAGGCGGGTGAGGGAAGTTTCGTTTTTGGAGCCACCGTCGCCCAGCGTGTCGCTCAAGGCTTTTTCGAGTCGTTTCACATCCGTGAATCCCTCCAGCCTTTTGATTTGCTCGCCATTGCTTTTGCTCAGGACGATTGTCGGGACCGACATCACTTGGAATGTCGCCGCGGCGTTTTTATTTCTGGCGACGTTGATTTCGAGGAGGACGAATTTCGCCAGCAGTGGCGCTAGTCTCGGGTCGTTCAGTGTTTGGGAGCGTGTTTTAGCGCACCAACTGCATGTTGGAGAGTAGAGGAATATGAGGATGGGGCGGTATTCGCCGGATGCTTTTTTCATGGCCTCGCTCAAAGAGTCCATCCATATGAGTTCGACGTTTTCGCCTTTCTCCTTTCCTTTCTCCGCAGTTGTTTTTTTGGGGATAGCAGGTGACTCGGAGTTTTCCAGTGTTGGGGTTTTCGCATGCGTCTCCAGTGCCATGGACGCTAAGAGCAGCAGCACGGCAGCGGTCGTTTTGCCCCGTCTTCTTTTTCCGGTTTTTTCGGGTATGTGCGTCATTTCGTCTCCGTCCGTTTCGCCGGGTTCAATACATCAACGCGTATGTCAGGATGTTGACGTTCACTTTTATCGCGTTCGATATTTCGTTTCCTCCGCAGCAGCAGCATCCCTTCGTGTGCGCGGTGTCGTTTAGTCCATGAGGTGAGAACACCAGGACGATTTTCCCGTTGATCTCGAGTCCAAGCAGTTCGGGTTTCACGTCGCTGGCCCCGTGTCCCAGTTCCAATTTTCCGATTTTGTATACCGTTCTGAATATGACGTGTGATAGGGGGATTGGTTTCAACGCTTTGGGGCCGAAGATTCTTTTGATTTCCCTTTTGAACGCGTTGGAGAAGTCCTTGTTCGAGCATCCCGCCGAGACGAGCATGAATCCCCCGCTTTCCAGGTAGAGTTTCATGTTTTCCGCCTCTTTTTTCCTCAAGTGGAAATCGGATTCCCCCGTCATTATCACGAAAGGTATTTTGAAAAGTTCTTTCGATGCCAGCTTGACGCTTTTGAATCGTTTCGCCGTCGCGATTGTGGTTTGTCTTTGTATGGCCGCCAGGAATTCGTCGCTGAAGCAGCGCGAGGTGTTGTTTCCCGCGAAGATGAGGTTTCCGCATTGCACGGCGTCGTCTTTCGCCATGGCGTTGGAGAGGGCGAGCGTTATAGCCAGTGCTGTGGTTGCGATGAGCGCGATTGTTTTTCCGTTGGCGCGTGTTGCTGTCATTTTTCGTCGTCCTCCGAGCTAAAATATTTTTTCACCGCGTTTCTGTATTCGAACGGCGCGTCGTCGATGGACACGGGATCCGTTTCCAGCATTGTTTTGTTTTCTCTCGTTTCCGAGTCGGCGTTGTTTTCCACCAGAGTCTTTGTGACGGTGTGTTTTTCCCCTCTTCCGCCTGTTCCCGTGGGCGCGCCTTTTCCTTTTCTTCCCGCCCTGCCTTTTGCGAAGGATGTTCGTTTTGGTCCAATCAGGGGGGTGTTTAGCATGGAAGATGAGTTCGCTGTCGAACCGCTTCCCCCTTCTCCGCCCGCGCCGTAGGCTCCTTTCGCCTGGCCATCTCCGAATCGTCTGAGAATGGATGAGAGCATTTGGGCCGCGTTGGAGTCGCAAGAGCCGTCGCATTTTGTTGGAGCCATGCCTTTCATCATTTGTCTGAACTGGTTGTTTTTCCGACCACCTTTCAGTAGTTGTCGCATGAGTTCGAGGGCTTTTTCCGCGTGTTCCGCGGCGGGGAATCCCGCTAGTTTCTCCGCTGCGTTTTTCGCCGCGCGTAATTCCTCCGGTATCCTTATGGAATCGATTTTACCCACGAAGACCTTGGCGTCCCTCGCGAGTTGCGCGTAGTTTTTCGGGAGACGGTCCGCGTTTTCGACGATCTCTTTTTTCAGGAGTTCGAGTTTACGTTCTATTTCGGCCTCTCGTTTTCCCAGTTTTTTCAGCGCGCCCGGGTTGTCCGGGGCGGTGTCCGTTTTGAATCTTTCCACGCGTTTGACGATATCGTCTTGTTTCGCCACGAGGCGTTTGAACTCCGCGGCGGAGCGCATGATTCTCGCCAACGCTTTTATTTCGTCGAGTTTCCGGGCCAAGGCATTCGTTTTTGGAGTTGAGAGAGTGAAGGAGTCCAGAATTTTCCGCGTCGCCCGCGCGATATCCTGTCTTGGCGCGTCCAAGCGTATAGCGTCGAGGGCTGTTTCCGCGCGGACGGTTTTACCGTAGAGTTCTTTGAAAAGGGCTCGTTGTTCTTTTTCCATTTCGTATATGGGGAAATCCTTCGCCAGAGCCTGGAAGGCTCGTTTAGCCGTCTCGTTGGCTTTTTTCAGTTTTTCCAAGGCGTTGGCCATGCTTTTTTTCGAGAAGTCTTTTTTCCCTAGGTTCCGTTTGAATTCCGCCAATTTCTTTTTGACGTTCTCGAATGCCTCCAAGGCTACGGCGTAGCGTTTGATTATTGTTTCGACTTTTATTCTGTCCCTGAGGATCTTCGCGTATTCCTGTTTTGATATCACTTTGATTTTCACGATTTCGGAATCGTCGAATCCTGTCATGTCCGGGTTGGAATCCATCGTCTCGGCGTAGATTTCAATTGTATCTCCGGGTTCCGCGCCTATCGCGTCCAGATCCATGGATTGTTTGAAAGATATGTTTTTCGGGGCGTCGCTCGTTTGGAGTCGTTCCTGTCGATCCCTGTAGCCCTTGATTCCCCTCAGGATGTCGACGCGTTCCAGTCCGAAGTCGTCCGACGCCTCGCCTTCTATGTCGATTTTAGCGTCCGGTGTTGCCAGTACGAATGATTCCGGGGATGTTATGGCGATATCCGGAGGGGCGTCGTCAAGCATGATTTGCCTGAATTCGAGAGGGGCTTCCGTTTCCGCGCCTTGGAGATCCTTGACCGTGGCCGCGATGGAGGCGTTGGCTTTTGCGGTCCATGAGAAGCGCGTCGATTCCCCTCCGTCCGTATCCGCGTCGATTGTTTCCGTGGAGCCGTCGTCGTATTTCAGAGTCAATCGTCCTTCGGATAGCGGGCGGTTTGTTGTTATTTCGAGCGAGACGTGGGATCCTTTGAGCAGTTTGAGCGGGTTTTGCCCCAAAGCGAAGGAGTCTTTTCGCAGGCGCGTGTATTTCGGAGGTTGGATTTCGACACCGGCGAAAAGTATTCTGGGGATCGTCTTCACTTTCACGTGTAGCCATTTCGAACGTTTTCTTCCCACGGCGAAGCAGAAATCCAAGGGAGTCGTGATTTTCTCCAGTTTCCTGGCGTATTTCCCTTTTCCGGCGTTGAAACACGGAGCCGACGCCACGACGCCTTGGCGTCTTGTTCTCATCACCACCGCGCCGTCGATGCTCCTTCCCGATATCTCCACCGTCAGTTCTATTCCACCGCCGTATAGCGCCTCTGGGCGCTCCGGTTTGATTGAGAACCTGTATTTCGTGTATGGGGGTATGTCTTCGTTCGGAGCCGCGATTCTTCTTAGGGAGACCGCGCTGATGTCGTATGATGCGGCGAGGATCGCGGTCGTCGCCACCGCGAGGACCGCGGTTTTCAGGAGGGCGCGTTTGAACGCTTTTTTCGGGAATGTCGCGAGGAGTGGTGTTTCCGCCATGTTTCCCATCGCTTTATCCGTTACCGCGTTCAGGAGGAATTCCGGGATTTCCGCCTCGGTGTTTTGGTTTTGTCTGAGTTCCAAAGCCGTCCGCGTCGTTCTTCTGGAGTCCTCCGCGGCCTTGTCGATGGCGTCGCAGACGTCCTTGTTTGATATGGCCGCCGTTTTCGCGGCCGCGATGGCCACCGCCGCTAGAGCCGTCAAGGCTAGTGCCGCGTTTATTGTTTTCAGGCTTTCCGGGTCGAAAGCCAGGAAGTAATCGAGGAAAACGTACGCCGCGATCACAGGGAACGCGAATCCGGCGATTTTCACGAGATCGACGACGATGGAGGCTCTAGCCGTCCATTTGAATCGTCCCATGTTTTTTTCGAAATGTCCGTTTGTTTTCCGCATCGTTATCCATTTCTCCTACAGGAGTCCGTTTCTCCGTCTCAGGAACCATTCGATGGAGAAGGCGGCGGTCAAGGCTATGAGTAGGTACCACGCGTCCCACGCCGAGGTCCATATCCTCTCCGTCTCCGAATCGTTTTCCGTTCCGCTTTTTTTTGTGTCGAGGAGGATTTCCAGCTCTTTCATCCTTCGTATGGTTTTCCCTCCCGATTGTTTGGCGAACCGGTCGAGTTTTTCCCTGTCCGCCGCCAGGTTGTCCTTTTCTTCCGGCGGTTTTTTCACGGTTAGGATGTCGAAGACCTCGCCTTCGCCGGTTCCCGCCGCTATTTTGAAACGCCCCGGGGATTTTAGATTGAGGGCGCAGGACCATCCTTTTCCGTTGCCCAACGGTGTCGGTATCAGTTTTTCCAGGAGGCGTTTTTTCGAGTCCATTACACGTATTTCCGGGATTTTCGAGGAGATTTCCCTGGATCCCAGGAGTATTGCCACCTCCTGGTTCGGGAGGACTTCGTCCGCGCTTAGGCGTATCGACAGTTTTCTGTTTGGGATGAATTCGGAGTGTTTGACCGCCCAGAAGGCTATTCTAGCCCAGAAGGATCTGTAGAAGTCGGCCGTTTCCGGGTTTGACGGGAAGAAGTCCCACTTCCATAGTCCGTCGCTGTTCACCGCCAGTACGACGCCTTTCCCGAATCTCGATTTTATAAGGGCCGGCGTTTCGACGGCTCCGTTTCTGCTTTTAGCGATTATTATCGTTTCCGCGAAGCTTTTCAGTTTCAGTTGTGTCTCGACGCTTGTAGCCGGCGGCAGTTCCCTCCATATGGGGGAGTTTTCCCGAGGCAGGGCGTCTCCGAATATCCCTTCTTTCGTGCCCGCCGGAGCGGGGGTCCAGGTGAATTCCCCTTCCGTTGATTTCCCCCAGCGCGTCGGTTCGATGGAAGCCAGAAGTTTCCAGTCTCCCGAGTAAGGTTTGCCTCTGGCGAACACCACCGCGCCCCCGCAATCCCTCACGTAGCGTTTCAGGATGTCCGCTTTTTTCTCGTCGATGAAGAACTCCACGCCTTTTCCCAGGAATACGATGTTGTAATCGGCCAGTTTGTCTAGCGATTCCGGGAATATCACGTTCCCTTCGTCTTTCATGCCTTTCTCGTTTTCCGAGACTTGGAAAAACCGTTCAGGTGTCAACCTGTATATTCCCGTGAATTCGATATTTTTGTTGGCCCTAAGTGTTTGGGCTAGGAATTTGGAGTCCCAGAAAGGTCGTCCCTCGATGAGCAGGGCCTTTATTTTATCGTCTATCACATTCAGCGTTAGCGTTGTTTTGTTGTCGTCCCCTCTCGTTTCCCCTTGCCTCTGGCTCGTTTCGAACGCCAGTTCCAGTGCGCCTTTTGTGCCGGGAGGTGGTGTGAACGTGAATCCCACCGTCGTTGTCGAGTTGTCTTTTGATTGTATTTTCTCCGCGCCGATTTGTTTTCCTTCCGCGTCGCGCATGACGACCTCGATATCGAGATTCCCCATATTCGCGTTTTCGATTTCGACGTTGAATTTCGATTTTTGTCCCGCGAATGCCAGTTTGGGAGGTTTTATGACGGAGATCGCCAGATTTGAGCTTCGCACTTTTCCGCCGAAAGGCAGCGCGTATATCGGGGCGTCCGCGGCTTTAGCCAGGAGAGGGAACATCTCGTCGTTGACGTTGTTCGTCTCTCTACCGTCCGAGAGGATGATAATCCCTTCCAGGGAGTTTGCCGAGTTCGCGTATTTGTCCAGGAGTGCCATTCCCGCCGAGGCTATGTCCGTTCCGGTTCCGTCCGGTTTAATTTTTCCGAGTTCTTTTTTCCCCGCGATGCGCGTGGGCGCGTTTCCCGCGAATGAGTAGATGGCGATGTTTCGGGTGGAGTCGAGCGCTTGCCGCGCCGTTCCCACCGCGGCTTCGAAGCGGGTTTTTCCGTTGGAGTCACGCACCGCCATGCTCGAGCTGGTGTCGATTAGCACCGCCCATTCGGACTCGGTTTTCCTGTCGATTTTCTTCCAGAATCCCGGATTCATCGCGATGACAGCCATTGTCGCCAGGGCCGCGGCTCTAGCCGTCGCGATGGCCGTCCTCGTTTTTTTCGGAGCCGATTTCGCGGAGCGCCACGCGAGATACGTTCCCAGTGCCACCGCGGCTCCCGCGAATATCAGGATGTGTTCTACTGGCAGTAGCGGGTTCATACCTTGTTATCCTTGATGGTGGTTTTCTCAGCGTGGAAGGAGACGGCGGACTCGCATATCGCCAATAGGAATGCCAAGGCCAGGAGGAATGGCCATATCGAAGAGCCTTTTCTCGCCGCCACCGCGTTTTCCTGGGATGCCACGGTGTCGGCGTCTCCGCATCGTCCTAGTTCTTTTATGGTCATTGTTCTGAGGTCTGATTCTGAAGAGGGGAAGTTGACGACCGCCGTCGCGATGGTTTTGCCGTCGAATTGCCATTTGTAGAGGCCGGTTTCGGATGTTGCTTCGCTCACTATGGCGATGGATGAAGGCGCGGCGTTTCTCCCGATGGATAGTTTTGTTTTCAAGGTTTTCCCCGTGGGAGTCAGGAGTGATGTTCCGTGTTCCGCCTCCGCGGAGTCGATGGGTGCGAACAAGCGTTCCCCTGGTGAGCGTTCGAGGATGTGCGCTAGTTCCGCCGGGGATTTTTTTCTCTCCTTGAGTATCAATTCGGCGATGAACGGGACGAATTGGACTCTTTTCGCGAAGTTGCTTTTTTCCGGGTCCAGGCAGATGTTCCAGAGGTAGAGCGTTCCACCGTTTTTGAAACCGCAGCGAGCCAGGGCGGTTCCGCCATCGGAGAAGGCCACGAGTTTTTTCTCGCCTTTGAAAAAAGTGTCCATTGGAGCCAGTTTTTGTAGAAGCGCGGCGTCCGCGGGATCTCCATAGCGACCGTTCGCGAAGATTTCGAATATTTTGTCTTTCGGAGCGGCTAGGCGGGTGGCGAATGGTTTGCCCTGCGCTGATTCCATGAGTAGCTTGGCGTTTGTTTTCCCGGAGAACTCGCCGGGGGCCAAGGCCTCCATCTCTTTTGTCGCGAGCCCCGGTTTCGGAGCGCAGATCACGACTGTTCCCGCGGCCATTAGTTTCCTCAGCTTTCCGGGATTGGAACCGTCCCAGCCGGATATGAACAGGAAATCCAGTCTGTCGTCCGGCGAGAGCGCGTCCAAAGTTACCGTGGCGGTTTCAATCCATGGGAGTGTTTTCAGCGCCCGGCGCCATATCCTAGCCGGATATTCCAACGCTCCCGCCATTCCGACTCTGATATTCTCCGATACGCGCACGAGGCCCCATCTTTTGTTGTCCTCCGGGAACGCGTCCTGATCGATGGAGAACTCGTATGGCGTGGCGTCCAGGGTTAGTTCCGCGGCGTCGGCGTGGAATGCCGCCGTTGCCCGTGTCCAAGGAGGAAGCAATATTGTCCGGCTGTTTCTCACCGGTCCGAGTTTGAAGTAGACGACGGTTCTTTTTGGTGCGGACGAGTAGTTGGCCAAGTCGCATTCGAATCGTATTTTCTCTCCCGCCAGGGGTCGCGGCGGAGTGGCCGACGCCTTCAGCAGTGCGATGTTGTCGCCTTTCGTGCCACCGACTTTCACGAAGGTGACCGCCACGTCCGGTCGCGGCGGAGTCCATTTCCTTTTTTCCCATTGTTTTTTCTGGAAATCCGAGACGACGCATATTTCCTTCGCCGCCCCATCTTCCAGGGTTAGCATTTCAATGGCTCTTTCAAACGCCGCCTCTTGGTTTCCCGGTTCGTTCGAGACCGACGCCTCGCCGAGGCGGTTCGCCAGGAATCGAACGTTGGACGCGAGGGATGGGAACACCGGATTCGGTTTGGCTTGGATGAATATGATATTGGCCTTGTCCATTTTTCCCATGCCCATCAGTATGTCCGAGGCGACAGCTTGGGCGGCAGCGAACCGCGTTTGTCCGTTTTCCATTCCCGCCATGGAGGCCGACGCGTCGATCAGTATCACCACGTCCCTTTTCTCCCAGGGGGCCGCCATCTTAGCGTTTGAGTATAGGACTGGTTTGAGAAACACTAGGATGATCGCCGATATGAGTAGGGTTCTAAGCAACAGAAGGAGTATGTCGTGTGGTTTTTTGACTCGGGTGGCGGTTCGGACGATTTTTTCGAGCAACATGTTGGAGCTGAAGGCGTATGTCGGGGGATTGGAACGCGCCAGCATGTGTATGGCGAGCGGCATCGCCGCCAGGAGCGCCGCCGCCATCATCGCCGAGTTGAGGAACGTCAATGTCATTTCGCCTTCACCAGTTTGTCGAATAGAGTGAAATAGTGCGAGTCGGTTCTCGACATGGAGTATTCCACTCCTCGTCTGACCGCCGCTGCGCGTATCCGCGCGATATGCGCGTTTATCGCGTTGTTGTATTGTTTTCTGATCGTGTCGGGGTGGACGATGAGTTTCGCTCCCGTCTCCATGTCCACGAATCTTCTAAGTGTGTTTGGCGCCAGGAGCGTTTCTTCCGGTGCGAGGATATGGAAGAGGTATACTTTGAATCCCCTGTGGAGGAAGCGGCTCAGGGCCGCGAATATTTCCCCCGGGTCGTCGAAGAAATCCGAGATCACGACGATGGAGCCTTTTCTGCGCGTCATTGGGAGGGCGTTTCTCATCGCCTCGGCTACCGACGTCTCGTTTTCCGGGTGGTTGTCTTCGAGCGTAGCCATGATGTTCCGCAGATGCGTTCCCGTTCCCCCCAGCGGGAGGAAAGAGCGGATTCCGTTGTCGAATATTCCCAACGCCACCTGGTTTCCGCTTTTCGTCACGAGGTAGGAGAGTGCGGCGGTGAAACAGGACGCGTATTCGAGTTTCGTCGTTTCGGTTCCGAATCCCATCGAGGAGCTACTGTCGAGGAATATGTAGCAGGCGGTGTCCGTTTCCTGGTCGAACGTTCTGACGAAATACCTGTCGGTCCGCGCGAACACCTTCCAGTCCAGAGACGCGGGGTCGTCTCCAGCGACGTATTGCCTGTAGTCCCTGAATTCCGACGAAGGTCCCCTCTGGAAGGAACGGTGTCGTCCCGCGAGGTATCCCTCCACCACGTTTCGAGGGGCGAACTCGTAGGCGGCTAGTTTCCGGATATCTTCCGGTTTTAGATATTTGAAGCGTGGGGCTGGCACTGCGTTATTCCAAGTTGTCGATAAGTTTCGAGATTATTTCCTCCACCGTCACGTTTTCGCCAGTCGCGTTGTAGTTCGGTATTATCCTGTGTCTCAGGACAGGCATGGCGACGCGTTTGACATCCTCTTGGGAGACCGCCGGATTCCCCTCCAGGAGAGCCAGTGATTTTGCCGCTCTCGCCAAGTTTTGTGAGGCCCTTGGTCCCGCTCCCCAGGCGACGTAGTCCTTGACGTGTTCCGGGGCGTCGTCCGTCTCCGGTCTCGATGCTCTAGGCAGTTTCAGTATGTAGTCCATCACATGTTCGGGCACGGGTATTTCCGTCGCTAGTTTCTGCAGGAGGAGTATCTTTTCCGGGTTCAGGATTTTTTTTGGTTCCGGGAGTTCCCCTGTTGTGGTTCTTATGACGATTTCCCGTTCGTCGTCCAATTCCGGGTAGTCGATTCTCAGGTTGAAGAAGAATCTATCCAGTTGGGCTTCCGGGAGTGGGTACGTTCCTTCGTGTTCGATGGGGTTTTGCGTCGCGAAGACGAGGAATGGTTTTGGTAGTGGCAGGGTTCTTCCCGCCGTTGTGACTTGGCGTTCCTGCATGGCCTCCAATAGGGCGGACTGTGTTTTCGGAGGGGTTCTGTTTATCTCGTCCGCGAGTATCATGTTTGCGAAGATAGGTCCTTTTGCGAATTCGAATTTTCTTTTGCCTTCGCCTTGGTCCTGTAGTATTTCGCAACCCAGGATGTCGGAGGGCATCATGTCCGGAGTGAATTGTATTCTTCTGAACGAGAGTCCCAGTATTTTTCCCAGTGTTTCGACCAGGAGTGTTTTCGCCAGTCCCGGGACTCCGACGACCAGGCAGTGTCCGTCGCTTAGGAGTGCCACGAGCATTTCCCTGACGATCTCCTCTTGTCCCACCACTATTTTAGCCAGTTCCCCTTTGACCGCGTCGATCTTATTCCTAGCCTCGTCCCAAAGTTTTCCATCGAGCTTTTCCATAACTATTCCTCTCCTCTTATTCCTGTGAACACCATATTTATCCCGCACAAGGGATTTGTTTTTCCGGAGGCTATTTCCTCCAACGCCTTCTCGAAGCGTTTTTGTTTTTCCGCCGTGTCGTTGTCCGCCTCCTCGTTTATCTCATCCTCCATTTCCGCCAAAGGGTCGTCTTCCTCACTCGCCGCGTCTCCCTCCTCTTTTCCATTTTTCTTCTCCGATTTCAGCTGGTCGAAGCTCCAAGTGACGTACAGTCTATCGTATGGCAAGTCCAAGAATCCCCACACTCCCTTTTGGGGTCCCTTGCTTCGATTCGAGCCGTCGTCGACGTTCGTAACGCATATTTTCACGCCTCCGCACATTGGTTTTCTGAATGCGTGGACGTATGTGTCGTTTTTTCCCTTGGAGTGTTTCTCCAGGAAGTCGATGATCGTGTTTTTCGTATCCACTCCGAGGGATTTTCCTTTGAGTTGTTCTATTGTTTTCGAGTCCACGCCTTCGCATTCGATTTCGATTTCGACGATTCGCCCAGCGCGTTTGGCCAACGCTTCTCCGAGTTTTTTCCGGGAGTCCGATTTTTCGCCGTCTTTTTCGAAAAGTCTTGTCAGTAGAGCCATTTCCTTCAGCGTGAGTTTGTTCAAAGCGTCGGCCGGCGAGGGTGATCCCGCCAATTTGTCCGCCACCGCGATGGCTTTCGTCTTGGCCGCGTCGTCGAATTTCATCTTTTCGCAGAGAGCCGCCGTGGGGAGAGGGGGGAGTTTGTCTTCCGGTGTCCCCTCGATGCGTTTCTTCGCGCGTTCGAGGATTCTAGCGTCGAAGAAGCGTCCCAATATGGCGTGTCCCTTGATCAATTTCTCCGGGTTCGTTCCCGCGTATATGGTTTCGATGCAACACGCGGCGTTGAATGAGATTCCGACGCGAGGCTTGCCCATTTCTCGGGGGAAGGTTTCTTTCGAGTTCAAGAGTTTTCTCCAAAGGTCCGCGTGTTTCGAGATATCCGGTTTTTCCCTTTCAGACTTGTTTTTTCCGTCGTCGGATATGTGTTTTCTTGTTGGAGGCAATGCAGCCATCCACGCCAAAGCCTCCGACACGTCGTTTTTTTTGTTTTCCAGTGCCTTGACGGAATATTCGAGAAAGAGTTTCACGCGGTCGTCCGGGGGTGTTTTTTTCATTTTCGAGACGAGTAGTTGTCTTGAGAAGTAGTTCAGGTCTTTTTTCCCGTCCGCTATTTCCGCGAGTATATCCTCCGGAGTGGCGTTGGATGTCAGATCCATCAACTCGTTCGCCATATCCTTTATTCTAGTTATTTGCCAAGATCGCATGTCATCCGTCCGCGACGGTTCGGAGATGAACATCGCGTTCTTGTTTTTTTCCGCGTCGCCTTTCTTAGTTTCTTTTTCCGCTGGTTTGGGTTTTTCGTCTTTTCGAGTATTGCGGATCTTTCCGCCTGGATCCATTTTCTCCAGAAAGGCCAGGACGAATTTTCTAGCGTCGCTCCCTCTTATCTCCGCGTATCTCGTGGCGAGTTGGGAACGCCACCCCATATAGTAGGAGCTGTTGCGTTTTTCGCTCTGTAGCAGGCATTTTTCGATTTCCGGGTAGAGTTTTTCCATTTTGTTTTTAAGAACGCAATTCATCGTGTAGGTTATTTGCAGCGGGGATCCATCCTTCAGATAGAGCTTCGCCAGTTCAATCTGTGTTTTCCCCTTGGTCTTGGCGTACCACTCCATGGTTTGTTTTCTCATTTCCTCGGGAGAGTGTGGAGACCCCTCTTCCATTGAGTCTATGCGCTGTCGCCTGTTCTTGTTGATTTCCGGCACCAC
>Ga0256913_10000909_pt1 | contig 15325 bp, 7 predicted proteins | sample Axial_MatmetaG_FD_185970 | JGI IMG/M metagenome (GOLD analysis project Ga0256913, IMG submission 185970) | Deep-sea worm associated microbial mat communities from Axial Seamount, Juan de Fuca Ridge, Pacific Ocean - Axial_Mat | ecosystem: Environmental > Aquatic > Marine > Oceanic > Microbial...
CCAGGTATGCCATATATGAAAGGAGGTCGGGAATTTCAATAGCAACACTAAAAACCTTTTCGTTTTGTTTGCTCGGGTCTTTCGAGTCTGTCATTATACCAAAAGCAACCAACGGCGATGTTGTACTTCCTTCATATAATCCTTCCATAGCAGCAAATTTCATCGGTTGTTTTGTTGCAATCTCTCTTGCCGAATTATCACCTGTCAAAATATTAAAGATTGAAAATATGAGCCCGAACATTGCTGCTACAGCGATACTTTTTTTTGCAAAAATGGGTTCTCTTTTCTTTAAAAGAAACCAGGAACTGATTCCTATAACAAAAACAGCAGCGAGAACATAACCTGAAGTAATTGTATGCAGAAACTTATTCATTGCAGTTGGCGAAAACAATATCTCCGAAAAATTAACCATCTCATTTCTTGCTTTTTCAGGATTAAAATGCATACCCACAGGATTTTGCATCCAGGCATTTGCAACAAGAATCCAAAGAGCCGACAAATTAGCTCCTATTGCTGTTAACCAGGAGGAAGCAAGATGAAATTTTTTGCTTACCTTTTCCCATCCGAAGAACATAATGGCTATGAAAGTCGACTCCAGAAAGAAGGCCATAATCCCTTCAATCGCCAGAGGTGCACCAAAAATATCTCCAACAAACCAGGAATAGTTCGACCAGTTCGTACCAAACTCAAATTCCAGAATAATTCCTGTAGCCACTCCTATGGCAAAGTTAATCCCAAACAAGATCATCCAGAATTTTGTGATTTTTTTCCACTCCGGATTGCCAGTTTTTACATAGATGGTCTCCATCATAGCAATGATAAAGGATAGCCCCAGTGTAAGCGGAACAAATATCCAGTGATACAATGCTGTGAGTGCGAACTGTGCCCTAGACCAGTCAACAAGTGAAAAATCAATGTGTTCCATAACGATTTGATTTATTTAATATTTGTCAGATTTTCCAATACATGTTCACTTCTCTCCTTGTCACTTTTAAATTTTGTCTCCAGTGTGTTATTAAAGAAAAGAAATTTTAAAACAATAAAAATCACGAAGAGCTTGATGAGAATAATTATCCAAAGTTTTACACCATAACGCGGCATATTACGAAAGCCGTTGTAATAGAGCAGTATAACCCGTTTTAACAAATTATTTTGCATATTATACTAAACCGTTCGGTATAAATGATAACAACACGACAAATCTAACATAATTAAATATATCAGATGCAAATAAGTTTAAAAAAAATTAAAGCTTCTAATTGAAGGGTGAGCTTGATTTCGGAACAAGCCTATTCAGGGATAAACTCATAAGCCCCCAAATCGGGGCCGTCGTCCGAAAGTCTTGAATTACCGTCGTAGTCGTTTGATATATCAACGGCTGAAGTTTCGATTATCTCAATATTCCCGGCATCAATTGCAGGTGACAGCGTGTCAAGATGGTAGTCATTCGTATAATAATCAACAAAAAGCGGATTTTTATTCTTTAAACAGTTCAGATATTTTTCAGGGTCTGAAACATCAAGTTCTGTCCTGATAAGGCAATTATCATACTTAAAATTATAATCGTAACCCGTATCCTCAACACCGTCGGTTTCCAGCTCTTCGGAAAGTGCGCCGTAAATAATGCAGTTACCAAAATAGGCATTAACCAGCGGGCTTACATAAGTAATAACTCCGTCAGGAGTGGTAAAAGAAATTTGATTTCCAACCCTCACGGAAGGATTTATCCTTACTGACTCCGACCAGTAATCGGCCATAGTGCATTGCCTGAAATCATAAATTCCACCCACAAGACAAACCGTGTACGTTGCACAATTGGAAAATATAGAATTTACGGCAACAACTTGATACGCATAGGAATACAATCCAAAAAGAGTCATGTTCTCAACAATAACATTCTTTAAAACCAAAGTATTAGCCCAGGTGGTTTCGTTCTGTGGTGAAGCCTGCAATCCCACAAAAGCATTTTTAACCACGGCGTAATTAAACTCATTTACAACATCACTCTCATTTATCACTATGCCGTTCCATTGTCCCGGCAGATCGTCATACTCCTGCTCCAGCCTGTCGCCCTGAAAAACTACAAGGCTGTCTTTTAATCCATTAACCTGAATAGCACCTCCGCTATAGACCCAAAGCCCTGAGTTCTGGTGAAAATGGATGTCCACACCCGGTCCTATCGTCAGAGTGCCGAGAGAGTCAACAACTCCCCAGCCGTAAAGCACATAAGGTTTATCATCCTCCCACGTAACACTCTCATTCTCACCTGCAATAATTATATACTTCAACGAAGATTCGGGATTATGCAGGTAACCGACATAATAATGTGCATCCTGTCCCCAGGCTACGAGGTCAACATCCTGAATATTGCCGTTTGTTTCAAAAATGACCGAATCGGTGACTATCATCGGACTGTTCTGGTTTGTCGGGTCAACCGTAACTTTAACAAAGATATAAAGACTGTCGTTTGCCTCCAGTTCAATATTCTCTATCGAAGAAACCGGATTTCCGTCAATATTAATCTTGTATTGCGATTGCTGACCTCCTGCAAGATAAATCTTTGAGATATTTATCCTTCCGTCATTGTTATTATAAACTTTCAGGATTCCGGTAGTGGAGCCGACAGTTGAAAAGACGGTATCGAAAATAATAGTATCGGTCGAAAAGCTGAGTGAGTATGAAGGATCGGTAACTATTTCATCCTTGCGGCACGAGGTAGTGGCTATCACAAAGACAACCGGAATTAAACCGATAAACGATAATACCTTAGACAATCTTTTATATTTCACCGTCAGAAATTTTTCGCAAAGATAATATTTCATAGATTACACTACGTTTTAATATAAAAAATATTGTTCTTTATAAGAGGGAAAGGTCAGAGGGGACGAGGGGGCGAGGGGACGAGGGGACGAGGGGAAAAGTTCCGGATTATCCAACACGCCGGCCTACACTGGAATCCGGAACAGCCCTGGTTTGCCTGTACGCTGGTATCATGTGGCAATCTCTTAATTATAAGCAGTAAGTTCTAAAAAAATTGCCTCCTCCTTTTTAATCAGTTTTTTTACCTTTGCCGAAAATTTTAGGATTGAAGCAATATATAGAAAAACCGGTTTTTAAAGTTATCTCGGATGCTGCTGCTGAAATGGGAGCGCCGGCTTATGTGGTTGGCGGTTATGTGCGTGATATTATTCTTGAACGAGAATCGCACGATGTTGATGTAGTTGTAATAGGAAGCGGTATTGAACTTGCAAAACGGGTTGCTGCGAAAATTGGCAATAATGTTAATGTCAATATTTTCAAAAATTTTGGAACGGCGATGATTAAGTTCTCCGGAATATCGGAATGGGAGCTTGAGTTTGTCGGAGCAAGAAAAGAGTCGTACCGCCTTGATTCCAGGAAACCTATAGTTGAAGACGGAACACTCGAAGATGATCAGAATCGCCGTGATTTCACCATAAATGCAATGGCAATAAGTCTGCAAAAAGATAATTACGGAACACTGCTTGATCCTTTTGACGGAATTGGCGATATCAAACGAAAGATAATTCGCACACCTCTTGACCCCGAAATAACTTTTTCCGACGATCCACTAAGAATGATGCGGGCTATACGCTTTGCAACACAGTTAAAATTTGATATCCTTCCCAAGACTTTCGAGGCGATTAAAAAGAATGCCGGCAGAATCAAAATAGTCTCAAAAGAGAGAATTTCAGATGAGCTGAACAAGATAATCCTTGCTCCCGAACCTTCGGCAGGATTCAGGCTGCTTGATGAAAGCGGACTTCTGAAAATTATCTTCCCGCAGATGAGTAACCTGAAGGGTGTGGAAATAAAAGATGACAAAGGTCATAAAGATAATTTCTACCATACTATTAAAGTACTTAACAATCTGGCAAAGAAAACAGACGATCTTTGGCTTCGCTGGGCAGCAATACTTCACGACATTGCAAAACCGGCTACAAAAAGATATGAATCAGGCGTCGGCTGGACTTTCCATGGACACGAATTTGTCGGAGCTAAAATGGTACCGGGAATTTTCAGAAGTCTTAAACTGCCAATGAATGACAAGATGAAATATGTACAAAAGCTTGTAAGGCTTCATCTCAGACCGATAATTCTCTCAGAAAGCCATATTACCGACTCTGCAATCAGACGACTTCTTTATGAAGCGGGTGATGATGTTGACGACCTGATGCTGCTTTGCGAAGCCGACATAACATCAAAAAACAAAGAGAAGGTCAGGAAATTTCTCAATAACTTCAAACTGGTACGCCAAAAACTGATTGAGGTGGAGGAGAAAGACAGACTGCGAAACTGGCAACCGCCGATTTCGGGTGAGATAATAATGAAAACTTTTAACCTCAGACCCTGTAAAGAGGTTGGCGATATTAAAAATGCAATCAGAGAGGCCATTCTTGACGGTAAAGTTCGTAATGATTATAATGAAGCTTTCAGGTTTATGATTGAGCTTGGAAAGGAGATGGGATTAGAGTCGAAGGTTATAAAATAAAGATCAATAATTTACAAATTCGTTTTCACTTAGTTTACTTATAGAGCCTACCTAAAAAAAAGCCGTTCATATAATTATGAACGGCTTTACAGAAAAGTACTAGCAAGAAAATTATTTCACAATTAACCTTTCGGTATAAACACCATCATTGTAGATGATTTTCAAGAAATAAACACCGATATCCAAATTTCCTACTTTCATTTTGAATTTTGTTTTGTCTAGTACGGAAATATGTTTGGCGAGGTCACCCCTGACACTGTAAACATAGACCTCTTTGATTTTTTCGGAAGCCTCAATGTTCAGGAAGCCACCGTTAACTGGATTTGGATAAATTCTCAAACCGTTTGGTATTTCCGAAGTGATTTCCGCACTTTTACCACCGTCAATCACATTGACAGAATAATCTTCAGCCTCACCGAATTGTGCATTTTGGCAGCTTGTAGGATAATTGTTGTAATGTTCGGCAATCCTCAGACGTGTTTGGCCCATAATGGCATCGTCGGGGACTGTAACATTCACTGTCAAGGTGTGTGTTCCCTGGGAACCCGGGGTTTTGTCCAAATCGTATTCTTCACCGTCATCAGTGAAATCACAGTCACCGTTCCAGTCGAACCAGGCCTTTGCATATTGAAACCAATTACCGTTAACGGTAATATCAATTGAGAGGTTGTACTGCTGTCCCTTTACAATATCCGTTGAAATATTGGTAAAATCCGAATAAGTCGTTGACTGGCTTGAATTGTTTATATTATTGAAAACGACTTTACTGATATAATCGTCATCAATGTTTGAATAGCTGATTTGACAATATTCGCAACTACCGTCTGTGGTGGTAAATGACCATATGGAGCAGCCGTCGGCATCACCGCTATTGTCATAGGGTACAATTTTCCAGTAGTAAGTTGTATTTTCGTCTAAATCATTGTCGGGGTCGTAAGTAGTTACATTACCGATGTCTGTTCCGTTTTCGATATTAGTAGGCGGATTGTCGGTACCGAAGAATATTTTGTAACCTGTGGCTACTATGGCTGCATTCCATTCAAGGTCAGTGGAGATAGCTACATTTGCACTTTCGTCTTCAGGTGAGATTAAAGTTGTGCAAGAAAGTGTAGAGGCTTCGATACTGAGATCGTCAATACAAATATCACTGGTATAGCTACTTCCTGTTTCTCCGTTTAATCGAATCTTAATATTTGCATTATTTGCATAATCCGAAAGACTAATTATGGCATCTTTCCAATTGTCGCCCTGGTTACCTGATTTGGTCCACAGTGTTGCCCAATTTGCTCCGTCGTCGGTACTTATTTGCACTTTCAGAGTACCCATAGCAGCTCCGTACATGTGGTATTGGAAGCTCAAAGACGGATTGGCTAATCCTGAGAGGTCGAAACAAGGAGAAATCAAGTTTGCGACTTTACCGGGATAGTTTGGATTGGAAGCTTCAATATATATATAGTAAGTACCGTCGGCAGCACCTGACGGGCCTGTATTTACGGAAGAAGTTCCGCCGTCATTTATTGTCCAGTTAATGTCGTCTTGATTGTCCTGAACCCAGGATCCGATGGTATTCTCAAAACTTTGAGAATAAGGGGTTGCGGTACAATTAGAAGATTGATTAACCGTGATATAGTCGTTTTTAACGATAGTATCCGAAGTTACTGCATTAAAGGCAATAAGTTTAACCGTGAATGTACCGGTGTTATTAAAAGTTATTGTAGGGTTTTGTTCTGTGCTTGTATTTCCACCACCAAATTCCCATTTCCAGCTTGTCGGATTACCTGTCGACTGGTCTGTGAAGTTGATGGATTCACCTTGGTTGATGGTTGTTTCGTTTGCAGTGAAAGCAGCAACGGGAGCAACTCCGATGACAAAATTATCAATGGCTATATCAGAGGTGTAAGAATTTGTAGTTGTTCCTTTGAAACGGATTTTTATTACTTCGTCATATTGAGAGACGTCAATGGTAAGCGAATGCCATTGGTTTCCCTGATCACCTGATTTTGTAAAAACAGCTTGCCAATCGTCATTTTCAGTTTTAATGGCAATTTCAAAAGTACCCATTGAAACACCGTACATGTGATAATCAAGTTTGATTTTAGCATTGTTTATCTGAGAAAGGTCAAAACAAGGCGAATATAGAATAGCTGTTTTGTTGGGATAATGGGGGCTGGAAGACTCCGTATAGATGTATTTTGAACCTTGGCTGGCAGCCGAAGGCCCTGTAGCGTAAGAAGGAGTGCTTCCCGAATGGTTTGTCCAGTCGAAATCATCATTTTGATCTTGAATAAAATCACCGAGACCGGATTCAAAACCTTCGCTGAATGGGAAATCCGTAATAGGATTTTCACAGAATGTTTGTGTTGGGTTTGTAATTTCAATACAACTCTCTGTGGTAAGAGTATCCCTCCCATATTGGCTAATAGCAATCAGCCTGACAGAGTAGTTACCGGCTTCGCCGTAAGAAACCGACGGATTTTCATCTGTTGAAGAAGAAGGATTGCCGCCGTTGAATGTCCACTCGTAGGAGTCGGCATTTGTGGAATTGTTAGTGAAAGAAATTTCATCATTGGTTTCGTAGGCACCGCAACCGTCAAAATCGGCATTAGGTAATGCGTTAACCGTGATATAGTTATCTTTGGTTTTTGTATCGGAGCCATTTTCGTTTGTAATAGTCAGTGTTACTTTGTATGTTCCCGGGGTGTTGTAAGTAATAGAAGGGTTTTGCGAATTATCGGTTTGCGGTGTACCACCCTCAAACTCCCAGGCCCATGAAGTCGGAGAGTTGGTTGAAATATCCGTAAAGTTAACTGTTGTGCTTTGGGCAACATCAGTTTGATCGGCAAAAAAGTCTGTAACCGGCAATTTATGTCCTAAGACCCTGAGGTTATCAATAGCGATGTCGCTATAAAAGCTGTCTCCAATAGTAACACAAAATTTAAGTTTTACTGATTGATTACCATCATACGCCGAAAGATCAACAGTGTCACTTAACCAATCGAAACCTTGATTACCGGATTTAATCCAGAGAGTATCCCAATTTGTTCCGTCAGATGTTGCTTGTAAAAATAAAGTACCACAATCATCTTGTACTTGACTTTGCATCTGATAATTGAAAACGATCTTTGTATTTGTGATGTTTGTAAAATCCAGACAAGGTGAATTTATTCGGGCAGTTTGGTTCAAGTGATTATCGGCCTCTGTATAGATATAATATTTTCCATCACTCTCTTCATAAGGTCCTGAACCGTTTGTTGGGGTTATTCCTGAATATATTGTCCAGTCGAAATCATCGGTGTCATCTTGTTTCCAGAGGTTAAGATTCACATTTTCAAAACTTTCAACAAAAGGGAAGTTATCAACACAGTCACCATCATTATATACATTTATATACATCTCTTTTGTAAGAGTTGAGTCCCCGTAGTAATTGTAAGCTTTGAGGGAAACCTCATATTTTCCTGATGCATTATAAGTGACTTTTGGGAATTTCTCGATACTGGATGAAGGTGTTCCACCTGGGAATGACCAAATCCAATCGGTACAGTAGTTGGTAGAAGAGTCTGAAAATTGAACGGAAAAACCTTTAGGAAAGGATGTCGGATAGGCTTTGAATTTTACATTAGGAAGTGTTGTTGGGACTTCTACGGCTTTTACAGCCAGTGTTCTGCGACTTTCTCCGTTATTTAATTGTGCCGAGACAGCAATCCAGACATCTTCGTTTTCAATATCCAATCCGGTAATAGTGTCTTTTCGTTCATTTGTCGAACCGATAAGCTCCATATATTTGTCACCGAGCTTGTAAATATTATATCCTGTGGCTCCGTTTACAGCCCTCCAGCTTAATAATACTTCCGAGTTGTTAGGATGAATAGCAACAAAATCATCAGGGTTTTCCATTATTGTAAATGTATCACTTATTCTTACACTATCAGCCATTGTCAATTTAATAAGACACTGATCACTTTGTATATCCGGCAGATTGTAAATAAATCCGAAGTCATCAAAAGAATTAAAATCATTCTTAAACAAAACTGTCCAATTCGCTCCATTGTCAGATGAAAAAGAAAGAGAGTTTGAAGGTTTGTAACCACCGTTATAATCCCAGGAGATAATTATTTTTTCACCCGGAGTAAATTTTTCGCCTCCAATAGGATAGGTTAGATGAATTTCATTCTTAAGAATAATATCATAAGTTAACCACACTTTCTGGTTTTCACCGTTTGGAATTTCATGTCCTTGAATAGTTGCCGTATATGTGCCACTTTGAGGATTATCAATAGTAACCTGTTCAATGCAGTTTATACTATCTCTGCCTCTTGTAGCATCGTCCGTCAGATGGACTGCAGCAGTATCAAGAACCCATGGTAAAAAATTATTATTATTTGGGTTTGTAACACTCAAATCAATGTCATTTACCAGTGCTTTTATAACTTGCGGATTTCCGGCAGGGTCATTCCAACATATCATTACTTTCAGTTTATCTACATTATCAGGTACGATGATATTATAATCGAAGCTGCCGTCTTGATTAATTTCGGTAGAAACATATCTTTCCTCATCAATTGTTTTGTATGCCCTTCTTGCATTGACATATCCAAATCCGTTAGCGAAATCGGGGCCTGAACGTCTGATATCCCTTGCTGTATTACAGATAATAGCTTTCATTAATGCATTATCCGGATATCCGCCATTATGGTCTTGCTTGTATTTTTGGTGCATTAGAGTCAAAATACCAGCTACAGCCGGGGTTGACATACTTGTTCCTGATTTTTTAGCATATCCTTGATTTTCGATTGTTGAATACAAAGAACCGATTGCAACAATTTCTGGTTTTATTCTTCCGTCATAGGCCGGACCTTTTGAATAAATATTATTAGCAACATATAAACGATATATATCGGAAAATGCTCCTACAGTAATTGTACTTTTTGAACTATTAACACCGGGTCTAATCATTCTATACCCATCTCCGATACAACCCGCTCCATAATTACCGGCTGAGCGCGTTTCCATTAAATATATCTTATTATTTATTCTCTCATCCATTTCGGCACTTTCTAGTGTATATTGCCCCCAATGAACCGGGCCATCACAATCTCCTCTCTTGCCGGTGGAGTGTGTACATAAAACAACCTCAGGATGATTATCAACATAATCGTATGTATCATCGAAAATACAACTTATAATATTTGCCTTTGGGGCAACACCGGTATATTTTTCATTCATATTTCCTGCACCTGCTACGGTACCGGTTACATGTATTCCATGATTACTCCCTTGCCAACCGTAATCAACTTTTGTTACTCTTCCTGTAAAATCAATATGATCTCCTGCAAAATGGTTATCTCCGACAGCTACTGTTACGCCTTCTCCGGTTAGGTTCGGATATCCGTCTAATGATGAATGTATTGGAGCCAAATGATGGTGCGGTTCAATATTATTATTATCAACTTCAATATCTTGTTCCATGGTTTTTGCTCCAATATATAGAACGTAAGGATAAGATGAGATTTTATTTAGATTATCGTATGAAACAAGTACTTCCGCATTTGATAGCATTTCGGAAGTTTTAACTATTTTAATGTCAAAATCTTGTTGTAATTCATTCAAAGCAGAATGTATATTGATATCCTTTACAAATTTGATTATAACATCTATCTTACCACCTATTTTGTTTGCATCTGATATCGTGTTAAATAAACCTAAGGGTGGTAAAATTTTATCCGATTGCTTCAGTTTGAATATCGACCTTATTCCCAATGATTTTAATTCCGTAATTTCCAAATTGGAAGGAATGGAAACATAATAGGCATAGGGAGGAAAATAACTTAAAAGGTTTATCCCCATTTTGTTTAATTGATTATGAATTTGCTTGTCGGGCGTTTTATAAAACTGGATATAGGTATAATTTCTGTCATTTATGTCAGAATATGATAATTTGTCACCTATGGCACCTTTAAATACCCGATCGGCATTCTCCGTTATTAAAGCCTTTCTTGAAATCAGCCTAATTGAGTAATCTTGTTGTTGCGCTTCCAGACTGAGACAAGCAAATAACAACATAAATGTAATGCATAAATTTCTCATAATTTACATTTTTAAATTAATAAATAATTTGGATGATGTATTGTTGATATTTTCGCATACAAAATTTCTGCAACAAATATAAAAGTAGTAATATGAGTAATTGCAAATAAGTATAACGACAAAGGGGAGACAATTTGCAATTGCTTGTATAGTCGACTTTTGCTTGATTTTTCTTTTGCTTTTGATGTAAAAAAAGAAAGTAATAATTAAAATGATGTCGTTAAAATGTCGTTTTTTTTGATAGTTTTACATAATTCAAACCAAAGACAGCTATTAAGGAGGAGTAACAAAATTGATTCCGGAATATATCAGGTATTCCATTATTAGGAAACTACAAACTACAAATTATAAAAAACATTAAAAAAATACTCCTTGCATTAAATATTTTTTATAATTTTATCTCGATTTTAATATAGGGCGATATGCATGTTTACAAATTTAGAATGCTAACAGACACTAACGACGAATTTATCCGCGACTTTGAGATATTGGGGAATCAAACTTTTCAGGATTTTCACCGGATAATACAGAAAAATGTGAATCTGGGTAGCGAGGAACTGGCCTCCTTTCATATCTGTGATCAGAGATGGACTAAACTAAAAGAAATTACACTCCTTGATATGAGATTTGAAGATGAGGCAGAAACAAAAGATGAAGATAAAGAATACATTGAAGAGCAGTTCGCAATGAAGGATTCGAAAATAAAAAATTTTATTGAGGAACCTCACCAGCGTCTTGTGTATGAATATGACTTTCTGGATATTAAAACTTTCTTTATCGAACTGCTCGGAGTTTGGAAACAACAAGAAGACCTGACATATCCTCTCTGTTCATATAGCCGGGGTGTACTTGCAGCACCGCCCGCAACTCCAATAATTGAAGAAGGAGGAGACCCGGAAGCACTTAAAGAACAACTTCTTGAAGATTTCAACGAACTGCTTGACGACACTTTCGACTATCAGGAAGATACTGAAAATGAGTTTTAATTTATCTTTTATATAGGCCTTGCTCAAAAAACTCTTTGTCATATCTGGCCCAACGGCAATCGGGAAAACAAACCTCGCTGTTGACATAGCACTAAAGCTTGATGCAGAAATTATTTCAGCTGATTCAAGGCAATTTTACAAAGAGTTGAAAATAGGTGTTGCGACACCGTCGGATGATGAACTTGCGACCGTAAAACACCATTTTGTCGGTCATCTTTCAATAATGCATTATTACAATGCCTCAAAATTTGAACAGGATGTTATGTCATTCCTGAAACAATATTTCAAAGAGCACAGTTCGATAGTAATGGTAGGTGGCTCGGGCTTGTATATCGACGCTGTTTGTAAAGGGATTGACGAATTGCCCAATCCGGATGAAAACCTTCGCAAAAAACTCAAAGAAAAATTAAAAACCGATGGTATTGAATACCTACAACAATTGCTTCATGACCTTGACTATGACTATTTTGACATTGTTGATCTGAATAATCCGAACAGATTGCTGCGTGCACTGGAAGTTATCATCCAAACAGGTGAGACATACACTTCATTGAGAAATAACAAACCGAGACAAAGAGATTTTGAAATAATAAAGATAGGGCTCAACCGTCCGAGAGAAGAACTTGTAGAAATTATTGAAAAAAGAGTTGACAGAATGATTGAAAACGGTTTGATTGAAGAGGTCCGCAACCTTGAAAAATACCGAAGCGTTAATGCTTTGAAAACCGTTGGCTATCAGGAAATATTCAGCTATCTCGAAGGTAAATTCACTCTTGATGAAGCTATTGAAAAGATAAAAACAAATACCCGCCGTTATGCTAAACGACAGGTAACCTGGTTCAAAAGAGACAAAGACATAAACTGGTTCATTCCGGAAAACAGAAAGGATATTTATAGATTAATTGATTCAAAAACATAGCAATATAAAGCTATACAGAACAATACGAACAAATTACAAAATTATAAACAGATGAAACACTTGAAACTCACCCTCCCTCTTCTTTTTATTTCGCTTCATCTGTTCACCCAGATTGATGTGACGAAAACAAACATTGATAAATTTAACTTCCGTCCTCTCGGTCCTTACCGCTGCGGCTCGTGGATTACGGAAATTGCCGTGCCGCAATCGGATAATCATAAATATGATCATACTTTCTATGTCGGGGCAAGAAACGGCGGTATCTGGAAGACGGAAAACAACGGTACGACATTCAAGCAGATTTTCGATACCGTTGCCAGCCCGTCAATAGGAGCACTTGCCATTGCGCCTTCAAATCCAGAGATTATCTGGGCAGGAACCGGTGAAGATTTCAATGCAAGAAGTTCGTACAGCGGAACCGGCGTTTACAAGTCAACCGACGGAGGCGAAACCTGGGAATACAAAGGTTTGCCCGACTCACACCATATCTCCGTGATACTGATTCATCGGGATAACCCTGATATTGTGTATGTTTCCGCAATGGGACATCTCTTTTCCGCAAATGAGGAAAGAGGAGTTTTTAAAACTACCGACGGGGGTGATACCTGGGAAAAGGTTCTTTATATTGATAAAAACACCGGTGTTATTGATATGGTGATGAATCCGGGAAATCCGGATATTATTTATGCTTCCGCATACGAAAAATACCGCTACCCCTGGCATTTTGAGGCCGGAGGGGACAAAAGCGGAATTTACAAAACCCTTGACGGCGGGAAAAGCTGGAATATATTAACAAACGGACTACCTGACGGGAAAATTGGCCGCATCGGCCTTGCCGTTTACCCGGAAAATCCCGATATCCTTTATTCGGTTATTGAAATTCTGAAACCTTACATTCCCGACGGAACGGAAGAGGAGCAGGATATGCATATGAAGCCTGTGGGTGAGGTGATATGGGGTGATGTTTATAAAACCGTGAATGGCGGAGAAAGCTGGCAGAAAATGAACAGTGACACAATCAATGTATCGGATAAAGCACCTTACTCATTCAATAAAATTTATATTGATCCTCAGGATGAAAACAATGTTTACGTACTCTCAATGTGGATGCCCTATTCGGAAGATGGCGGTAAAACCTGGCATAGTCCCGGTCAGGGTAATTCCGGGATAATGCACAACGTTTTCGGTGATTTCCGTACAATGTGGATTGATCCCCAAGACCCGGAGCATATGATGATTGGCAGCGATGGCGGGCTTTATATTACATGGGATAAAGGAAAACATTCGGAACACCTTTACAATATTCCCCTTGGAGAGGTTTATAACGTTTCGGTTGATATGGAAGAACCTTACAATATCTATGTCGGACTTCAGGATCACGAAGTGTGGAAGGGACCTTCCAACAGCTGGAAGGGTGAGATATCCCTTGAAGACTGGTTCCTGATCGGCAAATGGGACGGGATGTATTGTCCGGTTGACCATACCGACAGCCGGTGGTTTTATGCCACAACACAGTTCGGAGCACATCTGCGCGTTGACCAGAAGACCGGAACCCGGAAATACATTGAGCCGAAGGCACCCAAAGGCCACCCGAAATACAGGTTTCCGTGGGATCCGGCATTGATAATATCGCCGCACAATCCCGGAATCCTTTACACAGGAGGTCAGATGCTTCTGCAATCACTCGACAGAGGGGATACCTGGAATGAAATTAGTCCCGACCTGACTACAAATGATTCGGCGAAAATTGCAGGTAAAGGGCATATGATGTACTGTACCATAACAACGATTTCGGAATCACCCGTAAAAGCAGGCGTTATCTGGGTCGGAACTGACGACGGGAAAGTGCATTTTACACCCGATTTTGGAAAGACCTGGAAAGAGCTGACCCAAAATCTCGTTGCGGCAGGTGTGCCGGCAGACAGATGGGTAAACCGGATTGTTGCTTCAAACTTCAATGACAGTGTGGCTTATATTTGTAAATCGGGTTTTAAGTTCGATGATTTCAGACCGTATATCTGCAAAACAACGGATATGGGTGATACCTGGACAGATATTTCGGGAAACCTGCCCGATCAGCCGGTCAATGTTATTGTTGAAGATACGCAGAACCCCCAATTGTTGTTTGCCGGAAATGATATCGGCATTTATTTCACGCTTGACGGCGGAACAACCTGGCAAAGGATGGAAGGTAATATTCCTTTCGTTCCCGTAAAAGACCTTGTTATCCACCCCCGCGAAAAAGACCTTATCGCCGGAACTTACGGCAGGGGAGTTTTTATAACTAATATTAATGCCGTTGAGCAAATGACACCCGGAATCTTTGAAAAGGATGTTTTCTTTTTCGACATACTGCCAAAGCCCGTCAGAAATGTTTCGGATGCGGCATACTGGGGAAATAACCGGCTTATGGGCGATAAGCATCTGTTTACACATAATGAACCCAACGGCCTGAGGTTTGACTATTACCTGAAAGAGGAACAGAAACACGAACCCCAATTCCTGATATACGACGAAAAAGGCCGGGCAGTTGACACCCTGCAAGGCACAACCGTTGCCGGACTGAACACCGTTTACTGGCGCACCTGGAGCGAAAAGCCGGGCACCTACAAGATAGTTCTCAAAAACGGTAAAAAGGAGATCGCAAAATATGCAGTCCTGAAACCGCGCATTGTCTATCCGGTTATGAATTACCGCGGGAATGAGTGATAGCTGTGGTTTCGGTTTGTTGTAATCCGCCGATAGAATATTCTTTGGAGATAGTTTGGCTTTAAACGGTTTATTGTATATTTGCCCTGTCCAAAATAGAAGCTTTTGACTGCAAAA
>Ga0256913_10000910_pt1 | contig 15314 bp, 14 predicted proteins | sample Axial_MatmetaG_FD_185970 | JGI IMG/M metagenome (GOLD analysis project Ga0256913, IMG submission 185970) | Deep-sea worm associated microbial mat communities from Axial Seamount, Juan de Fuca Ridge, Pacific Ocean - Axial_Mat | ecosystem: Environmental > Aquatic > Marine > Oceanic > Microbial...
GAAAAAACCTGCATTTACCTGCTTTAATTACACATCGCAAAGTTTCTGATAAAGTCTCCGGAGAAACTCAAGATTATCCAGCTGATATTTCCGGATTTTTCTGAAAACATAAAAAGATACTGTCAGGCCAACCACAGCACCGACAATCAGACCGACCAGCGATTCTTCCGTTTGTAGTACCTCAACAAACAGGCGATGTTCAAAATATACATGAACAGACAAAACAATCAGCACATAAAGAACTGGTATCAGAAACAAAGACCATTTAGCTGATTTTCTATTCAGCCACCGGGATAAAAATTCTATCCGCTCTTCCAGCCAGAATTTTAAAGGCAGGTCGTACAGGTTGTTTTGCAGTTTGTACCACGACCACAACCCGGAAATTAGTGACCCCAGCGTCAATATACCCAGCAATGCGTTGTTGAGCAGAAAAAATAAATCATCCTGCCGGTTGAGGGAAGTAATGAGCAGATAAATCAGCAACCCCGCACTGACTGCCACCGAGACACCAAGAATAACAATGTATTTGTTAACAGTTTGTTTTGTTTTTGATTCAAGCATCAGGTTCAACTCCTCTTTCGATAACGGGGTTATTTCCGATTCGATACTTTTCCGAAGGTCTTTCCATTCGTTATTTTCCATGATCGTACTTTTTCAGATGTTGTTTCAATACTTTTTTTACCCTGTTTATTCTCACTCCGACGTTAGATTTCGAAATTCCCGTGATACCGGCTATCTCTTCATAGCTCTTCTCTTCCAGATAAAGCAGCATGATAGATCTGTCAATTTCGTCAAGGCTGCGGATGGCTTTTAGCAACAGACTTCGCGAGTCCTGTTCTGCCACCTCTTCAGCTATATCCGATTTGTCCTCTATTTCCGGAATATCCTTGCGGTATTCTATTCTTGCCTTTTTTTTAATCCTTGAAAGAGAAGTATTGATAGCCACTCTGTAAACCCATGAGCCTATGCTTTCGGGATTTTTCAGCGAAGAATATGATTTCCACAATTGATAGATAATCTCCTGGATATTATCCTCCCTGTCGGCTTTGTTTTTAAAATACACCAAACTTACTTTATGCAGAATCCCCTGGTAGTCGGAGAGCATTTTCAGAAACTCTTCTTTCGAAGCATTCATAGCCGGGCCTTTTCTTATAAAGTATCTTTATCGGGAGGTTTATTACAAAAGAATAGAAAAAACGGGTTAATTAATATTCTTCAGTCACATACTTTTTAAACCCTTCGGTGGCATAAGTCCGGTAGTTTCCCTGGTCATCGGCATAGATGAAGAATGCATCCAGTTCGGGATGAAGTCTCAGAAATTGTTTCGACCTTTCCAGCCCCATCACCATAAATGAAGTGGCGTAGGCATCGGCCAGCGCCGTATTGTCGGCAACTACCGAAACACTCAGCAGCGAGTGCTGTACCGGATATCCGGTTTTCGGATCAATGGTATGAGAGTACCGGACTCCGTCTTTCTCATAAAACTTGCGATAACTCCCCGATGTTGCCACTGATTTGTTTTTCAATACAATGATTTCTTTCAGTTCCCGCTCATCGTTTTTCTGCCGGGCAGGTTTTTCAATGCCTATCTTCCAAAAAGAGCCATCCGGTTTGACTCCCCGGGCTTTCACTTCTCCTCCGATATCGACAAGGTAGTTTTCAATTCCCCTTGCTTCAAGAAATGTTCCCACCAAATCTACCGAATACCCCTGGGCAATGGCATTAAAATCGATCGTAGTTCTTTCATCATTTTTCACCAGTTTACCGCTGTCAATTCTTACCCTGTGATATCCCGTAAACTGAAGAATCGAGTCCACAATACGACTGTCCACTTTCCGGCTGGCATCAAAACCGAACCCCCAGGCGCGCACCAATGAGCCCACGGTAGGATCAAAAGCACCGTCCGTTTCTTTGGCCACCTGCATACTCAGGTTAAAGTTATCAATAAAATATTTATCCGGTACAACCTCCTCGTTTCTGTTCACACGTGACAAAACGGAGCCGGGCACCCATAATGAAACCGACTGGTCAAATGCCGTAAGCAACGAATCTATCTGTGGCTGAAAATTTCGTTGCAGGCTGTCGTAATAAATAATGGAATAGTATGTTCCCTGTGCTTCTCCTGCCAGACGTACCGGCTCTACCTGTGTTTGATTTCCACAAGCATAAATAAAAATTAACAAAACGATGAATAAACGGTTCATTCCCTTTTATAAAAAATGAGGGGCGATCTTATAAACCGCCCCAAATTTGTGATTTTCTTATTTTTTAACTTCCGAAATCGTCGAACATGATCATTTCATCCGGAACTCCGAGGTCGTCGAGCATTTTCAGCACGGCATCAATCATCATCGGCGGGCCGCAGAGGTAATATTCAATATCTTCGGGCTCGGGGTGGTCTTTCAGGTAATTATCGTAGATCACCTGATGAATAAATCCGGTATATCCTTTCCAGTTATCTTCCGGTAAAGGCTCCGACAAAGCGACCTCAAAACGGAATGTGTCAGGATTTTCTTTCTGTATCTTTTCAAAATCCTCCGTATAAAACAATTCGCGCTTCGAGCGTCCTCCATACCAAAATGTTGATTTTCTTTTGGTATGTTTTGTTTCGTAGAGATCGAAAATATGCGACCGCATCGGTGCCATACCGGCTCCACCGCCGATAAACATCATCTCGTTGTTCGTGTCTTTAATAAAGAACTCGCCGTAAGGGCCGGAAATCGTCACTTTGTCACCAGGTTTGCGCGAGAAAATATAAGAAGAACAGATTCCCGGATTTACGTTCATCCAGCCATTCTTCTTTTTATCCCATGGTGGCGTGGCAATTCTGATATTCAGCATGATAATGTTGCCCTCGGCAGGATGGTTAGCCATTGAATACGCCCGGTTGATTGGTTCCGGGTTTTTCATTTTCAAATCCCACATTTTGAATCTATCCCAATCACCACGATATTCTTCTTCCACTTCAATATCTTTATAATCCACTTCGCACTTCGGCACATCTATCTGGATATAGCCTCCCGAACGGAAGTCCAAGTTCTCACCTTCAGGAAGTCGCACGACAAATTCTTTGATGAAAGTAGCCACGTTATGGTTTGAAACTACTTCACACTCCCATTTCTTAATACCGAATATTTCAGGAGGCACCTGGATATTCATATCATTCCTGACCTTCACCTGGCAAGCCAGCCGCCAGTCGTTCATCTGTTCTTTCCGTGTGAAGAAACCTTTCTCTGTAGGCAGAATCGTTCCTCCTCCTTCAACAACCTGAACCCGGCACATGCCGCAACTTCCGCCACCACCACATGCGGAAGGAATAAAAATCTTCTGAACTGAAAGCGTTGACAGCAACGTGTCACCGGGATTAGTGATTATTTCTTTTTCATCGTTGATGGTAATTTTCACTTCCCCCTGCGGCATCAGTTTTTTACGTGCATAAAGCAATAATGCCACTAACAGTAAAATAATGATCAGGAAAATACCAACTCCCAATAGAATGACCGTAGTTGTTCCAACTGATAATAACGACATATGATTAAATGTTTGTTATATTACAATTTAATTCCAAGGAAACTCATAAAAGCAATTCCCATTAAACCTGTGATAATAAATGTTATTCCTATGCCACGTAACGGAGCGGGAATACTTGAATAACGTATTTTTTCACGAATGGCGGCAATAGCTACAATTGCCAGAAACCACCCTAAACCGGAGCCCAGTCCAAAGGATGTCGCCTGTGCCAGACTCTGATATTCACGCTGCTGCATAAATAACGAACCGCCGAGGATGGCACAGTTTACAGCGATCAGCGGGAGAAAGATCCCCAATGAACTGTATAAGGACGGGGAAAATCTTTCTACAACCATTTCCACCAACTGTACCATACTGGCAATAACAGCAATAAAAATGATGAAACTTAAAAAGCTCAGGTCAAGATCAGCAAAACTGGGATCCAGCCAGGCTAAAGCCCCGGGTTTTAAAATATAAACGTTCAGCAGGTAATCAACCGGAACGGTAATCCCCAAAACGAAGATTACGGCAAATCCCAGTCCGACTGACGTATTAACGGTTTTTGAGACAGCAAGGTAGGAACACATGCCCAGGAAATAGGCAAATACCATGTTGTCGACAAAGATTGATTTTATAAATATGTTAAATATCTCTTGCATGGCAAATTTCTTTTATTGACTTTTATTAATCTTTTTCAATTAATTCACGATTATAATAACGCTGTACCCAGATAATAACACCAACAACAATAAGAGCCATCGGAGGAAGGATCATCAGACCGTTGTTCTGATATCCGAAATCATAAAACCCCTGAGGAATCACGCGAACGTCGAATAGTGTGCCGGATCCCAGTAATTCACGAAAGAATGCTACCGTGATCAGGATCAGCCCATAACCAAGGCCGTTCCCAATACCATCCAAAAAAGCGGGCCAGGGTTTATTGCTCATAGCAAAAGCCTCAAGCCTCCCCATGATAATACAGTTGGTAATGATCAGCCCGACAAATACCGAAAGTTGCTTGCTCACATCATACATAAAAGCTTTCAGCACCTGATCCACCAGGATTACCATCGTAGCAATAACTACCAACTGGACAATGATCCTGATTCGGGGCGGTATTCCATTCCTCAATAGAGATATCACCAGGTTCGAAACGCCGGTAACGATCATAACAGCAATAGTCATTACCAGGGCGGGTTTTAACTTTACGGTTACGGCCAGCGCCGAGCAAATCCCCAGTACCTGAACCGTAATCGGGTTGTTCAGGTTTAAAGGCTTGGTCAGCAGCTTTAAATTTGCCGGCGAAAACAAAGGTTCCCGTTCTTTTACTTCTTTACTCATATCTGTTAATCTTAGCTATGTTTCTTAAAATAAGGTAAATAACTCTTCAATGTGGCGTCAAGCATAGCCTGAACACCTTTACTGGTAATAGTTCCTCCCGAGATGGCATCCACACCATGTATTTGTTGATTTGGCGGTAATTTCTTCACACCACCTTTGACAACCTCAAGAGGCACATAATTACCTTTATTATCAAATATTTGTTTACCGATAAACTGTTTTTGAAAATTTTCGGTAGTGATTTCGGCACCCAACCCAGGAGTTTCTCCTTCATGATCAAAAAAGACACCGACTACCGTTTTATAGTCATCGGCAAGCGCAATGTTACCCCAAATGGGGCCCCACAATCCTGTTCCCAGCATCGGGATGATATATATTTTCTTTCCATTCAATTCAGCAATATAAAGCGGTAACTGGTAAGGCTTTCCTTTTAATTTTTTATAGTTTTCCTTTTTCATATCTATCATGAATGCTTTTCCTTCTTCTTTAGGTGATTCTTTATATGTGTCAATAACCTCACCTTCGGGATTGATCACCTGTTCTTCAGTAATATATTTATTGAACAGGGAGATGGCATTTTTCGCATCCACATCGGTGACACTTGCCGAAGTCAGGATTCCCTGCATCTTGTCGATGGCCCTGTTACGTTCCTGAAAAGGTTTCAGCAACATGGCTGCCAGTGAAAGCAATGAGGCTGTTATGATCACCAGGATGGCTGCATATCTGAATATATATCCGTTTGAGTACATAATGATAATTTTTCTTAATTATTAACCTGGAGTTTAACTCTTTTTAATCTCCTTTTAATATTGGCCACCACAACATAATGATCAATCAGCGGAGCGAATACGTTCATCAGTAGAATGGCCAACATCATACCTTCGGGATAGCCGGGGTTCACCACTCTGATGAGCACGGCCATTACTCCGATCAGGAACCCGTAAATATACATTCCTTTGGATGTCTGTGCTGCCGTTACAGGATCCGTAGCCATAAACACTGCGCCAAAGGCAAACCCACCCATAATCAGATGTTCCCATGCAGGCACCTGTGTCATATAATCGTTGGCTCCGGCCCAGTTGAAGATCAAACCCATGACGTAACCTCCGGCAAAGACCGATAAAATAACCCGCCAGTTTCCAATACCCGTAATGATCAGAAATAGTGCACCTATAAGTATCATTAGTGTTGATGTTTCACCGTTAGATCCGGGAATAAATCCCATAAACATATTGTATGCAGAGGGTATCTGGTCAAAATGCCCGGTAAGTGCATGCCCCAACGGTGTAGCTCCTGAGAATGCGTCAGCTTTATCAGCTATCCAGACTTTGTCACCGGAAATATTTGCCGGATAAGCAAAGAACAGAAAAGCTCTGGCAAGCAAAGCCGGGTTCATGATGTTCATTCCGGTCCCGCCGAAAACCTCTTTGCCGAAAATGACGGCAAAAGCCACTGCTAATGTTAACTGCCACAACGGAATATCAGGCGGCACAATCATTGGAATGAGCAGGCCCGACACAAAGAATCCTTCATTGACATCATGCCCCCTTATTTGGGCGAACATTATTTCCAGGCCAAGTCCCACAACATAGGTTACGATGATGATGGGAAGCATCTTTAAAAATCCGTACCAAAACATGGGCCAGTTGCCGGGGTTCTCGCCAAATGACAAGAAATGCTGGTACCCTATATTCCACATCCCAAAGAACAAGGCAGGCAACAATGCTATAAATACAACGATCATTGTACGTTTCATGTCAATGGCATCGCGAATATGCGCCCCTGATGTTGTCACCCTGTTGGGTACAAAAAACAAGGTTTCCATCGCATCGAACAAGGAATGAAGCTTTTCAAACTTTCCCCCTTGTTCAAAATGTGGTTTTTGTTTATCTAATAAATTCCTTAACGCTTTCATGCGGTATTTTTGTGAATTTTAACTTTAACTCATTTCTTTACGTATCAGTTCCAAACCGTTACGCACAATTTCCTGAATTTCTGTTTTTGAAGTGTCGATGACTTCGCAAAGTGCAAAATCTTCGGCATCAATTTCATAGATACCTAGATTTTCCATCAGGTCAATATCTTCCGCCAAAATGGCTTTGATCAAAAAAAGCGGATATATATCAAACGGAAATACCTGATCCATTTTCCCAGTCATCACATATCCCCTGACCCCGCCATGCAGATTAGTGTCCACCCTGAATTTCTTATTGGGGGTGAGCCATCTGGAAAGGAATGTGTGTGAGAAACTGAATTTGTTCAAACCCGGTTTCAGCCATCCGAAAAATTCGTAATGATTTCCTTCCGGAATGACCGTAATCATCGAATCATAAAAACCGATAAATCCGTCTTTCTCTATCTTCGTTCCTGTTAGCACATTGCCACTGATGTATCTGTTATTCCCCCCGGTTTCATTGCCACTAATCATATTGACAATACGTGCTCCGATGTGTGTTTTGTAATATTTGGGACGTAATATTTCCGATCCGACAAGTGCCACCACCCTTTGGGAATTGAATTTTCCTTCAAGGAATAATTTCCCAATAGTGATTACCTCCTGAGATCCTGTGTGCCAGATAATCTCTCCTTTGTTTATTGGATCAATCCGGCTAACATGCACACTTACATTACCTGCCGGATGTGGTCCTGAGAACCTGTTAATCTGAACATTCTTAGAGTTTAAGAATACCTTTGATGTCGTGTTTTTATCATCAATGTTCAGATGAACTTTGCCGCTTGTCAGTTTGGCCAGCGCATCCAGACCTGCCTGAAATTCTTTTCCGTGGTCATGAACGATCAGGTCAAAATCGGGTGCCAGCGGTGATGTGTCGAAAGCCGACACAAAAATAGCTTTCGGATCGTCTTTGGGGTCAGCAATCACAGCATAAGGACGCTGCCGGATCATTGGCCACACGCCACTGGCAAACAATTTCTCAACAATGGCCTCTCTGTCCAGAGAACTGATATCCGCTTTACCAAAATCAATTGCCTCATTCTTGCCGTCTGTTTCAATGACGACTTGCAATAACTTCCGTTTTGCACCCCTGACGATTTCTATTACCTTACCACTAACGGGCGAAGTAAATTTAACCTCTTCCCTGTATTTATGGAAAAAGAGAGGCGTTCCGGCTTTTACCTCGTCACCTTCTTTAACCAGCATTTTCGGAAAACAGCCCAGGAAATCGGGTGGTTTAATGGCAAATCTTTTAGCATTTAAGTCAACAACGGTTTTTTCAGCCTCTCCCAACAATTTAATGTCAAGGCCCTTTTTAATCTTATAAGTAGTTGACATATGTATTATAGATTCATTAATGAAATTAAGGATATGTACGAAAATAAAAAAAATGAACACACAACCAAGGTTAGTTATATGTAATTAAATGAATTTTTAAAAATTCTAAATAACAGAATATTTGTTTGTTACAATCAGAAGAAAGTGATATCTCATTAGCATTTAGAGGCTTATTTCAAGTGTCGGACACCACAAATTATTATTTTTCGTTGTTGAAAAGAAAGTAAAATAACCATTTTGTGAAAAGATTATACCTTTACATGCTTAATGACAAACCATTATTTTGGTATGGTGATTGGTTAAAGATCTCTACAACACGAAATAACAAATATCTGATTAAAAAGTTTTCTTTATGAAACGCTTATTATTATTTTTCTCTCTGTTAATTCCCGTTTTTTTTATTCAGGCGCAGAATATCACTTACGAGGACAGGATTTACGATCCAAATATTGAAACAGTATTATTATACAAAGCAGGAAACCAGCTAAGCGACCCTGTCATCAGGCTTAATTCCAATGATAAGCTTTGGTTGTCGTTCGACGACTTCAGCAAAGAAACATTCAGGTTTAAATACACTTTCATTCATTGTAATGAGTTTTGGGAACCTTCAGACCTGAGACAGATTGATTATCTGGACGGATATTTTGAAGGTGAAATACTTGATTATCATTTCTCACTTAATGCCATTCCGGGTTATATCCACTATACCCATGTTTTGCCGGACCCCGATATGCGTATTAAGCTCTCAGGTAATTATATTTTAAAAGTATATGTGGACAATGACAGTGATGAGAACGTATTGTTCACAAGAAGATTTTTTGTGGTGGAACCGGTAACAACTATCGAAACAGAGATTCCATATTATCCCAAAAGACTTGAATATACACGAAAAAAACAACAAATAGACCTCCGTATTCTGACGCCTGACCTCTTCAATGCCGAACCCAAACAGCGAATCAGTGTTACCATCCAGCAAAACGGCCGCTGGGACAATGCCAAAATGGGCATCAAAGCCACATCGGTATTGATGAACGAACTTCAGTACAATTTCCGCGACGGAATTGTTTTCGACGGGGGCAACGAGTTCAGGCATTTCGACATGAAAAGTTTTCTGTATCAATCCATGTACATCAGGCAGATAATCAGCACAAAAGATGGTTACGAAGTCTTTTTGCACACGGATTATCCAAGAGCTAAGAAACCGTATGAGACCCTGGACGACATCAACGGAAAAAAACTTATCAAAGCCCGACAGGATCAGATTACTATGATTGAAGGCGAATATGCATATGTGGATTTTACACTCAAACAGCCCGAGATTGAAGGAGCTGATATTTACATATTAGGTGCCATCAACGACTGGCAACTGGACGACAAGTGTAAAATGACTTATGATCCGAGAACCCGCAGCTATCATGCAAGACTGTTTTTGAAACAAGGTTATTACGATTATATGTATGCTGTTGTACCCAGGGGATTATTTACGGGTGACATAACCATTATAGAAGGTGACAACTGGCAAACGAGAAATTCTTATACTGTTTATGTTTATTACAAGGAAAGGGTTCCTGAATATGACCGGCTGATCGGATATAAAAAGTTCAGTTCTTTTGAGGTAAGCATTAAATAACGTTATTCGTATCTCAACGATTCCACGGGATCAAGTTTGGCAGCTTTCATGGCAGGAATAATGCCTGACAATAAGGCTACAATAAAACAAAGAACCACGCCAAGAATGACCCATACCCATGGTATGATAAAGTTACTCCCGGTAAAATAAGAAACTACATTTCCCATTAAAATACCGGCAATAATACCCAGGATGCCACCGGCCTGGGCAATGACAATGGCCTCAGCCAGAAACTGATTTCGGATTGTGTGCCGTTTGGCTCCTACAGCTTTGCGTATGCCTATCTCTCTCGTCCGGTCAGTCACGGAAACCAACATAATATTCATCAATCCAATGGCTGCTCCCAGCAAAGTAATCAATCCGATGATCGTTGCACCTATCTGCAGATTCCCCGTCAGATCAATCAACATATTGGCGATATTATCACTTTTGACAATGGAAAACGAATCTTCATTACCCAATCTGTCTTTTCTGATTTTCCTGAACAGTCCGGTTGCCTCGCTGATGGCCGGTTGCATCATCATGGGGTCGTTTACCATGACACTGATGATATAATTCATGTTGGGCGATGAAAAATACTGACGTACATTGGTAATAGGGACCAGACATGACCTGTCGCCGCTGAAGCCAATACTTGAACCACGTTCTTTCAACACCCCGATAATCCGATATTTACCTGCTCCGATGGAAATGACTTTTCCCAAAGGGTCAACATTTTTTTTGAAAAGGTCTTTAGCTATGGCATCACCGATGATCACCACATGATTTCCGTAATGAAGTTCATTATCCGAAAAGTTCCGTCCTTTGGCAATTTCCAGCCCCGATGTGACGATGTAATTCTCGTCGGCTCCCAATACGGAAATATTTGGATTGGTTTTTTCAGTTTTATATTTGAGCGTGGCAATACCTGTACCACGGGTAAAGACAGATACTGCAGCCGGAAATTTATACTGTTCTTTGAAGTCCATGGCTTCTTTGAACTTTATCTCTCTGTAACTAACAGGATTAGTTCGTTTACCTCCGATATGTACACGCAATCCCCGGTTCTGAATATTAAATGTATTGGACCCCATCATGGCAAAATTTTCGCTGAGTGAATATTCAACAGCATCAATAGCCGTCAGGATGCCCACCAAAGCCATGATTCCGAAAGCAATGATAAGAATTGTCAAAGTAGTACGCATCAGGTGGCTTTTTATGGAGATAAAAGCGATCCTGATATTTTCTCTGATCAAGTTTACGTTCAGATCCATAGTCAGTTATTGTTCAGTCAGTTTTATTACCAAAAGCCAGATCGCCGGCATCACCTAATCCGGGAACAATGTATGCTTTTGCCGTAAGTTCATCATCAATGGCTCCTACCCATAAAGTTATCTTTCTGAAGGTAAATGCTTTTTTCAGTTTTTTAATACCTTCTTCGCTGGCCAGAACACTGACAATATGTGTATGTGAAGGCTTTCCCTTTTCGTATAAACCTTTCAGTGAAGCTACCAGCGAGCCGCCAGTGGCCAGCATCGGATCACTGATGATCAATATCCTTTTGTCGAGCCCGGGAGCTGAAATATAATCCAGGTTGATGGTAAAATCATCCTCTGAATAATTCCTGTAAGCCGAGACAAATGCACTGTCAGCTTTATCAAAATAATTCAGCAGGCCCTGGTGCAACGGCAGACCAGCACGCAATATTGTTGCCAGCACAGGTTGTTCAGCAGGCAAATCCATTTCCAGCGAACCGAGCGGCGTTGTAATGCTGGCAGGAATATACTTCATTTCCTTGCTGATTTCATAAGCAAATATTTCTCCGAGTCGTTCCAGGTTACGCCTGAACCTCAGACTGTCTTTCTGAATTTCAACATCCCGCAGCTCTGCCAGAAATTGATTAAAAATAGTATTCTCTTTTCCAAGTTCCCGAATCATAACAAGTTATGCTTTTAAACAAAAGTAAAGGAAATAAGTGTATAAACCTTATGATTTATCTTTCACCATCAGATATATTTTGAAAAACAATTTTTGTATCAAATTGAGGTTGTTTCTTCTGTATCTGTGATAGGTGACTTTCTTAGCCCCGAATCCCCTGTAAAAACGCGCCAGGTTTTCGTCATTAGACCCCTCGAAATCAAGCACCTGTTTTCCGGGTGAGAACTCCCTGATGACACCATCAATCAGAAAAGTCATGGCGCCGTTTTTCTTCCCTGACTCACCGGTTGCCGAGAATAAAAAGATCAGCCTGTTTTGTCCCCTCAGAAAAAAAGCAGCGGCACATAACTGATTTTGCTCATCATACACACCGTACAGCAGCCCTCCGCCCTTAGACAAAACCCTGTATATAAGACGTTTCAGACGGTCATACTCCTTGTCGCCCCATTTTTTCAGTGTTTTACCCCGGTTTTGCCTGAATAAATCAATCATCTCTTCCGGTTTAATACCTCTCACTAATGTTAATTTATACTTCAGGCTTTTTTTCAGGTTCCGTTTTGTGTTGGATGTATATTTTTTGGCAATAGACGGATAATTATGAATAAGGTCAAGCACGTAATTACTGTTGGTCAGGATCTCATCATGCTTCTTTTCCAGTGTATTGTAACTGTTTAGATTGACATCCACTATTTTGTATTTGCCTGGAATATGATCTATAAATGACCTGACAATTTCCGGCGTCAGGATATCTTTTGAGAACACACCCAGTTGTTGCACGAAAAAGGGTTGCATGATATAAGAAACACCCCATTTTTTTGATACGGGCAGAGGCATCACCCGGATGTAATCATCTTCCACAAGCGCATCCCACTTTTCATGAACCGTATCGAGATACCACGAATAAGCATAAACAATTCCGTTGAAAGATGCCCTGATGCAGGCATCCCACTTTTCGGTATCAATCTCACTATTTTTAAGATATCTGATCAATGATTTCAGATTATTGCCGGTTAATAAATCGGATCAGTCAACAGCATATGCGAGTAACTCTTCATAAACACGCCTCCATCCCTTCCAGCGTTTCTCATCGCTTAACGATTCATTATGCCAGAGGGAAATGAAAGTGCCATCCACTTTTTTCACTTCGTCAATCAGTAATTTGATGTGTTCGATGGCATCTTCCGGTGACAGGCTCATATAATCATTCAACGTGCCGTCCATAACAGCAAACGGATGAATTTTTAATTTCGTCTCCACTTCCAGGTCAAGATCATAAAAATTATAGGACGTGCAAATTCCGGCTCTGAAACCCGTTAATGCAGCATATCCCATAGTATAATCGTGCAAAATGTCATTGTCAATCAGGTTCCTGTATGTCGTTGGCAAAACCAGTCGCAGGAAATGCTGCCTGTTGCATACGATATCCTTATTCAAAACCGATTTAAGATTCCTGATCTCTTTAGCGATCAATTCGGGATGCTCATTCGTAAAATAAGAGAGATGTATTCCCACACTGGCATAATCACCCATACTTTTTACCAAAAACCTGAATTTCGAATTTCTCGTATTGATATTTTTATCGTACTGACTGTAATGGGCAAACAGAAAAAAATAAATTGGTTTCAGCTTGTACTTTTTCTGATAAGCAATTTGCAGATCAAACGTATCGAACGGATCTTTTTCCCTTCCTGTTAACACACGGGTGCGCTGGGCAATTTCCTTCAGTTTTAAATCCCGGATGGCCAGGGCATAACCGCCGATGGTACGCACCAATCCTTTTTGCCGGTATGCAAAGGCCGAATCAATATCATAAGTAGGAATGAATTTGTATTTCCGCTTCGGAAAAACAAGTCCGGGATATTTCTCCTGCAACAACTTTTTAATGGTTGTCGCCCAGATATTGACCACAGGTTTGTTCAGAATATGCAGTTTCGTGCTGACACTGGAATGAGCCGTAAAACGCCCGTGTTTATCTTTTACAAACGGCTGGTACTCTTCATAGCGCGTTACAAGATAAAAGATGGCTGCAAATACGTCGAAAGGAAGTGCCGCCTCCTGATCATAAACCGGGAAGAAAGCTTTTACACCTTCGAAATCAAACGGATCAAGATCCAGCGGGTCAACTCCTTTTTTAAAAAGCAGGCCTGTAGATTTAAAAAAAAGACCTTCGTCAAGGCTTTCTTTATCATACACAAATTTCGGGTTACCGGCAGCCCGGTATTCCTTCCGGTGTGTCGTCAGCTGATAAGGAACCAGTAATATATCTTCGAATACCAACCTGAATATGTAGCGTATTCTGGCTGTTTTTACCGGTGTATATATCAGTATAGAATCCATGTAGGTAAAAGTAACAATTTTTCATATCAAATTATTTTACCTTACCATAAAAACAAAATGGTTGAGACACAAAATAATACATCGTAATAAGGCAGGATGTTAATAATTAGCGCGGTATTTATAAGGCCGGCGCTTCCGATTATTCGTAATTTTGGCATCTAAATTTCACATCTCCGCATGGAAAAATTTATTGTATCAGCACGAAAATACCGTCCGGCCACATTCAAACAGGTAGTGGGACAGGAGGCCATTACTTCCACTTTGCAGAATGCCATTAAAAACAACCACCTGGCACAGGCGTTCCTGTTCACAGGCCCCAGAGGCGTGGGCAAAACAACCTGTGCAAGAATTCTGGCCAAAACAATCAACTGCGAAAACCTGACGGAAAATCTGGAACCGTGCGATAAATGCGAATCGTGTATTTCGTTCAACAATAACGCTTCTTTTAACATTCACGAACTGGATGCCGCTTCCAACAATTCGGTTGACGACATCCGGAACCTGGTGGAGCAGGTAAGAATTCCGCCGCAGGTAGGAAAATACAAAGTGTACATCATTGATGAGGTTCACATGCTTTCACAGGCAGCCTTCAACGCCTTCCTGAAAACACTGGAAGAGCCTCCTGCTTATGCCAAGTTTATCCTGGCCACAACCGAAAAACATAAAATCCTGCCTACTATTCTGTCGCGCTGCCAGATCTTTGATTTCAAGAGGATACAAGTGGACGATATTGTAGATTATCTGGCTTATGTGGCTAAAAACGAAGGTGTTGACGCAGAGGTTGAAGCTCTCCATGTAATTGCACAGAAAGCAGACGGCGCCCTTCGCGATGCCCTTTCCACTTTTGATCAGATAGTCAGTTACAGCGGTAACAAACTGACCTATAAAAATGTTATTGAGAACCTGAATATCCTTGACTACGAATATTATTTCCGGGTTACGGACGCTATCAGGGAAGGTGATTTTTCCAAACTGCTGCTGATCTTCAACGAAATCATTGAAAACGGCTTTGACGGCCAGCATTTCATCACCGGACTGACAGAGCATCTGCGCAACCTGCTGGTAATCAAAGACCCTTCTACCATTCAACTGTTACTGGCCAGCCCTTCGCTCAAAGAAAGATATAAAGAGCAGTCGGAACAACTGGATACGGCTTCTTTATTCAAAGCCATTGAGATATGTAATAAATACGACCTGAGTTACAAAACAAGCAATAACAAGCAACTGCATGTTGAAATTGCCCTGATGCAACTCTCAAGAATAAACACAAGTCAGCAGTCGGATGTT
>Ga0256913_10000911_pt1 | contig 15311 bp, 12 predicted proteins | sample Axial_MatmetaG_FD_185970 | JGI IMG/M metagenome (GOLD analysis project Ga0256913, IMG submission 185970) | Deep-sea worm associated microbial mat communities from Axial Seamount, Juan de Fuca Ridge, Pacific Ocean - Axial_Mat | ecosystem: Environmental > Aquatic > Marine > Oceanic > Microbial...
AATAGGAGAGATAGGGCTAATGGATAGTAGAAGTACTCCACTCTATCTTTCACCTTAACACTACTCTTCTGGCTATCTCTATTTTGACTCTTAATTGTCTCTACCAATCTTTTTATATCCTCTTCTCCATTTGTAGCAATGATAAAAGCTCCACCACTATCTGTGGCTACTTTACCTAAATCATCATCTCTTTGAGATATTGCTATTGTACCATCTTTTGTTGTTATAGGTTTACCATTCTTATCTAAGACTGGTGAACCCTTCTCTGTTCCGACTAAAATTGCATATAGTTTTATCTTGCTATCTTTAATAATTTCGCTAAACCCCTCTAGTGCCTTTTTATCTCCACCATCTGTAATTACAACCAAAATCTTCGGCTCTTTATCTTTTAATACTCTAGCACTTAATCGCCCAAGAGCAGAGAAGTCTGTTGAACCCATAGAGATATAATCCTCATTCACCCCTTGAATAATCTGACTTAGTGTATCTTTATCTGAACTAAATGGAGCTAAGATAAAAGATGAGTGGGCAAATGCTATAATAGAAATCTCATCACTTGGCATAGATTTAAATAGAGATACACCCTTCTTCTTTGCAAACTCTAATCTATTTGGATATATATCTCTACTTCTCATAGAGCCTGATATATCTATTGCAGTTAGCAGACTTATCCCCTTAACCTCAACACTCTTCTCTCCTCTATCTTCAACAGGTCTAGCCATCGCTAAAATCATTAAAAAGATAGAGATAAATAGCATTATATTTCTAATAGATTGTGGAATGGTATTATCTCCAGCACTAAGTCTCTTCAGAACGCTATCATCAAATATCCTAGATAGGTTATCTCTATTTGTTGATATTAATATTGCAAATATAGATAATGGAGCTATTAGTATCCAAAATAGCTCTGGATTTACAAAACTCATTATATCTCCCCCCTCTGATTTCTAAGATATACAAATCCCAATAGTGCCAAGATTGCCAAAAATAGAGGATAGATAAATAGATATGTAAGTTGTACAATCTTTTTACTCTCTATCTTAGTTGTCTCCAACTTATCTATCTCCTTATATATAGCACTTAATGCCTCTGCACTTCTAGCTCCATAAGCCTCTCCACCTCCAGCTTTTGCCAACGCCTTTAGGTATCTTCCGTTATAGTCTCTCTGCGTCCCTATTCCGATAGTATATAGCTTTATATCACTCTTCTCTATTACCGATTTAATAGCCTCAAATGATATTCTGCTCATATTATCTCTACCATCTGTTAGAAGTATTGCAATTTTTGATTTTGCTTTACTCTTTGATAGTAACCCATAAGTTTGAACTAGAGCATCATTAATGGCTGTCCTCTTTCCTGCAATTCCCAACTGCTGATACTCAACTATACCCTTTAGAAACTCCTTCTCAAAGGTTAGAGGAGAGGCTACAAAGGCTATGTCTGCAAATGTGATAACGGCTATTCTATCACTCTCTCTCTCTGATATAAAATCATTTACAACATCTTTTACAACTTCAAACTTATTTTTAGCCCTATCTCTCTCATCAAATCCCATCTGACGCATAGAGTCGCTTGTATCTAATATCAGGACTATATCTCTACCATCTTTTTTGCTATCTATATATGTCTTAGTTAAGACTGGAGATGCTAAGGCTGTGATAGCTCCAACCACTCCAATCCACTTTAACCAGAAGAGAATTCCTCTCTTTAGGCTTTTCTCTTTTGTTAATAGAGCATCTATATGTGGAAAGTATATCGCTCTACTTCTCTCTTTGCAAAATTTTGCACATAAAATAAATATTATTATAATAATAAAAACTAATGGATATTCAAAACTAAAGTGTCTCATCTGTCACCTGCACAAAAAGATTAAAATATTTAATTGTCTCATCGTCCACCTCATCAACCTCTTTTCTATACTTATATCTATCTAAAAGTGGGTTTAACTGCTCAAAAATTTTTGCTCTTCTCTCATCTGTAGCTAATAATCTTCCATAGTGGGTCGCCTGATAGGCTGATGCCTTTGCATCTCTCCAATCTATCTCTTTTAACCTCTCCAGATAACCCTTTGCGAGATTCTCTCTTCGTAATCTCCAAAGTTTCAGAGCTATAAAGAAGAGTATCGCTAATATCAGAACTATACCAACTATAATTAGCCCCCAATATATATAAAATGTACTATCTGGTATCTCTATTAGAGGTTTAATATCTCTTAATGTCATATTTACATCACTCTGCATAAGCTCTCCTATCTCATCTTTTTGATAAGCTTTATATATGGCTCTTCATCTGTATATATCTTAGTGAAGCGAACTCCACTCTTTCTAAAATCTCTAAATAGTTTATCATCATTCTTCTCTAATGCACCTCTATATTTAGATATGACTCCACCATCAACACTACCCTCAAAACGACCTCTACTCTCCATATCTATAAGTTGAATATATCCCAACTCTTGTGGGTTCTCCTCAAATCTATCTCTCACTATAATTGCAAAAATATCGTGTTTTTTACTTAATAGATTTAAATCTACATCTCCAATAAAATCTGAAATTATAAAGAGTAGAGAGCGTTTACGAACTCTCTTAAATAGAGTATCAACGAACCCCTTAAAGTCTGCCTCTTTACCTATAGGCTCAAAATTGAGTATAGACTCAACAGCACTATTTACAGAGAATAGCTTTTTGCTCGGCTTACTCTTCTGATAGAGTCTATCTGCATATATCATAGATGAGAATAAATCGGAGTTTTTTACTGCCGAAAAGCCTAAAATAGATACAATCTCTGCAATCAGTTCACTCTTCTGTTTAACTGTTCCAAAGTAGACAGAGCCGTTCATCATAGATGCCACAACAACATTAAGCTCTCTCTCCTCTCTATATATCTTTATAAATGGCTTTCTAAGCTTGGCTGTTGTCTTCCAATCTATCTTTCTAACATCATCACCATGTATATACTCTCTAAGCTCTGTAAACTCAAAACCCTGCCCCTGAAAGATAGATGAGTTATTCCCTAACATATCTCCAAAGACCTGTTTTCTTGTCTTTAGAACTATCTTTTTAGCTGTTTTTCTCATCACTTATCACCTTTATGGTATTGGTACAGCTGATAATACTTTTGAGATAATATAATCTTGTGTAATATCCTCTGCTTCTGCCTCATAGCTTAATATAATTCTATGTCTTAGTATCTCTTTAGCAATATATGAAATCTCAATAGGAGATACAAAATCTTTCCCTTTAAGATATGCAATAGCTCTTGATGCCTTGTACATATCTATACTAGCTCTTGGACTAGCTCCGAACTCAATATATGGCTCTAACTCCTCTAATCCATATCTGCTTGGCTCTCTTGTCGCAAATACAAGCTCAACGATATACCTCTCTATCTCCTCATCTAAATGAACCTTCATAGCCTCATCTCTAATACGACTTAGGTCATCTATCGTTGCAACCTGCTCTATAGCCTCAAAGCCATCATTTGCCACTCTTCTTGCTATCTCTAGCTCCTCCTCTTTTGTGTTATATCCGACAACAACTTTCATCATAAATCTATCAAGTTGAGCCTCTGGTAGCTCATAAGCCCCCTCCTGCTCAACTGGATTTTGAGTCGCCATAACCAGAAATGGTAAATCTATCTTAAAGGTATCATCTCCGATTGTAACCTGTCTCTCCTGCATAACCTCTAGTAGGGCAGATTGAACCTTTGCAGGGGCTCTGTTTATCTCATCTGCTAGTAATAGATTTGTGAAGATAGGCCCTTTCTTAATCTTAAACGAGTTATTGGCAGGGTCATAAATCTCTGTCCCTATAATATCTGATGGGAGTAGGTCGGGTGTAAACTGAACCCTCTTGAACTCCAAACCTAATGTCTTTGCTAAGGCATTAACTGTAGTTGTCTTTGCCAATCCAGGTACACCCTCTAAAAGAATATGACCACGACATAGAAGTCCAGCTAAAAGCCCCTCTATCATCTTCTCTTGACCCACAACAACTTTACTCATCTCATCTTTTATAGATTGAACTATTTGACTCAATATATACTCCTTATAATGCTTTATATTTTTGTAAAAGTTATATTACTTCTGGCAGGTAAACAGATGGTAAATAGAGAATGTCACAAAAATAACTATTTATCGTTTATAAATATTGAATTTTAACCACTCATAGGTTATAATAAAAGCTATACTTAAAATATTAAAGGTTAATGGATATGCTTTCTCCACAAATTTTACTCATATTAATTGCTATTTTATCCATTGTGATATTAATACTGATATTTATCTTATCTAAAAAATCAACAGAGAATAGTGGTCTAACAAGAAGAGTAAAAATATTAGAACGGTCATCTGAACACTCCCAAGATGGTCTTTTAGTTATTACACAGGCTCAAGAGCTTATAACCTTTAATGATATGGCAGAGCAGTTGTTTCTGCTATATAATAAAGAACTTGCCAAAGCTGTAATCTTAAAGATGAGTGATGGTAAGATGGAGAGTATCAATAGCCTCATCAAGGCAAATAGAGAGAGGTTAGAGCATTTTAAATCATTCTCTATCGAGGCGACTCTACTTAAGAAGAGGAAGGAGATAGCAGTACGAATTCTCTTTGAGGCATATTTCTTATCTCCAAAATCATCTGAATATGATATTATTGTCCTAATTAGTGATATTTCGCAAGAGCTTTTGGTTACAAAACATAGACATAGGGATTTACTCACAAATCTTCCAAATCAGAGCCAAGCGATGTTAGATATTGGTGTATTTATGAATAAGATGAATACAACAAATCAGAAGTTTGGTTTAGTATTGATGGAGATAGACCACTTTTCAGATGTGAGGGCAATCTTGGGTCATCGCTCTACAGATTTACTCATTGGTAAGATTGTTGAGAGTCTGCGATATTTTGCGAGAGAGATAGATAGTTCTGTATATCAGATGACACGAAATAATTTTCTACTTCTAATTCCAGATATTACAACTGAAGATGAGGTAAAAAATATTATCAAGTTAATTAGAGATGATTTAATTACACTTCTTGATAGTGAAGTTACACATATAGATTTAACATTTTCAACTGGTGTAAGTTTCTTTCCTATAAGTGGTAATGGGGTTGATATGTTGATTGATAACGCCTATAAAGCTCTAGCTAGAGCAGAGGAGCAGGGCAATGGACAGATAGTTATAGATTATGAGATGTCTCTTGATAGAAATAGTAACTCTGAATTGTCACTATTTAGACAGATGAGTGATGCCTTAAATGATAACCAATTTGAGTTATACTATCAACCATATATTGATATGGGAAGTGGAGCAATTCAAGGTGCAGAGGCACTTATTCGATGGAGACACCCAGATAAGGGGTTAATATCTCCAATAGAGTTTATACCTTTGGCAGAGAAGACAGGATTTATTGTTGAGCTTGGGAAGTTTGTTATTGAAGAGGCCATTAAACAGCAGAAGAAGTGGGAACTTTTTGAGTTCCACGAACTGCCAATAGCTATAAATCTATCCCTTCGAGAGATTGAGAGTGGAGATATGGTTGATTTTGTGGCTAGATTGCTAGGTAAGTATCAGATTAATCCATCTCTTATTAAGTTTGAGATTACAGAGAGTATAGGAATGGTCAATACATCAGTTGCAAAGCAGGAGTTTTTTGCACTAAAGAAGCTTGGTATATCTCTAGCACTAGATGATTTTGGAACAGGGTATGCATCATTCTCATATTTAAGGGATTTCCCACTAGATACTATAAAGATAGATTTAGCATTTGTTAGTAATATTATTGAGAATGAGGAGCATCAGAAGATTGTAAAAGCGATGGTTAATCTAGGGCATAATTTTGACCTAAAGGTGATTGCAAAGGGTATAGAGGATAAGGGTACACACGATTTAATTCAATCTTATGGGTGTGATATGGCTCAAGGTTATTATTTTTCAAAACCTCTTCCTGTATTTGAGTTTCAGGAATTGATACGAAAAGAGTTATAATTTTATTTAAAGGGGATAAGAGATGGATTTTATGATAATAGGTGGCGTAGTTCTAATTGCTATTGTGGTAATTATTATTTTAATGAAAAGTTCTAAAAACAAGATAGTTCAATATGAGGGGGAGGTGACTCTCTATCGGAATGCTCAAGAGTATCAGAGTGATGCAATGGTTGTATTTGCCAAGGGTGGAGAGATTATCTTTGCAAATAAGACAGCTAGAAAACTCTTCGACTTAGAGGTTCATTATGAGAATAAAAAACCAGAGATAACTATCTTAATTAAGACTGATGATACACATATTACGCAAACGCTTCATGAGTTGATAGATACTCTATATACAAAGAATAGAGGTATGATTTATCTCGATAATACGGTCTTTACTGTTGGTGAGAAAATTCATAGAATTAATCTATATATAGATAACTCTAAATGGAATATAGATGATGATGTTATATGTGTATTCCAAGATGCAAATCGTGAATTTAAGGAGAAAGAGAACCTAAAACGGTTGACAGAGACTGATGTTTTGACAAAATTAAAGAGTCAATTTAGGGCATCTTTAGATATTAATAATTTAGCTGTTGAGTCTCAAAAGAGGTCAGAGAGATTTGCAGTAGCTATTTTAGATATTGCAAATTATGAGAAAATTCGTACCTCTATGGGTCACAACTATACAAATAATATATTAAAAAAGTTTGCACAGTTTTTAGAGGAGCAGAAGCACTCTGATATGGAGATATATAGACTAGACCATAACAACTTTTTAATTGTAATCAGCAATTTCAAGAGAGAAAAACAGTTAATAGAGGATGTGAAAGATATATCTAGTGAGATAACTTCACGATTTGAGATGGAGAATAGAAATATGTCCATAGAGTCATCTATAGGGTTAGTTATGTTCCCAGACCATGGTAAAAATGCTAATAAACTCATCGATAGAGCATATATCGCACTAGAGGATGCAAATAAGAAGGGTTATGGCTCTCTAGTTGTATATGAGAATAGCCATAGAGATGCTCAAAGAGATGAGATGCAGATGGGACACGAGATAAGAGCAGGACTTAAAAATAAAGAGTTTACCATATATTACGAACCAATCTATAACCTAGAGACAATGGTCGTATCTGGGGCTCAAGTTCTCTTGAAGTGGCAACACCCACGACTCGGCTTGATAGGTGTAGATAAGTTTATGAGTGTAGCAGAGAATACGGGACAGATTATAAATATAGATAAATTTATCATTTCAGAGGTTATACATCAGAGAAAACTATGGAATGATTTTAATTTTAGAAATATAGAGTTAGTTATAAATCTATCATCAACTCAACTCCATTCAGAAAATTTTATAGAAAACTTTGAGATGTTACTGAATAGAAATAGTGTAGATGCAGATGACTTTACATTTGATATATCCAATAGTGTTGACCTTCACGGTATGTTAGGTTGTCACAAAGAGTTTGTAAAATTAAGAAAAATTGGTGTTGGATTGGCGATAAACAATCTAGCAGTTGGAGTCTCAACAGCAGACCAGATACATACTAAGGTTATTAAGACACTCAAGGTAGATAGTACTCTACTAGAGAGTGGCTCATCTCAAGCAGTTTTAAAATCTATTGTATCTCTAGCTCACTCACTAGATATAGAGGTGAGAGCAGAGAATATTAAGACAAATAACCAAGCAGAGATTATAAGTGAATTTGAGTGCGATAAAGCACACGGAAAACACTTCTCTAAACCACTTGTAGCCTTTGAACTACAAGAGTTTTTGAGGTAACTAAAATATTATAGATAGGTAAATAATATTATCCTACCTATCTTTTAATAATCTCTCTCCATATCTCTAAAGCTCTACTCTCTGGTATCTCTACATCATCAAAGTATATTCTATCACCAGCTTTTATCTCTTTTTTAATCTTTATCTTCTCAAATAGTCCTATCGGAATATGGTTTATATCATCTATTATATTTATAGCTTCACCTCTTACATCAAAACTACCTATACCCTTCTCTATATACTCTCCAACCTCTAAATCTCGTTTTGCAACAGTGGCTACACTAATTTTAGGATTGCTTCCATTATTTAGTAGAACCCCACCACCTGTTAAAACCCTTTTTATAGTCTTTACTATCTCTAAGTGGCAGAGATGAAAAGTTCTATCTAAAACATAATATGGACCATCTCCAAGTTTAAGATACTGTAGTGCCTCTTTTTGTGGGTGTTCAGCGACTAAAAAAACACCTGCTGGAAGTTTTGCAGATAGCAGATAATCACTAATTGGTGAGCCTAGATTTTTTGCCTTAGATGCTAATATATTTCCTCCTAATACCATATCATCATATGGTAAGCCGACAAGTCCATCTTGAACGATTTTGGCATTTAAGCCATTTGCTATAAGAGTTTGCTCTATCTGAATTTTTGTACCATCTGTAAAAGATGTGACCATTGGCAGACTAATATGGGCTTTATTTGCCCAATATTTCATATCTTTAAGGTTTGGGTTCTCATTTAGGAATCCTTTTATATTACCATATACCAGTGGAGTAAAGCCCATCTCTACAGCCTCTTCATGAAGTGTAGCCAATGCACCTGGTTGGTCTCCATCTGCCTCTGTCACTAAACCTTTATCTACAAAATATGAACCTGTTGTAACATGAAACTCTGAATTCATTGTAGCTACTGGAATATTATTTTTGAGTATCTTCTCGATATTATCGGTGGAGTATATCACATCTCCACTACACTCAACAATCAAATCAGAGTTTTCAATTAAATCATCTAAATTATTGGTTAATCTATCATATCTAGGGAAATTTGGTCGATTATTAATATCAGTTCTAGTTAATATCCAAGATATATTATAATCTTTATGTTGCTCTAATAGTCTGACTAGCCCTCTTGCAATAAATCCTGTTCCAATAACACCTATATTATACATCTAATCCCTTTTTAAATCTAAATCATTTTAATAACATTATATCTAAATAAGTATCAGAAATTCTAATGATTACTCTCATCTCATATCCTCTATGATTTGTTAATAATTCTGACCTTTGTAGGGTCAAAACGCTCTATTACATCTTTTACCATCGGCTCTTCTAATATTGAGTTTGGCTCTCTCTCTTCTGCTTGATGGGCTATGCAAATGCTCTCTCTCTCTCTATCTTCAGGACTTACATCATCTATAGATGCACTATTTAACATATCTTGAATATCATCTACTGTCTCCTCCTGTTTTCTCTCCATTGGAATATTGACTATCTTTGTCTCAAGTCCAAATATATCTTTAACAAAGTACTTTATCAATCCCCAATGGGTTATGAGTCTCTTTTTATCATCATCTTGAGCTGTAGATTTCCAAGTGAGAGTATTATCGCTATAGCTCTCAAATGTGATATTTTTATCAAAAGATTCACCTAAATCAAAATCTCTATCAAATAGTTTTTTATTTAGAGTTTGAAAAAGAGATATATAATCTACCTCTGGCTCTTTTTTCTCTATATCTGTTTCTGGAGTTGATATGGGAGTAACTGCTGTTGCTGTTGGTGTAGGAGTTATAGAGATACCTTTTAACTCACTCTCTAAAGCCTTAATCATTGTATCTATATCTTTAATTTCTAGTGCCTCCATCATCTTGAATAGAGTTAAGATTAATATAAACTCTCCATCTCCACCTAAGGCTAGAAGTGATTTCGCCTCTGCTAAAATTCTAAAGAACCTCTCAATTATCATCGCCTCTATCTTTCCATTGGAGGAGAGTAGGGTATCTTTTAGAAATAGAATAAGCTCATCAATAACCATCTCTGCCTCATAATCTCTTGCCATCTTTACAAATGATAGAACTTTACTCTTATCTTTTAAGATTATATTATCAAGTAGATTATCAAGTAGCGTCGGCTCTATAATTCCCAACATTCCTGTAACCGTTACTATATCTACAAAGTTTTTTGAGTATACAATAGCTTGGTCTAGTAGGGTTAGAGAGTCTCTTAAACTTCCTGCTCCACTTCTTGCAATAATATCTAAAGCCTCCCTCTCATATCCTACCTCTTCTCTATTTAGTATATGTTCAAGATGTTGTAAAATTAGCTTCTGGGCAATCTTTTTAAATCTGAAGTGTTGAGTTCTTGATAAAATAGTTGCAGGTAGTTTTAGTGGGTCGGTTGTAGCCAATATAAACTTTACAAAATCTGGAGGCTCTTCTAGCGTTTTAAGAAGTGCATTAAAGGCTTGAGGGGTTAACATATGAACCTCATCAATAATAAATATCTTATACCGTGCAGAGCTAGGTTTATATTTTGTATGCTCTATAAGCTCTTTTATATCATCAATACCTCTATTACTAGCTGCATCCATCTCTATAATATCTAAGTGCCTATTCTCATTTGACATAACGCAGTGGGGGCAACTATCACAGGGGTGGGAACTCTCTCCAGTTTCACACAATAGAGCTTTTGCAAATATTCTTGCCGTTGATGTCTTTCCGCTCCCTCTTAATCCAGAAAATAGATATGCGTGGGATAGTCTACTACTATCTAATGCTTGTGAGAGTGTTTGAGAGACTGTATCTTGACCAACAAGGTCATCAAATGAAGTTGGTCTATACTTTCTAGCTAGGGCTAATGACACGAGGACTCCTCATAATTATCTAGCTAGAATTGTAGTTAAATTATGCCAAAAATTAGCATAATATTTTATCTTAATAAATTCCTAAAATCTCAAATTGAAGATACCAAACTGCAACTGATACTATATATCCTACTAATACAGTCCACGCAAATTTCATATGAGATGCAAATGTATATATTCCTTGCATTTTACCCATAACTCCAACACCAGCAGCAGAACCAAATGAGATTAGAGAGCCACCAACACCAGCAGTCATAGTAACCAACATCCATTGAGAGTGTGCATCAACTCCCATATCTGGGCTAGATTTAAGTACAGCAGACATAACAGGAACATTATCAACAAAAGCAGATAGGAAACCTACACCGATATTTACAACTGTTGCTCCAAATTGACTATAGAGAGCTGTGAAATACTCTAAGAAACCTAAGAAGTGAAGCCCACCAACAGCTGCCAAGATACCGAAGAAGAATAGAAGAGTATCATTCTCTATCTTTGCGATAAATCCAAATATATCAATCTTATCAATATTATCATCTTCTCTATTTATCTTATATACATAGAGTTTTAGAACAGCTAAACCGAACATCATACCCCACATAGCAGGTAGGTGTAGAAGTTGGTGAGATAGTACAGCAGATGCTATTGTAAATGCAAATAGACCAATGATGGTCTTACCACCTCTATCTATAAATACTCTCTCCTCGCTATCACTAAATGGAGGTGTACCCTTTGGAACAAATCTACTTAGTAAAAAGGCAGTTATCGCCCAACCTAAAATAGATGCAGGGAATAGATATAAGAAGTCTACAAATTGACCCTTACCCTCAACCCAAACCATAAGAGTTGTAATATCTCCAAATGGACTCCACGCACCACCAGCATTTGCTGCTACAACAACATTAATTGCAGATGGAACTAAGAACTCTCTATTATCTTTATCAATAGTGATTAAGACTGTTGATAGAATTAGAGCTGTTGTTAAGTTATCTGCCACAGGGGAGATAAAAAATGCCAAGAGTCCAGTTACCCAAAATAGTTTTGAGTAACTGTAACCTTTTGATACAAGATTATATCTTAAGGAGGAGAATACTTTGAACTCTATCATTGTCTCAATATATGTCATAGCAACAAATAGGAAGAAGAATATCCCTGCTATCTCCATAATTAGAGTCTCTATACTATGGTGTAGATGCTCTCCATCTAATCCATTCATTGCATAGTAAACACCTATTAACATAAAGATAAAAGTACCTGCGAATAGGGCAGGTTTTGCCTTATTTATATGATACTTATCCTCTGTTGCAATAAAGTAATATGCTATTACGAAGATAGCAAGAGATACTATCCCCACCCAAGTTGTTGTTAAATCTAATTCGTGCATTCTAATCCGTCCTTTTATTCAATATAGTGAGCCCCTAAGGACTCATCTCTAGCAAGTGCTGACTCTATAATGGCAGAGGCAGTATTTAACCTTAGAGATAATAATCTTCCTATCTCCTGATTTTTCATATCATAGATAAGATTTTTCGCCTTTATAAGACCCTCTCTTGTCCGTATAATACCAACATCATGCCACATTATACCTCTAAGTCTCTGTTTTAACTCTTTATCATTGGGTTTATGTAGTATATTCTTATAATCTCTATCAAACTTAGGCGTTTTATAAATCTCTCTCTCTTCTGATAGAATATAATCTACGGCTCTTTTCGCAAAAACTAAACCCTCTAGGAGAGAGTTTGAGGCCAATCTATTTGCTCCATGAACACCAGTTGAAGATGCCTCTCCAATGACAAATAGATTTTTAACACTATCTACTCTTCCATTGCTATCACTCTTTATTCCACCCACGGCATAATGGAAGGCAGGTGATATTGGAACTCTATCTTTAGGAAATGAGTATCCCAATGATTTAAATGTTCTGGTTATGTTTGGAAATCTTTCGTGAAAAAAATTATCTTTAAAGATACTAAAGTCAAGATATACCTCCTCATTATTATGCCTTCTCTTATAGTCAAATATAGCTCTCGATACAATATCCCTACTCGCCAATTCACCTCTACTATCGTAATCAAATAGAAATCTTTCCCCCTTCTCATTTACAACAGAAGCACCCTCACCCCTTAGAGCCTCTGTCAATAGAAGTTTTCTCGCATAGGGTGTCTTTACAAAGACTGTTGGGTGAAACTGCATCATCTCCATATCTGCTAAGGCTATACCCTTCTCTACACATATTCCATGAATATCGGCACTAATCGTTCTTGAATTTGTATTAAACTCATAGAGAGAACCAACTCCACCAGATGCGATAATTATATTATCTGCATAGATTGTTGTCGGTTGATAATTTACGGTAGCTTTAACACCATAACATCTGCCCTCTTCTATTAGTAAATCATACACTAGAGTATTTTTTTGAAGTTGATGTCTATTTTGAACCATTAAGAAGTAGTGCATATATCTACCTGTAGCATCTCCTCCAGCGTGAACTATTCTCTCTACAGAGTGGGCTGCCTCTTTTGTATATAAAATCTTTCCATCTGCATCTTTATCAAACTCCATACCTCTATCTATAATATCTTTTGTAGTCTCAATACTGGTTTGGCTCATTATCTCTACCATATCTTGATTATTATGATAAGCTCCTGCCACCATTGTATCTTTTACATGAGTAGATATATCCTCTTGATTTATAGCTGTTGCCAATCCACCCTGTGCATAAAATGTATTGCACTCCCATGGAACATCTTTACATACAACTAACACCTTTTTATCTGATGGAATATTGAGGGCAGAGTAGAGACCTGCTATACCTGCACCGATAATTAATACATCATACTTTTCCATATAATACCCTTTGAAATATATAATATTATTTTTGAGTCTCCACACTTTTTACATCATCAGCCACATATATAGGTGCTGTTTTATGTCCACAACCTGTTAATATAATACAGCAAATAGATGTTATAATAATTTTATGAAAAATATTCGTTCCATTCTCTCTCATCTTGTTAACCAACCTGAATTTAAAGTTCTTAAGAAGCACTCGTGCTATCAAAAGTTTATAGACCTTCTGCCCCAACAGTATAAGAGAGGTATAGCATTTATCTATATTAGAAAGAATACTCTATTTGTGGCACTCTCTAACCCTGGGTACAAAATGGAACTTAATTATAATAAAGATTTATTAAGAAGTTTATTAAATATGATGGGGAAGCATGATGAAGAGTGTAGTATGCTGACTGTGGAGAGTGTTATAATATTTAATTCAAAATATTATACAGAGAAGCCAAAAGAGATAATAGATACAGACCCAAAATATAGAGAGTTATCATCAGGTAATTTTAAAATAGACTCTACAGATAAAAATCTTATTGAGGAGTTTGAGAAGATAAAATCAATTATTATTTCAAATAATAATTAATTAATGTTCCATAAAACTCATTTATCATTGGTTTACCATAAAAAATCTGCTTTTTAAATTTTCTCTTAGTGTTCTTATTATAAAGTATTGTATATTGTTCTTTATTATTAAGTAGTATAATAGCTATATTCTCACAAAGGGGGTTTTTATGGATAAGATTGTTCCTATTGATGAAGAGTATTCTTTAGATGATAGTGTGATTATGAGTGAGACAGATTTAGATGGTATTATAATCTATGTAAACAGAAAATTTTGTGAAGTTTCTGGATATGATAGAAAAGAGCTTAAGGGACAAAATCATAATATTACTCGCCACCCTGATATGCCAAGCTGGGCATTTGAAAAACTTTGGAAAAACTTACATAACGGTGAAGAGTGGTTCGGTATTTTAAAAAACTTACGCAAAGATGGTAAATATTATTGGATACATAGTTTTATATCTCCTATTGTAAAAGAGGATAAGATTACAGGCTATAGTGCCGCTGGAAGAAGAGCTACAAAGCTTGAGATAGAAGAGGCAAAAGAAGATTATGGATTACAATAGAGGATTAAGGAGTAGAAGTAAAAATGTATTATATTATCAATAACGATAAGAAAATAATAGCAACTGATAGTAAATTTTTAGATTTACTTAGAGTAAAAACACTACAAGAGCTGTTTTTACAGATTACTAATCATAAAATTATATTTCATGAAAAAGATATTAATAGCCTAGAGATTACTATAGATGGTGAGAGTCGAGTTGTATCAAAATCATCTCACAAACTCTCTACTGTTATTGGAGACCTCACCTTAATAGAGATTAAAGAAGAGATAGTTACCTTAAAAGAGAAGAGAAGAGAAGAGCCTGTAATGACTATCGGAGAGAATCTCTCTAAATCATCTGAAGATAGAAGCTCACGACTAGAGTTGTTAGATAGGAAAGAGGAGTCTAAAGAAGATGATGGTGATAAGATTGAAAATAGCGAGAAGATAGAGAAGAGTTCCTCAATCTCTATTCAGCAGGAGTCGATAGATAGACTTAAAAAGCAGATTGCTGATAGTTTAATATCGAAAGAGAGAGAGAAGCCACCAAAAACGATGCTTATCACATCTGAAAATGAGATTAAAACTGAAGAGAAGATGGTTTTAACATCTATAGATACTATAAATGATGAGATAAAAGAGAAATCTAAAAATATAGTCCCAAAAATTCAAGATATAATGGTTTTAGCTCCAATGGCAGAAGAGGAGAGTCCCACTCAAACATTTTTTGATAATTTTATAGAT
>Ga0256913_10000912_pt1 | contig 15273 bp, 12 predicted proteins | sample Axial_MatmetaG_FD_185970 | JGI IMG/M metagenome (GOLD analysis project Ga0256913, IMG submission 185970) | Deep-sea worm associated microbial mat communities from Axial Seamount, Juan de Fuca Ridge, Pacific Ocean - Axial_Mat | ecosystem: Environmental > Aquatic > Marine > Oceanic > Microbial...
GAGGTCGTCGTCAACCAGAAATTCTACGGTTCCGGCACCGACATAGTTAACGGCTTTGGCAGCCATAACGGCCTGCTGTCCCATAATCTCTCTCAACTCCGCTGTCATCAGCGGCGAGGGAGTTTCCTCGATAACTTTCTGATGGCGGCGTTGTACCGAACATTCGCGCTCAAACAGATGAATGGCGTTGCCATGGCTGTCGCCCAGAATCTGAAACTCAATATGATGCGGATTCTCCACAAATTTCTCAACGTAAACGGCATCGTCACCAAAGGCGGCCATAGCCTCCGATTTGGCGGCACGAACTGCCGGGATAATGTTTTTCTCTTCGCGGACGAGACGCATTCCTTTACCGCCGCCGCCGGCTGAGGCTTTTATCATCACCGGCAAACCGACATTCTTTACAATGCGTAAAGCGTCTTCGTCGTTTTTGATGTCCTCTTTGGTGCCGGGAACAACCTGTACTCCGGCATTAATCATCTTCTTACGTGCCGAAATTTTGTCACCCATCACGGCGATAACGTCGGAAGTGGGACCGATAAAAATTATCCCTTCGCTTTTGCAACGATCCGAAAATTCGGCATTCTCCGAAAGAAAACCGTAGCCCGGATGTATGGCGTCGGCACCTGATTTCTTGGCAACCTCTATTATCTTATCGATTACAAGATAACTTTCGTTCGACGGTGCCGGACCGATAAAATAGGCTTCGTCGGCATAATAAACATGCTTCGAATTGCGGTCGGCTTCCGAAAAAACCGCTACACTTTTAATACCCATCTCGCGGCACGAACGCATCACTCTTAATGCTATTTCACCACGATTGGCAATAAGTATTTTCTTAATCATAGATTTATAATTAATTGAATATTAATCTTAATTTATGTTTGCCGGTTTTGATTTCACCCTGAAACAATTTGTTTGTCATTTAAGCGACAAAAATACATTCTTTTTTATAATAATTCGCCCTTGTTTTTTTCTTTGCCTTAATCCTGTATTTTCAACTTTTACCTGTTGTTTTATAACAAAAAGAAAATCAGAGTATTGTGTCGGAAAACATCAATTTATTTTTGGGAAAATTTAAGAATAAAAAAGGATAATTGTTTGTTGATTTTTAATAATTTGGCGGCCTGAAACAGTAGAATTATTTTTGTTTGTAAATTAACATTAAATCAGCTGATATGACATATATAATCAAAGGTTCGGGTCTTACAATTGAAGACGTTGTAAAAGTAGCCCGTCATAACGAAAAAGTGGAGCTTGCCCCCGAAGCTCTTGAAAGGATAAAGACTTGCCGTGCAATGCTTGAGAGGAAAATTGAAGCTCATGAGATAATGTATGGTGTCAACACGGGAATCGGTGAATTTTCGGAAGTGGTACTTAACGATGAACAGGTAAAAGATTTTCAGAAGTACCTTATTTATAATCATGCGGCGGGGATAGGCGAGCCGATGCCGTTGGAATATGTGCGCGGTGCCATGCTTGGCCGTATTAATGTTCACGCCCACGGCAATTCGGGAATACGACCGGAAATCACCTTGACTTTGGTGGAAATGCTTAATAAAGGTGTTACTCCCTATGTTTGTCGTAAAGGCTCGGTAGGAGCATCGGGCGATTTGGCACCCATGTCGCAGATTGCACTCCTGCTGATGGGCGAAGGAAAAGCATATTATAAAGGAGAGCTATTACAGGGCAGGGAAGCCATGGAAAAAGCCGGAATCCCCATCCCCGGGTTGATGGCACGTGACGGTCTCGGTACCATCAACGGTTCCAACGTTCTTACGGCTATGAGCGCAATATGGCTGTATGATGCTTTTAATTTCCTGAAGCAGGCACAGATTGCAGCGGCTATGAGTCTCGAAGCTTTAAAAGCCAATATGGGACCATATACCGCTAAGCTACACGAAGTAAGAGGATTCAAAGGAGCAATACGCTCGGCAAATGCCATTAATAAGTTGGTAACGGGCGGCGACCTCAAGGAAGAAAAGATTCCGCATAAGGTTCAGGATGCTTATTCCATGCGCTCAACACCTCAGGTTGTCGGTGCTGCTTTCGACGCTTTGGATTATGCCCGTTCGCAGGTCGAGGTAGAACTCAACGGCGTTGGCGACAACCCGATTTTCTTTCCCGAAGAAAATTTACAGCTTTCGGGTGCCAACTTTCAGGGTACTCCCGTGGCATTGCCGATGGATATGGCCGGTGCCGCCATTACAATGGTTTGTGTTATGTCGGAACGCCGTATGAACAGGCTTAACAATCCGGCTCTCAGCGTCGGACTACCGCCATTCCTCACAAAAGGAGCCGGCATGTTCTCAGGCCTTATGCTCAGCCAATATACTGCCGATATGCAAATTGTTGAGCAGCGTATTCTCTCGGCTCCGGCATCGGTGCAGTCGATACCCGCAGCAGCCGACCAGGAAGACTTCGTATCCATGGGTATGAATACCGCCATTAAGAATTTCCAGATTCTCGATAATGCTTACGGAATCCTCGGTATCGAATATATGGCAGCGGCTCAGGCACTCGATTTCAGAGAGTATAATTTCGGTAAAGGAGTTACCAAGGCAAAAGAGGTTATCAGACGCCATGTTGACTTCCTTGATATCGACAGACCTCTATACAACGACCATAATACCATGAAAGAATTGGTGAAATCTTGTGAAATTTTAGACGAAGTGGAAAAAGTTGTAGGCGAATTGTAATTTTTTCCGGTCGGATAAACTTTAAGCGAAAATCGTATAATTCAGGATTTTCGCTTATTTTTTTGTACGTAACTTTACTTAAATTTAGCCGTAATACTGCATTATTCGATAACATTAGGTAAAAAACCTATTGTATAATTGAAATAAATTCTTATTTTTGCTGTATAAAATTTAACTACTATGTTATTAATCACAATTTCTAAAATTGATCGCTGGGGTAGGGAGAGAAACGTTAGTAAACTTATAGATTCCCTGAAGTATGACGATGACGAGATTCGTAAAGCGGCAGCATTATGTTTGGGGCGTGTCGGGGATGCTTCAATACTGGAGATTTTGGAATATGCCTTTAAAACCGAGGAAAACATTTTTGTCAAAAAGGATATTTCATCGGCAATACGGCAGATACAGGATAAGAAATTTATTTCCGGAACACCAATATTTGAAGACAAGAACGTTGGAGAATTACGACCTGTTTATAGTTTTCAAGCTAAGCTTGGAAGTTAAAAAGATTTTTTTCCTTACGCGGATAAAAAAGACCTTTCCGGATACGGGAGGGTCTTTTTTTATGGTCAAAAACAAAAGGCTTTCCGTTAAAGAAAAGCCTTTTGAAAAATATATGAAACAAATTAATGTTTATTCATCTTTTTGCGCATTATAACCTTTTTTGGTTGAGTAGTTTATCTTTAATGCATTAGCTTCACGAAGCTCCTGTTTCACATCGGTAACAATACCCATTTTTGTTTTGGCATCCACTTTAAGGGAGATAATTTGTTTCCTTCTTTTATCTTCCGGAATTTTAAGAGCCGATTGTGAAACATAATCTTTAATTTGATTTACTTCTGCAAAAGCATCGTTAAGCTGAATACGCGGTTCTTTACCCATTTTGGCCTGAAGCTTTATATTGGGTGGTCCGATATAAATATAACTCACAAGAGATTTATCTTCTAATTTTTGCACTTCGGAGGCATCGGGAGGAGATATCTCAACAAAAAGTGTTACTTCTCTCATCACCGTTGATACCATAAAGAAGAACAAAAGCATAAAGATAATATCAGGCAATGATGCCGTTGATATTCCCGGAGTTTCTTTTTTACCGTCTTTTTTAAATTTAGCCATAGTTAATTCTCCTAATAGATTTTAATTAATCGCCCAGACTTACCGGTTCAGCTTCGGAAATAGCCATTGGAACAGCCTTTTGAATGGCTTTCGCTTTATTGGGGTATTTATCTTGAAGTGTTTTGAAGTCCACACCGAAATATTGCTTTGAAACATCGTTTCTCAGCTCGGTGATGGCTGCAGCAAGTTCGTTCTGAACGTGAATATACATTTCGTAAGAAGTACCGCGGTCGTTTTGCATTGAAACAACCCCTTTGCTCTGCCAGTATTTTCCAATGCCGGGAACGTCAATTTCTTTGACTTCCGGATGGCCTGGAACATTGGGATGTGCAGGGTCGCCCGAATATACCGGAATCAGAAACTCTTTGACATCATTACGAAGACGCCTTAAATTACCGGGTTTGTTGTTTACCAACAGTTGGTCTGCCGAATTAATCAGCACAATAAAAACATTACGCCTTTTTACTTCGGGCTTCTCCTGATCTTTATCAACCGGCGGTGGCAGTCTCCTCGGGATACCTGAATCAACGTCCATGGTAGTAGTTACCAGGAAGAAGATAAGCAGAAGGAAGGCGATATCCGCCATGGAGCCTGCGTTTATTTCAGGTGGTTTTTTTGCTGCCATAACTCTAACGTTTTGATAACATTCCAAGTACTCCCGATACGATTATCGACAAGAATGCCAGTGCACCGAGAATATAAGCAATGTAAATTAATGAACCGATAAATTGCGATTGTGCCGGCGTGATATGATTTTCGGTAAAATATTTACCAATATTATAATCGGAAGCCAGCGACCATGAAACCAGATAGATTACACCCAGCAGAACTATGGAAATACCTGTCTTTATTGCTGCTTTGGGATTCATAAACATTTGTCCCAAAGGGAATAAAACAGCTGCTGCCAGGGCGATAAGAAAGGTTACGAAACTGACTCCAAAGTACGGATTAAGTACTTTGTCCACCAATTTCATGTTGTCTAATGTGAGTTCACTGCCTTCGGCAATGGTCCAAACAGTGAACGCAACGCCAAGTGCCATAATCAGATAGACAACAACTTTGGTTATATTATTTAATAGTTTTTCCATAACTCTAATTATTTTTTATTGGCAGCCAAAATATCCATAAAACTGATGGAAGAATCTTCCATGTCGTTAACGAGGCTGTCAACCTTAGAAATAAGGTAGTTGTAAAAAATCTGTAGGATAATGGCAACGATAAGTCCGAATACCGTTGTCAGAAGGGCAACTTTAATACCTCCGGCTACAACTGACGGGTTGATATCACCAACGGCTTCGATTTTGTCGAAAGCGTAAATCATACCGATTACCGTACCCATAAATCCAAGCATAGGAGCAAGTGCAATGAAAAGCGAAATCCATGAAAGGCCTTTTTCGAGTTGCGCCATAGCAACGCTGCCGTATGCAACAATAGATTTTTCTACATTATCGAGACCCTCATCGTATTTCATAAGGCCTTGGTAGAAAATACTTGCCACAGGTCCACGGGTGTTGCGGCAAATGTCTTTGGCGCTTTCCACTCCGCCGGTCTGTAATGCAGTCTCTACCGAACTAAGAAGCTTCTTGGTGTTTGTGGTGGCAAGATTCAAATATATCACACGCTCAATAACAAGAGCAAGACCCAGAATGAGTGTCAAAAGTACAAATGACATAAATTTGGGGTCTCCCTGAATAAAATACTTCTTAAGAACCTGATGGAACGATTGTTCTTCGATTACATCTTCTTCTTTTGCAACATCGTTTGTCACTTCCTTTGTTGCGGCCGAATCAACAGCCGTAGAATCATTTCCGGCATCCAACGTATCGGCAACTTCCGATTGCTGAACATCCGAAGCGTTCACAACTTGTTCGTTGTCAGCACTGTTATCCTGCGCGTAACTTTGAGTTAAAGCACCGAACGAAAGCAGTGCTACCATGGTCATTAATGCAAAAAGTTTTTTCATGATTTGTTAATTGTTTGATTTCTGAATTAAAAGTGTCAAAATTAATAAAAAAATTAATATGCGGAGAGAGAGGGATTCGAACCCTCGGTACGCTTTAGGCGCACACACGCTTTCCAGGCGTGCCTCTTCAGCCACTCGAGCACCTCTCCGAAACGAGGGGCTAAAATACAAATTTTTAACATTATTCATAACAATTATTTTATGCTGTGGTCTTAATTTTATTTTAATACCGTAATTATATATTGTGATATAATTCGTTTTATTGTAAAAAAATGTAAATTTAAAAGTTAACGGCTATTTCAATAAAGATAACGGTTGATTAATAAATGTTACGTTTTAATATGAAATTATTAATACTTTTGTATTCCAAAATTTAATTATTAATTTTAAACAAGATAACTATGAGAAGAATTTTACTTTCTATTATTATGATTGCTTTTACGGGTTTTGTTTTCGGACAAAATCAAATATTCATTTCGGAATACGTAGAAGGCAGCGGAAACAACCGTGCTCTTGAACTTTATAATCCTACCAACACCCCTGTTGTGTTGCAAGATAGTGGTTTTCAGCTTGTTCGTTATTCAAACGGTGGTTCCAGCAAACTTCCTATCTATACCGTGGATCTTACGGGTATTGTTCCGGCAAAAGGTACCTGGGTAGCTGTTTCGGATAAGCGCGACCCCAACGGAACCGGTTATGATACGATGGTTGACCCCGCTCTTCAGGCTAAAGCAGATACTTTCCTTTGTCCGGTTTACAACGTTAATAAAATGTTTTATTTTAACGGTAATGATGCCGTAACTCTGGAAAAATCAGACGGAACTTATATTGATATTTTCGGTGAAATAGGTGTTGACCCGGGCGATGCATGGACAATGGATTCACTGGCAGGTTATACCTCCGCACTCGGTGGCCGCTGGTGGACGAAAAACCATACACTGATTCGTAAAGCGGTTGTGGTTCACGGTGTAACGACAAATCCAAGTCCGTTTATCGTTGCCCAACAATGGGATTCGCTGCCGAAAAATACTTTCAAATATCTCGGTTCACACCCCCACACCTTATTTATAGAAGCTCCCGTAAAATCTCATAACGCGTTTTTCTATCCCAATCCCGCCACATCGGGCTGGTTCCTGGTAAAAGCAAATTATATCATTGAGTCGGTAGAGGTTTTAAATGTTGTGGGACAGAAAGTTGCAGATATCAAAAATCCGTCGCGCCGCGGCGACCTCAAAGTGAATACCTCACAATTTGTTGACGGTCTCTATGTTGTTAAAATCAATTTTGCCGACAACACTTCCATCAGCAAGAAAATTGTTATCAAAAATTAAGATTAAAATATAACTTTAATAAATCCTCCTTCATCTTTTGCAGGGAGGATTTTTTATCTATATAATAAGGAGTGTGCCGAACACCATAAAATCCAATAATAATGAAACTTAAAGCAGCATTATCGTTCATTCTGATACTTTTTGCAGTAACCGTTTTCGGGCAAGAAGGTGTTGTAAGCGGAAAAGTAATTGATAAGTCCACCAAGGAAGCCCTTGTTGGAGTGAGCATTTCATATGCTCCGGGCAAAGGAGTGATAACCGATATCGACGGTAAATACAGCGTTGAACTTCCGTACGGCGATTATACCTTTACCTTTATGTATGTGGGTTATAATAAGGTTGAGAAGAAAGTTACTGTTGATAAGCAGGCGATTAAACTTGATTTGGCAATGGTAAATACCACCTTGAAGGAAGTGGAAATTGTTGCCGATGTGGCAAAAGCGCGTGAGACACCGGTGGCGTTTTCAACCGTCAGACCTGCTCAAATAGAGGAGGAGCTGGCGTCGCAGGATTTGCCTATGATTCTCAATTCCACTCCGGGTGTTTATGCCACTCAGCAGGGTGGAGGTGACGGTGATGCCAGAATAAACATCCGTGGTTTTAATCAAAGAAACATTGCCGTAATGCTCGACGGAATCCCCGTTAACGATATGGAAAACGGTTGGGTTTACTGGTCGAATTGGTTTGGTCTCGACATGGTGACGCGTTCCATTCAGGTGCAACGCGGTCTCGGGGCTTCAAAACTCGCTCTTCCGTCGGTGGGCGGTACCATGAATATTATCACAAAGGGTATTGATGCCAAAAGAAATTTCAAACTGAAGCAAGAGGTGGGCAGCAACGGATATTTGCGCACTTCCCTCGGAATCACAACGGGACAGATGAGTAACGGCTGGGGTGTAACCTTTGCCGGTTCGTATAAACAAGGTAACGGCTGGGTTGACCAAACATGGACAAAAGGCTGGTTTTATTATCTGCGTATCGATAAAAAACTGGGAGACCACCTGATCAGTTTTTCAACCATGGGTGCTCCCCAATCGCACGGACAACGTGCTTATAAAAAGCCGGTTTATACTTATGACACGGCTTATGCCACTTCCGTAGGAATATCTCCTGTCGATTATATTCCGGGTATTCCGATAGATCAGGGGCTGCGTTATAATGGTCACTGGGGCTATCTTACACGCACCGCCGACGGTGAAACCGAACCTCAGAAACTCAATGAGAAAGTGAATTTTTATTATAAGCCGATGTACAGCATTCGCGATTACTGGAATATCAACCGCAAAGTTTATATGTCAAACATCGTTTATCTTTCACTTGGTGACGGAGGAGGAACCGGACTTACTCACTCGACAAATTATCTCGACGACGGGACGTATAATTTCCAGTCTATTTATGACGGTAATGTGAAATCGGCTGAGAACGGAAAATCCACAAATGATATTATGCGGGCTTCCATGAACAATCATTTCTGGATAGGTTTTCTGAATACCACGGATTATAAAATCAATAAACAGTGGAATTTCAGCGGAGGTATTGATGCCCGTTATTATAAAGGAGAGCATTACCGCAAGGCTTATGATATGCTCGGAGCCTCAACCTATGACGACCGTTCAAAAAAAGGTTCGGCAAAATATCCGAACGACCTTACAAATCCCCAATATCTGAAAACCAAAGACGATAAGATTCTTTACCATAACGATGGTAAAGTGGCGTGGGGCGGACTCTTCGGCCAGTTGAAATACAAGGGTGGAAGCTGGAGCGCCTTTGTGAATCTGACGGCTGCTTATACAGGTTATCAGAGAATCGATTATTTCAAAAAGAAAGATTTGGTGATTGACGGTAAAGTTTACGAGCAGGCCGTTGGTTACGATTCGCTGAAATACGACGTCAATCTTCACGATTTTGTGTATCTGCCCAAGGTGGTAACCATTGACGGAAAGGAATATACGGTTAACTCGCCGGAAGCACGTACAGCCACAACGGGTTGGAAATGGATTCCGGGTTTTACTCTTAAAGGCGGAGCCAATTACAACATCAGCGAAACGCAAAATGTCTATCTTAACGTTGGAATGCTCAACAAAGCACCGCGTTTTCAGAATGTTTACGATAACAACAACCGTTTGTATCAGGAAATAGACAACGAAAAAATATATGCCGTGGAACTCGGTTACGGTTTTTACAATCGTCATATCACATTGAATATGAACGGTTATGTGACGCAGTGGAAAAACAAACCTGCCGACCGTGCTTTCACCTACCGTACAGCCGACGAGGTTACCTACAGCGTGAATATCAACGGAATGGATGCCCTTCATATGGGTATCGAAACCGAATTCGGATGGCGAATCACAAAAGGATTGCTTGCCGAGACCGTTATCTCTCTCGGCGACTGGAAATGGCAATCGTCGGATTCGGCCTTGATAACCGATGAAAATACCGGAAAGCCCGTTGGAAAAATCTTTTTCAATGCCAAGGGGCTATACGTTGGTGATGCTGCTCAAACACAAATGCGTCAGAGTCTGCGCTGGCAACTGCCATGGAAGGCCGTGAAAAATATCTATGTGAAAGCGGCAATAACATATTTCGGTAAAAACTATTCCAATTTCGACCCGCTGACCCTTGACCCTGCCAAACATCCGAATATGTTTGATGATCAGGGAAATCCGAAACAAAGCTGGAGAATCCCCGATTATTATCTTGTGGATATGTTTGCCGGATACAGGTTTAAAATAAAAGGAGTAAATATGAAATTTAATATTTCGGTGCTTAACCTTTTGGATAAAGCATATATCTCCGATGCTCAGAATAATGATCAATATTCGGGTCAGACATTTAATTCGTCGGATGCACGCTCTTCCACCGTCTTCTTCGGAATGGGCAGGCGGTTTATGACTTCTCTTGCTATAACATTTTAAAAATCAAAGATTTATAATTTAAATTAACAACTATGAAAATCAGAACATTTATTTTATCATTGATGGTTTTTGCCGCTTTTGCCTCACAGGCTCAGGTGATTACCATAAAAGCAGCGCGTAACCTCGGTGCGGGAGCTACAGTAACCGTCAGAGGTATTGTTACCAACGGCTCCGAGCTTGGAACAATACGCTATTTTCAGGACAGCACCGCCGGTATTGCCGCATACAGCTCAACGCTGGCAAATGTAAACAGAGGCGACAGCATTGAAATCACGGGAACAATCAAAGACTATAGACAGCTTTTGGAATTGGACCCTGTTTCAAGTTTCACGGTATTGTCAACGGGAAATCCGTTGCCTTCGCCGGAGGTCATTGTCCCCGATTCGTTAAACGAAAATCATGAATCCGAATTGGTGGAAATTCACAACGCTGTTTTTACAACCAATCCGGGTGGTACCTTTAGCAGCAACACCGGTTATAATTTCACCGCCAACGGACAGACAGCGAAGATATACGTCCGCAGCAATCATCCGCTTATCGGTACGGTTATTCCGACAGGACCCGTAACGCTTGTGGGCATTACTTCACAGTATTCATACTCAAACCCCGCCTCGGGATATCAACTGCTTTGCCGCGATACAAACGATATTATAAATTCGTCCGCCATTTCGATAATTTCATCGGTAACCCTCGATTCACTTTCCACAACGGGATTTGCAATAGACTGGCTGACCGACAACCCCGGCACGTCGGAAATGTTCTGGGGAACAACTGCTTTGGGAAATCATATGAAAGATACAAACGCAACCGTAAATCATCATCTGAAAATTTCCAATGCAACGGCTTCACAGGTGGTTTATGTAAAAGCATTCTCCGTTGCGGGAACCGATACGGCTTTCGCTCCTGTGCGTGTTTTTATCACCCGGTCGAATTCTTCGGGCGAAATGAAGGTGTATTTCAATCATCAGACCGACCATACCGTTAGCACGGGCACCGACGCCGTTACACTTCCCAACGCCATCGACGATACACTGATAGCTTATATTAACAGGGCAAAATCGTCCATTGATTTTACAATGTACAATTTCAACGAAACCGGTATTTCGAGTGTGTCAACGGCTTTGAACAATGCTTTTACAAGAGGAGTCACCGTCAGAGTGATATATGACGGGTCGGCAAATAATACGGGTATCCAAAATCTGGTGGCCGGTATTAAGAAAATCGGTAGTCCTACTTCGGCAGGATACGGAATTATGCACAATAAATTCATAATCTTTGATGCTTATGACAATGACGCCAATGTACCGCTTGTGTGGACGGGTTCTACAAATCTCACTAAGGGTCAGATAAATACCGATCCCAATTCGGTGATTATTATTCAGGATAAATCACTTGCCATCGCCTATACTCTGGAGTTTGACGAGATGTTCGGTTCGTCGTCGTCCATACCCAGCCTTGCAAATGCAAAATTCGGACCCGATAAAACCGATAATACCCCTCACGAGTTTATTATCAACGGTAAGAAGGTTCAATGTTATTTCAGCCCCAGTGACGGAACCAACTCGGTAATTCTTTCGACAATAAACCGCGCTACAAATAATATTAACATTGCAACCATGCTGATTACGCGAAGCGATATTGCATATGCTCTTCAGGATGCCGTTAATAACAATAATGTGGATATGAAGGTTCTGGTTGATGCCAAAGGTGGTTGTTCGCAAACGGTTTGGAATATTCTGTCGAATTTGCTGGATACAAACCTCCGTGAGGACAAAAAACAACCGGGAATTATGCACCATAAATTTATGGTAATCGACAATGGTCAGTCCGGTGCCGCCGTTCTTCTCGGTTCGCACAACTGGAGTAATTCGGCAAACAATAAAAACGATGAAAACACTTTGGTGATAAACGATGCAACTATTGCAAACCAGTATTATCAGGCTTTCAAATACCGTTTCGACCAAAACGGACCGAGTGGTATAAACTCGGGAGATGCTTTTAAAGGTGTGAAGATTTTCCCGAATCCCGCTGCGTCGATGCTGAATATTGAAGTTGACGCCGCCAAGGCTCAGAAAGTATCGATTGAAATTGTTGATATTACCGGCAGAAAAGTCTTTGCTTCCGCTTCCGGTTTAACAGCCGGTATTAACAGAATGTCCGTTGATGTAACGGGTTTTGTTCAGGGAGTATATTTTGTCAGATTAATTTCCGGTAACGGCATCTATTTGCAAAAGGTTGTTGTTAAATAGAAGATGCTTTAAAGATAGTTTAAGGAGACGTTTCTCAAAAAGGGGCGTCTCCTTTTTATTTGTGGACGGTTTGTTCAATAATATTATTTTTGCCGCTTATATTAAATCAAATAACACTATGCTAAGATTTTCATTAATAGTTCTAACAGTCTTGATTTCAGTATTTTCATTTGCTAAAAATGTGCCGGTAAATCCGGCAAATACTGTTGCCGTTAATTTTTATAAAAGTTATTATAACGCTGTTTACGAAAAATCGCCGGATAATATAACGGTGAAAGAGACAATTGTTTACAGCAATGCAAAGGATACTTTTTTCTATATCTTCAACATTAAGGAAGGTGGTTTTGTGATTGTATCGGCAGAGGATGCAGTAACACCGGTTTTGGGATATTCCTTCACCGGAGAGTTTAAGAAGAACATTGACAACGGGTCGGTTAAATATCTTATGAATTATTATTCGGAGGTGATAAAAGCCGTTAGAGAGTCGAAAACGAAACAAGCCGGGGAAATTAAAGCGTTATGGCGTAACTATTTGAGTGGTTTCCAAGAGCAGACGTTGGCGTATGTTCTGCCATTGTTGACAACACAATGGGATCAGGATTGTTATTATAATTACTATGCTCCCAGTGATGTTGCCGGCCCTTGTAATCATGTTTACGAAGGTTGTGTTGCCACGTCGATGGCTCAGGTTATGAAATATCATAATTTCCCTGCAACAGGATATGGTTCACATAGTTATACTCATCCCAATTACGGGACTCTTTCGGCCAATTTCGGTTCGCGGACTTATTCGTGGACTTCGATGCCAAACAAATTGGTTTCAAATACACCCCTTGCGCAAAAGCAGGCGGTATCGCGGTTGATGACCGATTGCGGTATCTCTGTGGATATGAATTACAGCCCCAACGGTTCGGGTACTTCCTCGGCCTTCGCTGCCGATGCTTTATCGGATTATTTCAGATATAATTATTCCGCAAAAGAAATCAGTGCTTCATCATATACCGCTACCGAATGGACTGCGATATTGAGAGGCCAGATTGATAAGAATCAACCTGTTATTTACAGCGGAACGGATGTCTCGGCAGGAGCAGGTCATGCATGGGTGCTCGATGGTTATACCGGCAATTATTTTCATATGAACTGGGGCTGGAGCGGATATTACGACGGCAATTTTCTTTTGACGAATCTTACTCCCGGAAATAGTAATTATAATGCCAATCAGGATGCGGTTATCAATATTGTGCCGACAGGAAACGGATGTTCGGGCAATACGGTTTATACTTCCAAAGCCGGAAGAATTGAAGATGGCAGCGGTGTGGCAAATTACGGTAACAATCTGAATTGTTCATGGCGTATTTCTCCTCCTGCCGGCAATATTGTGGTTCTTAATTTCAAAGAGTTTAATACCGAATCGGGTAATGATGTCGTAAAAGTTTATGACGGTACATCTACTTCCGGCACCTTGCTGGGGACATTCTCCGGTAGTTCCAAGCCGCAGATGCTCATTGCCAATTCGGGGAATATGTTTATCACTTTCACCACCAACGGTTCGGTTACGAAACCGGGATGGAAAGCCGATTGGACAAATCAGGTTCCGATTTATTGTACAAACCTTAAATTTATGACGGCTGTAACCGCCACTTTTGACGACGGCAGCGGTGCCAATAACTATGGTAATAACTCCAAATGCAAATGGCTGCTCAAGCCATCGGGCGCTTCTTATGTCAGTCTGGTATTCAGGGAGTTTGACCTTCATCCCACCGACCATCTTTATGTTTATAACGGTTCAAATACAAGCGCTCCCTTGCTTGGCAGCTTTACGGGTACGAATCTGCCGCCCAATATTAAAAGTACACAAGGCTCTATGTTGCTGTATTTTGTTACAAGCTCTTCGTTTACCGCAGGCGGATGGAAAGTTTCATATTATAAAAACGATATGGCAATTCCCGGCGAGGGTGACGACGGAAGCATCAAAGTATTTCCAAATCCCGCCACGAGTCGCCTGAATATCGAATTTGATAATAAAAACACCACCGATGCAGTAGTTTATATTGTTGATAATCAAGGCAGAACGTTGTTGACGAAAAACAGGACAACCCTTGCCGCCAACGGTGTCTTTGTTGTTGATATTTCGGAATTGTCATCCGGTTATTATTTTGTCCGTGTGGTGACCGGCAGCAAAACCGTGACGATGCCGTTTGTAAAACGTTAATTTAATACCCTTAAAAATGAAATTTTTGTTATTAGCACTGGCATTATGGTTCATTACCAATGCAAATGCCGCCGAAGTACCCGCGACAAAGGCGCGTCAGGTTGCCGTAGGTTTTCTAAATGATTTTACCGGAAAGCAAATTACAAACAATGATATTTTGTCGGTGGAAGTTGTTGAGTATCACGGGAAAAAGGTGTTCTATGCCGTTAATTTCAGAAATAATACCGGTTATGTGATAGTTGCTGCCGATGATGCGGCTTATCCCGTTTTGGGTTATGTTCCGGGGTTTCAATACGATAGCACCCGGGTGATTCCCACGGGGCTGCAAAACCTGTTTGAGGACTACAGCCGTCAGATTATCGACATTCGCAGCCGGAATTTAATCAGGACAAAGGATATTACCGCCCGCTGGTCGAAATATATCAAAGGTGAAAAAACAAAGGGAGGGCAAAACGCCACGGGACCCCTGCTCACAACCATATGGTCGCAGGGTTGCTATTTCAACGATTCCTGCCCCGCCGACCCTGCCGGACCCTGTCAGCATGTTGTAACGGGATGCGTGGCAACGGCGATGGCACAGACCATCAATTATCATAACTTTCCGCCCAACGGTTCGGGCACACATTCTTATATGTCCGGTTACGGGCTGCTGACTGCCGATTTCGGGAATACAACCTACAACTGGTCGCTTATGGCCGACACTCTTGATTCAACAACGCCTGCAGCGAAGGTGGCAGCCGTGGCTCAGCTTATCAGCCAATGTGGTATTGCAGTGGATATGATGT
>Ga0256913_10000913_pt1 | contig 15273 bp, 15 predicted proteins | sample Axial_MatmetaG_FD_185970 | JGI IMG/M metagenome (GOLD analysis project Ga0256913, IMG submission 185970) | Deep-sea worm associated microbial mat communities from Axial Seamount, Juan de Fuca Ridge, Pacific Ocean - Axial_Mat | ecosystem: Environmental > Aquatic > Marine > Oceanic > Microbial...
TAGTGTGCAGCGAAAAAACCTACTATCGCCATACCAAACAATCTACCTATCAATATGATAGGTATCACCACCAAACTAGAGATGAGAGCAGGCATATATAGTATCACAGTATTGAGTGATAGAGGTGTATATTTGGTGACAAAAGCTGTCAAGGTCACTGTAGCAGTATAAAAGAGATCAGGTACTCTAGGGTTGAACTGTAGAGTATCTTCTAGCCACTTTTGGGCTCCAGAGGCGAAGAAGTAGCCATCACCTGTACTTATCATAAGCTCACCATTCCAGATGAATTGATCATCTCCATGGAACTGATATATCCATATCATCCTGATCATGAAGCTAAATATATATGCCACACTTATCATCAAAAGCATATCTTTTGATCCTATCTTTATACTCTTCATTGTACTATCTACCTTTGTAATAGTTTTGTAAAACTTATAAGCTCTCTATCTTCTCAGCGATCTATATACTCTTTTGAATATAAAAGATGGCATGAGTCTTGCTACTGTTCTGATGAATATATTTCTATACATCTCATAGCGGGTCAAAAAACCCTCTCTTCTAGCACTCTTCTCGAACAACCACTCATTACGCATATATCCCCACCCACGACGGCGTTTGAGCATACTATCTCCAGCTCTTACCTTGACCAATACATCATCTAGGTTGGCAAATACAAACCTATACTGAAGCATCCTGATCCATAGATAGTAATCCTCAAACCCCTCAAGTGGTAGATATCCACCTACAGATAGGGCATCCTCCTTTTTGAACATCACCGTCATGTGGTTGATAGGGTTACGATATTTGGAGTATCTCAATATATCTTTGTGTCTCTGTGGAGTCTTCCTCTCTTTTGTACACTCCCAAAAGTCTTGATCAAACTCACATATAGAGCCACCCAATACAGATACATTTTTATACTTTTCAAGATACTCTATCTGCTTCTCAAATCTATCAGATACAGCTATATCATCGCTATCCATTCGTGCTATCCACTCATAACTACAATATTTGATACCATGGTTCAAAGCTCTTCCGAGACCTATATTGTGTACAATATTGACTATCTTGTATGGTATATCTGACTCTTTTCGACAATCCGATATGACTAGATCCAACTCTGGAGTCAATGAGCCATCTTTGACTATCACTATCTCACTAGGCATAAGAGTTTGGTTCTCAAGACTAGAGAGAGATAGCTCTAGGTAGCTAGGATCCTCTTTTGCATATACAGATATCAGTGCGGAGAAATTCATACTATAGATCAAACCAATTTAGTGATATTTTTATATATATCGAGATAGTTCATAGACATAGACTCCACTGTATAGGAGTCCAAAAACCTTCTATATGCTCTTGTGGATAGCTCTATGCTACTAGATATAGCCCTCTCTATCCCATCTACGAGATCATCTATATCATCTAGCTTAAAGTATACCACTTCACTACTATCAAATATCTCTCTAAATATAGGTATATCCGAACAGACCACTACTCTTTTGCCTCTGACTATCTCCTGTAGTGCTAGTGGGAAACCATCTGACCTTGATGGCACTATGAACATATCCATACTATCTACAAAGCTTGATATATCATCTTGAAATCCTACGAAATTCACTCTATCCTCTACTCCCAAATCTTCTGCCATCTCTCTAAGCTCTTCAATCTCTCTACCATCACCAGCAATATGGAGGGTACAATTTGATAGCTTTGCTATAGCTCTTATCGCTTGGTCAAACCCTTTGACTCTGCTTGTGTCGCTAGAGCCTATAGCACCTATCTTTACCTCACTCTCATCTATATCAACATACTCAATATCACGCTCTACATCTTTGGGTATGCCATTGTATACATAAAATAGATTTTTATTGTACCAAAATTTTCTATAGTACTCTATGGCATCTTTGGATAGTGTCACCACTCCATCATGTTTAGATGTCACTAGATTCCAAACTTTTGGCAATAGATGAGCTTTGATAGGTCCATATCTATATCTACTATCCTCTTTGACATAGTTGTGTAGGGTAGTTATGCTCTTTGCTCTTGTGATACTGCTACTATGCCACCATAGATAGCTATCTGGTACTATACCATGAGAGTGAAGTATATCATATTTATCAAAATCTATATACTCAAAGAGTGAAATTCTCTTGGTCGGCAACAAGAAATCAAATCTATTTATATCCTTGAAATAGAAAATATCTATCTCATGCTCCCTAGAGAGTCTTTGTGCCAAACTATATACTACGCTAACAGGACCACTTTTTGCAATATATGGTATAAAATATGCTATTTTCATTTCACTAAACCATTAAAATTTTATCTAAATTATATTAACCCAAATTATGCATCAGAGATCATAAGAGTAGTACAACTCATTGCACCATCTCTACAATTTGGGATTGATTTTAATTTGATAGTATTATATCTGATAAATTTAACAACAAGCCTAAAAAAGATATAATCCCAAATCGTGCATAGGAGAATAGTATATGGCAAAACAGAGAAGATTTAGAGATGTGAAGCAGAAGAGAGGTGTAGTGGATAGTGGTACTCCAAAGAGTAAGAGGAGGTTGCCATACGCATCTATAGGTGCCAAAACAAAAGCTTTCATCACAGATGCTTTTATGCTCTTGATGCCTATTATGTATGTGGTATCATATCTTGTATTTGATGGACTCAAAGATTTTGCACAACATAGAGGAGAGGGGTGGCTATATATATTGATACCCAACTTTATAGTTGTATCTATATTTTTTTGGAAGAGTGGACAGACACCTGGTTGTAGAGCCTACAGTATAGAGCTAGTAGATGACAAAACAGGCAAAAAGGCACACCCTCTAGCTATAGCACTAAGGTACTATTTTGAGCTACTATCTATGGTGACTATAGTTGGGTTGGTTATGTCGTTTTTTAGAGATGATCGCAAGGGGTTGCATGATCTACTCTCAGGAACAGCACTTATAGATGTAGATGATATATCTAGATGACCACCTCTTCACCATTAAGTCAGCTATTTAGATTGGAGGTGCCTCTAGCACTCTTCTATCTATTCTATTTCGCCCTAGTAGGGGTATATATCATATTTGTACCCAAAATCCTACTATCTTTTGACTATAGCAATGCAGATATTGGTATCATATATGCAGCTGCTCCATTTATGAGATTTCTCATACCGTTTCTATTTAGGCGTTATGTTGCACTAGATCATAGAGTATTTATACTCTCTTTGATATCTGTATTTGTGGGTTCTCTGATATTCATATATGCAGTAGAGAGCTTTTGGTTCTATCTGATTGCCAACTTACTATTTGGTGCCTCTATGGGTATCATACTGCCATATGTAGAGACTATCTCTCTACAGAAGCTATCAAAGAGTAGATATGGCAAGGTGAGACTATATGGCTCGATAGGGTTTATGGTGATAGCACTATGGCTTGGTAGTGTATTGAGCTACTCATATGAAGCACTCTACTATCTAAGTGCTATGGCTCTACTCACTCTTATCTCTGGATATGTAGTAGCATACTATGATAGAGAGACCACTTTGGCGACTACAGAGGAGAATAGTAGCTTCAAGCTAATGCTATACCCTTGGTTTTGGATAAGTCTATTTTTGATGCAGGTTAGTTTCGGTGGATACTATAGCTTCTTTACTATATATGAGACATCACATGGAGTCTCGTTGGAGATCACTAGTTGGATGTGGAGTTTTGGGGTGGTGTGTGAGATAGTGATGCTATATTTTCAAGCTCCCCTACTACATAGAAATCTACTACATATACTACAGATATCTATAGTTGTCACATCATTTAGATGGCTTCTACTATACCTATATCCTGACTCTATACCTATGATCTTCGCCTCCCAATCTCTCCATGCTATCAGCTTCGCACTATACCATACAGCAGCTATATCATATGTCTTTACACTATATACACAGAAGAGATTGGCACAGCAGTTTTTGTTGGGTATTGCATTTGGGTTGGGTGGATCTGTTGGTGCACTACTTGCAGGTCAAATCTATGGAGAGATGATGTTTCTTATAGAGTCTATTGTGGCTATATTGGCATTTGTTGCACTATTTTATCATGAGAGGAGAAGAGATGTCGGGATATGAGAGGGTGGCTGTTGTGTTTGCAGGTGGCAAGAGTTCGCGAATGCGTAGTGACAAATCCCTACTACCATTTGGAGGATTTGATACTCTTAGTGAGTTTCAGTATAGAAGATTGTCTCAGATATTTGATAGTGTATATCTCTCCACGAAGAGTGATAAGTTTGATTTTGATGTCGATCTGATATATGATCTCTATGATAGTAGCTCCCCCCTAGTAGGGATCATCTCTATATTTGAGACTCTAGATATAGATGAGTGTTTTATACTTAGTGTAGATGCTCCATTTGTAGATAAGAGTGTGATAGATAGGCTATATAATATGGCTAAAGATGGCTCTTGCGATGCTATCATAGCCCAAACAAGTAGTGGCAAACAGCCTCTATGTGGTATATATAGAAGATCTATACTACCTATATGTAAGAGATATCTGGATGAGGATCGACATCGGTTGACCTCTCTGCTAGATGAGGTGGATAGTAGATATCTGCTATTTACAGATGAGAAGCTCTTCTCCAATCTCAACTATCCTCAAGAGTATAGAGATGCTAAATTGTTTTCACAACACTATTTGGATAAAATACGCTCAAACTATAACTAAAGAGAAAATATGAAGATAGAGTTAGCACATTCACCTGACGCAGATGATATATTTATGTACTATGCCATCAAGCTTGGCTGGGTTGATACCAAGGATTATCAGTTTTCCAATGTAGGGTTGGATATAGAGACTCTCAATGAAGAGGCACTCAAAGGCAGTTATGATGTATCGGCTATCAGCTTTGGTATCTATCCACTCATCAGAGATGAGTATGCACTGCTTCGTACAGCTATCAGCTTTGGTGATGGGTATGGACCCAAGCTTATCAAACAAAAAGGCAGAAGATTGAAGCCCAACTTCAAAGTAGCACTATCTGGTAGATATACTACCAACGCTATGCTATTTCGTATCTACTACCCCCAAGCACGACCTATATATATGGACTTCTTGGAGATAGAGGAGGCGGTAGTGAGTGGCAGGGTAGATGCTGGTGTATTGATACACGAATCTATACTAGATTTTGATGATAGTTTAGAGGTGGCCAAAGAGATATGGGATATCTGGGTAGATTTGGCAGGTGAGGGGCTTCCTCTACCACTAGGAGGCATGGCAGTTCGTCGCTCATTGCCTCTAAATAGAGCTCTGGATATAGAGCAGATCCTCATAGATGGAGTCAAGGTAGCCAATGAGCGTAAAGATGAGTTGTGCAGAAGATTGGAGAGGGACTCTCTAGTACGCATATCAGATGAGATGCTTACTAAGTATTTAGATATGTACGCTTCAGATGAGTCGGTAGAGTTGAGTCCACTACAGCTCAAGGCACTAGATAAGCTATATGATATAGGTTATCAACACAATCTATGGGAGATGCCCATCAAGGCAGAAGATTATCTACTGCCTAGAGAGTATGAGGAGTTGAGGAGCAGATAGTGAATATCATTATTACAGGTGCTGGTAAGGTAGGGTTCAATCTAGCAAAAAATCTATCCATAGCACACAATGTCACTGTGATAGATATCAACTCTGAAGCACTACATAGGATACAAGAGGATATTGATATATTGGCTATCAATGGTGATGTAGAGGATATCAAAACTTTTGAGCGTATCAAAGATAAGGATATAGATCTATTTATAGCTGTTACAAATATAGACAATACCAATTTGGTATCCTCTCTCGTAGCTGATAGTGTACTACATATAGACAAGAAGATAGTCAGACTCAAAAAGGAGTCTTTCAACAATCAAAATGTAAAAGATAAGTTCAATGTAGATAAGCTTATATTTCCTGTAGAGTTAGCCTCCAAGGCTATATTGTCTCTACTAATGTATCCAAAAGCAAATAATGTAAAATATTTCAAATATACAAAGCATGAGCTTATCTCGGTAATGGTATCTAGCGATTTCAAACCTCTATCACTCAATCAATCAGCCTTCAAGATAGTAGGTATAGAGAGAGACGAAGAGTTCTTTATACCAAACATAGATGATATAGAGATACTCCCCAACGATCTAGTCTACTTTTTTGGTCTAGAGGAGGATATAAAGATCATATATGATGAGTTGGGTATAGATAGTGATATAGATATCCGTAAGTGTGTAGTAGTAGGTGGCAACAATTTGGGTGTAGCCATAGCAAAAAGATTATCTGATTCGGGGTGTAGTGTCAAACTGTTGGAGAAAGATTTGAAACTATGTGAAGTAGCTGATGAGATATTGGGGGGTCGTGTATCTATCATCAATACCAAGTACAACCCTCATGATATATTCAAGAATGAGTCACTTCATAATGCAGATATATTTGTGGCTGCTACTGCGGATGATGAGTTCAATATCATCAAATCACTAGAGGCAAAAGAGAGTGGTATCAAAAAGGTGGTAGCGATAAACAATGATCTTGAGTACTATGGACTCATGCACTCATTGGGTATAGTTGTGATCAGAGGTCCAAAGATCAGTGCATACAATAAGATAATGGAAGAGATCAACTCCACAAAGATCGTAATCCAAAAAAACTTTTGTGGATCTAAAGCTACTATTTTTATCAGAAAGATCTTTCCTGACTCTAAATTGATAAATAGTACAATAAAAGTAGCAAATATTGATGGTGTGGCTATATTTTGTATAAGAGATGAGAAGTTATACGATCTCGATGAGGTTGTGCTAGAGATAGATGATCTCATAGTGGCATTTGCTACGCTCAATAGTAGTAAAAAGATCAAGAAGTGGATCTATGAACTATAAAAATATATTTAAGATACTATCACTTATAGGTATCACTCTATCTACTATCCTTCTATCGGATATAGTAGTGGGTATAGCATATAGTGAGAGTTATGCTACGATGTTGATATATGATATACTCTTTTTCGCTCTCAATGGCTTGATATGGCTGATACTTAGAGGTCACAAACTAGATCTAAGTATCAAAGATAGTATACTAGTAGTCAATCTACTATGGATACTGTTGGGGGTAGCTGGTTCTATACCTCTGATTTTGTATAGTGATATCTCTTTGGCTTCAGCATTCTTTGAATCTATTAGTGGATTTACCACTACAGGAGCTACAACCTATACAGATATAGAGTCTCTGCCCAAGATGATACTATTCCATAGAAGTTTGATGCACTGGTTGGGTGGATTGGGGGTCATTGTCTTGAGTATAGGGCTACTATCTATGATCAATCCTACAGGTAGTCTATCTCTCTTCAAGGCAGAATCTACAGGTATACAGTTGGAAAAATTGACACCCAAGATAAAAGATACAGCCATAAGATTGTGGATAGTATATTTGATATTGACTATCTCTGATATGTTGTTTTTGAGATTTTTTGATATGAGTTGGTTTGATGCTATCAATCATGCCTTTTCGACCATCTCTACAGGAGGATTCTCTACCAAAAATAGCTCATTGGGTTATTTTCATAGTGATGGTATCATATGGACGACTACTATATTTATGCTACTAGCTGGTATCAATTTTTTGGCTCATCTAAGAGCATATAGCGGGGATCTAGTAGGGTATAAAAATGAGGAGATGAGGAGCTATATAGCAATATTTACTATATTGAGTATGATCCTAACTATTATACATATAGATATAGGTGGTGATACTTTTTATGATGCACTCAAACACTCTAGTTTTACTATAGCCTCTGTGATGACCACTACAGGGTTTGCTACTATAGATTATGGGAGTTGGTCAAACTTGGCAATTGCTACTATATTTATAGGTATGTTGATGGGTGGCAACACAGGCTCTACAGCAGGTGGTATCAAGATCATAAGACATGTTATCATCTATAAGACTCTATCATCCGAACTCAAAAGGATTTTGCACCCCAATAGTATCATATCTGTATTTATCGATGGTATCAAACAAAAAGATAGGATAGTGGCATCCACATTTGGATTTATTACACTATTTATGATAACTACTGCTATGGTCACTATATATATCTATGCAAGAGGTTATGATAGTATGACATCTATATCTGCTGCATTTGCACTAGTGGGTAATGTGGGTCCTGGATTTGGACTAGTGGGACCTGCTGATAACTTCTCTTTTTTTAATGATATGGATAAGATCATATTCTCATTTGCTATGATTATCGGTAGATTGGAGTGTTATACAGTTTTTATACTGCTAAGTAGTTCATTTTGGAAGAGGTTTTGATCTGATCTGGTAGAGACCCCTTGGAGGAGGGGTATTTGGTAGCTTTAGTTGACTGCTGCTTTTGCTGCATCTAGTGCCTCTTCGTAGTTAGGCTCTGCTGTCACTTCTGGAACAACTTGCTTATATGCAACTTTGCCATCCTTGCCTATCACGAAGATAACTCTAGCAAGTAGACCAGCTAAAGGACCATCTGCAAGAAGTACACCATAAGCATTAGCGAAATCTCTGTTTCTAAAATCTGAACACACTTTGATATTGTCTATACCAGCTGCACCACACCATCTATCTGCTGCAAATGGAAGATCCATAGATACCGTGATAACCTCTATACCATCAAGAGATGCTGCTTCTGTATTGAATTTTCTTGTCTCGGCATCACATGTAGGGGTATCTAGTGATGGTACCACTACTACTAGTTGTACTTTGCCCTCTCCACCTATCTGCTCATCTTGAAGCATTGGGTTACAGTTGACTACTGTTACTACTGGTGCTTTGTCACCTACGCTGATCTCTGTTCCTGCTAAATTACATACTGTTTCATTTTTAAATGTTACTGTTGCCATTTTTATATCCTTTTTAACTTTTTGTACCCGTATTATGACTTAAATAAGATAAAATTACTCTTAATTATCAATTTATCCTATATATATCTATTGTTTATAGATTGTAATTAGTCACTAGAGACCCTATGTAGGCTTATCTATATCTGTTATGTGAGGAGGAGTGTTTGATCCTTTTCTGCCGAGTGGCAGAAAAAGAGTTTTAGAAGTGGTAGTTGATACCTACAGTATATGAGTTTGCCATCACATCTCTATCGAGATCATAGCTATCAAATGCTTCAGCATCATACAATCTTCTAAAGTCAACAAATAGACCTATGTTGTTGGATACCATAGCGTTGACACCTGCACCATACTGAACTCCAGTTTCAGAGAATGAGTCACCATCATCCAATCCAAACTGTCCATACCCTAGAAGTGCATATAGTGCAAAATTGTTTATAGTGTATTGAGGCTTGATATATAGACCTATATTTGCCAAATCTATACTATCTACATCAACTTCACTATTGACAGTTTTGACGGTGATATCACCTACACTAGCAGTATATCTCCCCTCTACAGCTATAAATTTGTTAAAATTATATCCAGCTGTAGCACTGATGGCACTCATAGAACGCATATCAAGATATGGTACATCTAGTCCCATCTGTAGACATGAGTATCCGATCCCTGCATAGAAACCTGTCAACTCTGGCTCCATCACTACTGGCTCAGGAATATTGACAACAGGTTCAACTATTGGAGCTAGGTCACCACCTGCCATAGCAAATGTCGAACCCAACAATAGAGCAACTACGGATTTTTTTACTTTTTTCATAAAGTCTCCTTGGTAATATTGATTTCATATTATAACATATAACATATAACATATTAATAAATATAGCAATCTACAAGGCAACACTTTTCTTGATAAGATTTTTTGAACTCTTGTTGCTCTCTCCTCCCACTTATCATCTTGACTTAAATCTCAGATATATAGTGTATGGAGATTTTTGCTCTGCCTAGTAGACACAGCATCAGATCGTATGGAGCAAAACCTCTTTGAATACCTGTTCTATCCTCTTAACTGCTACTATCTCTATATTCTCTTTCACCTCATCAGGAATATCATCAAGATCTCGTTCGTAATTTTTGGCAGGTATGAGTACTTTGGTGACACCTGCTTTGTATGCTGCTATAAGCTTCTCTTTGAGTCCACCTATAGGTAGTACTTTGCCTGTAAGTGTCAACTCTCCTGTCATGGCTACTTTGTTGTCTACTCTCATATCGGATAGTATAGATGCTATAGCTGTCGCCATAGCTATACCTGCACTAGGTCCATCCTTTGGAGTGGCTCCCTCTGGTACATGTATATGCAGATCATATCTCTTATATATCTCACTACTATCAACTGATATCTTCTCCTCTCTCTCCTTGGGGCTGAGAGGGATACTATCTTTTGGTATCTTTATCGCTTTTTTTCTATAAGTATCTTGACTACGCTATGAGCTATCCTTGCAGACTCTTTCATCACATCACCAAGGCTACCTGTGAGCTGTAGTGTACCTTTGCCTTTGATCTTGATAGACTCTATAGTCAAGACATCTCCACCTACAGAGGTCCATGCCAAGCCATTTACCACTCCTACTTGTGGTCTACCATCTACAGGTGATATCTCAAATACCCTCTTCTCTGCAAACTCTTCAATATTTTTCATAGTGATAGATAGAGTATCTCTGCTGTTATCCTCTAGTAGTATCCTAGCTGTCTTTCTCATCAATGATGCTATTTTTCTGCGGAGGCTTCTTACTCCAGCTTCACGAGTATACTCCTCTATGAGCTTACTTAGTGCTGGTTTGGATATAGAGAACTCTCTCTTTTTGAGTGCATGTTTTTTCAGCTCTTGAGGTATCAGATATCGTTGTGCTATCTCAAACTTCTCATTTGGGGTATAGCTACTTAGAGATATGAACTCCATTCTATCACGAAGTGGTGCAGGAATCCTACCTATATCATTGGCGGTAGCTATAAATATAGCTTTGCTTAGATCTATATGAAAGTTGAGATAGTAGTCTCTATATCTGTTGTTCTGTTCGGGGTCTAGTATCTCTAGTAGAGCTGCGGTAGGATCTCCTCTTTGACTGCGTCCTACCTTGTCTATCTCATCCAATACTATGACAGGATTCATACTACCAGCCTCTATCAACCCCTGCACCAATCTACCTGGCATAGCACCTATATATGTCCGTCTATGTCCTCTGAGCTCATTGACATCCTCCAATCCACCTAGAGCTATACGCACAAGTGGTCTCTTGAGTGCTGTTGCTATGGAGTTGGCCAATGAAGTCTTGCCAACGCCTGGGGGTCCAGAGAAGCATAGTATGACACCTTTGGACTCTTTTTGGCTGAGACCTCTAAGCTCTGCTAACTCACGAACAGAGAAGAACTCTACTATCCTATCTTTTGGTTTCTGTAGAGAGTAGTGATCTCTATCTAGCTCTTTTGCTACATCTTTCACGCTTAGCTTCTTCTTGGAGAATTTGCCAAATGGAGTATCGAAAACCCACTCAAGATAGCTCTGCAAGATATTGGCATCTCCACTATCGGGATGTATCCTTGCAAAACGATCCAATTGCTTTTTGATCTCCTTGTATGCATCTTCATCAAGAAACTTTTTGAGCTTCTCTAACTTCTCTCTAAATAGGGATATCTCCTCTTCTCTTTGGGTATCTGTACCTAGATCTTTTTGGATCTGTTTGAGTTGCTCTTTTAGGAAATACTCTTTATTGGTCTGCTCTATTTTGGTGTGTACTTTATTGCGGATCTCTTTTTGTACTTTGGCCGCCTCTATCTCATCTATAATGATATCTACTAGAGATAGAAGCCTCTTCTCTATATCCGATTCTATGTATAGCTCATAAGCTTTTGTTTTGTCTAGCTTGAGCATAGAGGATATGAGATCTGCTATACGATGTGGTTCACTATTTTCATCTATAGCACGGAGTAGATCTGTAGGAAATGAACTATTTACTGAGGATAACTGCTTGATCTTATCTCTCAATATATCCATAATGGCATTTACTTTGAGCTGGTTGTACTCCTCATTGTGAATGATATCTATGATAGCTTTAGGAAACTCATCATCAACAGGCTCTACTACAGCACCTCGTGATAAGCCTTGAAATAGTATCTTCACTTGTCCATCAGGCATATGGACTTTACGCATAATAGAGCCTATGACACCATAACTATATATGGCTTTGAAGTTTCGCTTCCCCTCATGTCCCTCTCTAGTAGAGGTCACAAAGAGTAGTAGGTTGTTCTCCATAGCATAGGTAGCCGCTTTTATATCATCTTGTGAACTCAAAAATATAGGACTTATCATAAATGGATAGAAGAATAGATCATCCTCCGCTATGACAGGCAATATAGTAGGGAACGAGTCATAATCACTTAACTTCATACTAATCAAACACCTTACTTAAGATACCTTTTTGTGGAAGATCTATATCATTTAGATTTAGTGGAGAGTTGCTATTTTTCTCTCTATAGATCTTCGCACCCATCTTTTTGTCTATACGGTCATATAGTGCTGCTATATTCTCATTGAGAAGATATTGGCTCATATGGAGTCTCACCAATACTGTATTGACAAGTGGTTTATATACTGAGTCTGGATGACGCATAGCAAATTTGTTGGCGTTGTTTACTGTATCTATCATCAGCTTTTGATCTTTGTTGACATCAGTTATACCCATAAATGCAGATTTTAGCTTCATGTAGTCAGCATACTCTCTACCCTCACTAGTGGCAAATCGTTTGTTGTACTCATCAAAGTAGTAGTTTGCCATCAAGTACTCCTCTGCACCCATATGTCCCTGTGCCAACATGATGATCGCTGTTGGTAGAAGAGGTGATCTCATATGCTCACTTTTTAGAGATAGGTAGTACTCATCAGCTTTATCTAAGCTACCATTACTTACTGATTCTGCAATCTTTTTGTACCAATACATTGCAGGTTTGTTGTAGTCAGATATCTCATCTTTCTTACCCAAACATCCACCAAAAAGAGTTGCGATAGCTATAGCTATCAATATACTTTTTTTCATTACATAGACTCCTAAAATGAATTGAGACTTCTAAAAATCTCAAATATTATAATATTTGTTTAATAATATCTCAAAATATGTAAAAAGCTTATGATGTTTGGATATAATTGAGCAAATATCTATAAAGGAGATGGTTTTGAAGCTTACTATCATAGGAAATGGAGCAATGGCTATAGCTTTGGCTGATGGACTAAAGGAGCGATATGAGTTGGAGTTCATTATAAGAGATAGTGGGCAGATAGAGCATCTGACCAAAAGATACAACTCCAAATGTTATATGATTGATCAAGTTGATATAAGTGATAAAGATATTTTACTATGTGTCAAACCCTACGCTTTGGACTCTGTATCTAGGGAGCTGATAGGAGAGGCTAGGAGTCTCTACTCTATATTGGCAGGAGTTGATATAGCTACTCTAAATGAAAAAATTAGCTCAAAAGCTACTATAAGAGCTATGCCAAATCTAGCAGCAACTTTTGGCTCATCAGCTACAGCGTTGACTGGAGATAGTGCACGAAGAGATGAGGCTTTAGATATATTTTCATCTATTGGCAAAGCTATATGGTTTGGTAGCCAAAAGGAGTTGGATATAGCTACAGCAGTAGCAGGAAGTGGTCCAGCATATCTAGCTCTAGTAGCAGAGGCTATGATGGATGGTGCTGTCAAGCAGGGCATGAAGAGGAGTGATAGTATAGAGTTGGTAGAGGCTCTATTTGGTGGGTTTGCCCCTCTGCTATCAGCTCAGCATCCTGCACTACTCAAGGATGCAGTGATGAGTCCAGGAGGTACTACAGCAGCTGGGTATGCCTCACTAGAGGAGGGTAGGGTGAGAGATAGCTTTATCAAAGCGATAGAGAGTGCATATGGAGTTACTCAAAAATAGATATAAATTATATCTTGATTACAAAATAATAAGAAGGAGATTTGGATGAGATGGTTGATTGTCGCTATAGCGATGATAGTATCCCTACAAGCAGAGATAGATAAAAAATGGGAAACAAATAAAAAATGTGAAGCTTGTCATATGCATATATCAGGCAAGTGGGAGGGGTCAAGGCACTCCAATTCTCACTTTAGCAAAAATGATCTATACAAAAAATCATTGGAGTATATAGTAGAGAAGTCCCCAAAAAAGATACTAGATGAGGTCAAGATAGAGTGTGCAAAGTGTCACAATCCTAGAATAACAAAGAAGTATATGAACAATGAGGATAAGATACTACTAGCATTAGGTATCAAAGAGCAGGAGAGGAAGTTTGCAAAAGTATTGAATACAGAGTACATGAAAAACGGTATCAACTGTATAGTGTGTCACAATGTAGATGAGATACATTTGGATAAAAAAGCGGGTTCTCAAGGCTTGAATAGTATCAAATTTGGTCCCCAAGGTACTATGTATGGACCTCTTGATGATGCCAACTCTCCATACCACAAAACAGAACAGAGAGCACACTTCACCGATGATAATCCAATGCTCTGCTTTAGCTGTCACTATAGTGGCAAAAATAGCCATGGTGTCGAAGTATATGCTACAGGAGAAGAGTATGATATCTACAAAGATAAGAAGGCTCAAGAGGGTTGCAAAAAGTGTCATATGAGTAAGAAAAAAGAGGGTCTAGCCTCCAACTTCCCTATAGAAGGCAAACAGCCTAGAGTGAGGATGGTGAGAGAACACCGTTTTGCAAGTGTAGACAATAGTAGTATATTTACCGACTATGTAGAGATAGAAGATAGTATAAAAGATAATAAGTTCAATATAGAGCTTATAAATAAAGCACCACACAATGTACCTACTGGTTATGGGCTGAGAGAGATCATACTCAATATAGAGTTTTTCAACAAAGATGATAGATCTATATCAAAAGATAGCCGTATACTAGGTGCTACTTGGAGAGATAAGAGAGGAGATATAACTATACCTCACTTAGCCAAATCCATCATAAGTGATACTAGACTTCGAGGCAAGAGTAGTAAAATATTCTCATTTGAGCTACCAGATGGTGCAGATATTGTCAGTTATAGATTTTCATATAGACTTATCAATTCAGATATAGCCAAAAAGATAGGAGTGAGTGATAAATTTTTCTTGAAAGAGTATATCTTGCTAGAGAAGAGAGTTCTTTTAAAATAACTCAATATTAGGATATGGTGATATATTTAGAAGTTACTCTCTTGGCATATATTGTAGATAAGGTATTTGGTGAGTTTGACCATATACGACACCCTGTAGTAGTGATGGGTGACTATATCAAATGGTTTGAGAGTAGATACTACAGAGACTATCTCTGC
>Ga0256913_10000914_pt1 | contig 15265 bp, 15 predicted proteins | sample Axial_MatmetaG_FD_185970 | JGI IMG/M metagenome (GOLD analysis project Ga0256913, IMG submission 185970) | Deep-sea worm associated microbial mat communities from Axial Seamount, Juan de Fuca Ridge, Pacific Ocean - Axial_Mat | ecosystem: Environmental > Aquatic > Marine > Oceanic > Microbial...
TTTCATCCCCAGCCTCAACGCCTACGCCATACCATGTACCATCATCTGGGGAGGGCTGGTTTTTACCTGCATCATTCTTTGTTCCGTCGACCATTACCTGCACAAGCGGAAGGTTGCTGAAGGAAATCTTGAAGAACACGGCTATAATGGACTGGACGCTTTGATGTACTCATATGCACCGCCCGATGCAACCGCTGATGAACAACAGGAGAAGGTAACCGTATAGCAGCCACTGGTTGCGACTTCTAACCTTTTCTAAAATATCATGTCTGGGGGAGCTTTTAACAAAGCTCCCCCTTTTTTGTCCATAATGAGATCTTTCAAAATTTAAAACACTCGCGCCCGAATCCTTCCATTAACTACTTGTTTATATTAAGTTAAAAAAAATATCCAAACAGAAGTTTTCCCTTGACACTTATTAAATATACATTATACTTTATTATATAGTTAAAATGCGGTTTGCCTTATATTGTTAAAAATATTACAATATACTGTATTCATAAAAAAAAATTATCGGTAAAAGGAGCAAACCATGAAGGGCATGATTCCGGTCAGAGGTTTTCAGTCGCCGACACCCCGGCACCAGGACATGGATTTCATTGATATCCTGAAAAATATCACCCCACTCACCAAGATCGGGGCACTATGTTTTATTGCCGGCAAAATATTTGGCGTGATGGCTATTCCGGCAGTTTTCATCCCCTCTTTGAACATGTTTGCCATTCCCCTGATTATTTGTTGGGGATCACTCGTTGTGACCACCATCGTATTATGTTCCGTGGATCATTTTATCATCAGCAAAAAGAGGGCTGCAGAGACCCAAAGCAAGGCAGCAGAAGTACAGTCCTGGCTTGCCGAGCACCCGGATATCCGGGAACAGATTCTGGCTGAACTTCGAGAGGAAACGAAAGACGCGGTTAAAGAAAAAGATAAGGTTGTCAACCTTTGCCGCTACCAATAACCTTTACCGTTTCTTCCCGCAAAAAAAGGGCGGCTTGTTAAGCCGCCCTTTTTAAATGCAATCAAGATCACGGACAGAAAATCAGAGTAGTGAAGCCACCGCCTTGCCATAATCCTGGCAGGCCTTGATGATTTCAGGATCATCAGACTGCAACTTGGCCTCAAGGGCGTTAAAGGACCCCAAACTGACCAGGTTCATTTTCAGGACGTACTCCATGGTATCAGCAATTACTTTGGGGGCATCACCTGAATGGGTGTAAGAGCCAAAAGCCCCGGCAGCCTTGCCCGCCAAACCGGCTTTTTCCGCCAGAAAAAGAAAGGTTTTAAAATTCTGAGTCATATCACGATGATAAGTCGGACAACCAAAAATATAGCCGTCATAACCAGCAAGATCATCTTCCTTTTTAATCGTCCCGACCTTTTTCAACTCCGCTTCAGCACCGATAAAACGCACTCCTTCAGCCACATAATTGGCCATTTTTTCAGTGTTTCCCGTCCGACTGAAATATACAATCAATATTTTCGCCATTTTTTTCCCTTTCACTTCCTTAAGTTGGTTTCCATCTGGAAACTGATTGCTGATAGTCAGAGACGTTCATCAAATAATGAAGCTTTCTGAAAGAACTCTGGCTGTTGCCATTACAACCCATATCCATATATTATTCCGGCTTCCATACTTTCCATACTTTGCCGACCAAGTCCGGACCGGGTTTCAATACCGCTTTACCGGGTGTCCATCCGGAAGGACAAACTTCAGCCGCTCCGGTTTTTCGTACATGCTGGAAAGCCTGAATCTGTCTCAAGGTCTCATCGACACTACGGCCCACCGGCGGAGTAAGGATTTCCATGGCCTGCACCACGCCGTCAGGATCAATGAGAAAACGACCGCGAACATCAACACCGGCACTTTCGTCGTAGACTCCATAAATTTTTCCCAGGTTCCCGGCCCCATCTGACAGAAGTGGGTAAGGAACTCCACCGTCAACCATTTTTGATAGTTCCTCTTCCTGCCAGATTTTATGGACGAAAACGCTGTCAACACTGACTGCCAATACTTCAACGTCCAAATCCTTGAATTCCTGGTAGCGAGCGGCGACCGCCGTCAATTCGGTCGGTCAGACAAAAGTAAAATCACCGGGATAAAAACAAATCAGAACCCATTTCCCCAAATAATCAGAAAGTTTTATCTGGCTGAAACCTCCGTTGATAAAAGCCGGAGCATTGAAATCCGGGGCTTTCTGCCCAATCTTTACTGCCACCATCGTTTTTTCCTCCTCGTCCATTGCGATCGTTTGTTGTTCATCATTACTGCCGCCGGTTTCCTCTCCAACTACAGAACCCGTTGCCGCAGCACACCCTAGACCTTTTTCTTCCGCCATTGACTTCCCTCCTTATTGAATCCCATCAAAAGTTAAAAAAATGTCCCGTTGTTAAACGAAATAACCAGGCCCAGTCCAGCAACTATTACAAACCAGGCAACCATCAAAAAAGTGGTCAATTTCCCAAATTTTTCCATAATCCTCAACCCTCCTCTACCGATAACGTCCCGCGTCCCAACTTGAACGCAATGGCAATCGGATACGCAATCACTACCAGACCCATGACAAAGGTAACCAGGAACAAGGCCGTACTTCCCAAATCAAGATTGACCGGATAGCGATAAATTGAATAATCAAATTGCCCCAGATACCCCATCCTCAGAACTTCCCTGGCGGCTGACATTCCCAACACCGCCACCAGCGACAAAATACCCATTGGCACCGCGTAGCGCTCAGGATCCTTCTGGGCCATCATCAGCGCAGCCATGACCAGAACACCCAACGCGGCTCCAATCAGAAAAACAGGATTGCGATAAAAGCTAAATTTCATCGGCACGCTGAACAGCCACCAGAAACCAATCACGACCTGGATCATAGCGGCAATTTTTGCCAATCTGATCCCGGATTTACCAACCCAGTCAAGGTAGCCCTGATCAAAATCAGCACGGGGACGAAAATACCAGGCGTAGAGCATCATATAGATGCCAATATTGACAAATGCGGGAACCATAAAATGGAGAAACCTCCCGAGGCTGAAAGCATGAAATCCCCCGCCCAGGGTTTGCAGGGATCCTTTCACCACATACCAGGAAAGCCACTTTTCCGGCAACAGCTGCTGCATGGCAAACATACTCATGATCACTCCGGCAAAAACAACCATGACCAGAGCAAGGATACCAAAGAGGCCAAAACCTGAAGGTTCCTGGCTCCGCTTGAGATAAAACACGTACAGGGACAGAAACCCCAGGGTAATGACCAGCAGGAATGCCATTGCCCACCAGGCAGAAATAGAGTTAGCCGTATACCAAAAAGGATCGTAGATCACCTGAACAAAAAGCAATGGAGCCACGCCCAGGACAATCGCCAACGATAAATTTACCGTACTGCAGCGGGCCAAAGTTTTTGACAACTTTTTTCCATACTCTCCACCATTGAGATGGTGGTAGACGGCCAAACAAACTCCCCCTACCACCAGGTTAACCAGCAGAATATGCAGAGCAAAGGTTAAAACCATCAGACCTTGAAACAGCCAGGGAGAAAAAGGAATCCCCATGGGGTCTCTTAACGCAATCAAAGCACTATGTATATCCATCTGTAGTTCTCCTCTGAAACATTCTTACAACGTCAAATCTATGATCCGGCAACTATTCATCACCATGGAGTATCCATTGAGGATCAACTTCAGCCGCAGTTTCATCACCGGCCAGTTTTGAAAGAAAAGTTGCGGTCGCCCGCCGTTCAACCTCGCTGCCGGCAAACTTGGGCATGTAAGGATAATCCCCCAGAGACTCGAGAAAATAAAAAAGATCTTCGGCTGACGTCATTCCCATGTCCTTGATCAATCCAGGCAGTGAACTGCGGCCATTATCCTGCATGGTATGACAGATGACACATTCCAGCTTGGCAATGACTTCACCGGCCTGCAGGTAATTTTTGTCGTTCACCTGGCGCAAAGAATCCGGAATGAAATAGTAGTGGCTGAGAATGCCGCCTTCCGTAAAAGCATCAACTTCGGAACTGATTCCCTTGTTTTTCACCTCGTGGGCAATGATCTGATTACTGTAGAGATAGCCGGGGATTAAATAGGGTCGACGACCAATTTCTCGTACACTTTCTCCACCGCCGATGCCAATGAAAATGACCACGGTCATCGCGATGGTCACCAGCGGTCTGGCTATGTTGACAAACCCTAAAAGCAGGGTAACAAAATAAATACCGGCAATAACGGCAACGCCCAGAGAAACATGGAGCATGTTTTTGGCATACGCGAAGGCATCAATAATTTCCAGGGTGCGGGCCGGCAGTTGGTGATAATACCAGAGAGCAAACAGCCCCGCGGCCAGCAGCCCACCAAGCCCCCAGGCTCCGGCGGTTTTAATCACCGTTTTCCTGGTTTTCAGATTTTTAATGAAGCTGGCGACCACCGCCGCATAGGCACCGGCAATGGCAAACATCATTGAAGTACGAAAAAACAACTGCGGCCAGTAGGTGGGGTTAAAAAAACCGTCAAAAAAATTGCCGGTTTCAGCCCATTTCCCCGGGGTCATCATAAATGCCAGAATGCCGGTGATGATCACCATGCTGAGCCAGGCGGCCATGGCATAGAGAAGACCAATACGCAGATGAGCTTTGCGAGAAATTTTGCCAAAGGTATAGTAATAGATGTAAATGGTAACAATCTCGATGAGAAAAAATACCCATTCGGTGGCCCAACCCCAGACATAGTTGTGTATCAGTCCGGAAATGGCCCTGGGACTGATGATCGTACTGGCAAACCAGATGCCCACCCCGGTCAGTGATCCGGTAACAAAGCAGAATATCAGCACCATCAAGGTAAACTTCTTTAAAAACTCCAAAAGATCGGCATCATTCTCGGCATAGGCTTTGCGCTCCAAAAAATAGGTTATCCAAAAACCGCCGGTGGCCAAATGACAGGGGAGGATATGAAAAGTGGCGATGAGAGCAATAATCATCCCTCCGCCAACCACCGGAAACTCAAAAATCGGATACATGAATCAACCTCTCTTTTCTTGATACATACAAAGATAATCAAAGAAAAATAGATGGCAAGTTAAAAATACATTTTTTGAGAAAAGCATTTTTTCTAGAAGATTATTTCCACATCACCTAACTTATCATAATATACTTTGTCAAGATTTATTTCAATACAGATAGATTTCAAAATCGAAAAATTGCAACACTGTAACCATCAGATATCTATTCTCCCCAGAGAAGCCAGCTCTTCAAGAGCTATACGATCGGTAATAACAATGCGCGAACCTTGAAGTTCTATCATTCCCTGGGAGCTGATACGGGACAGCATACGAGACAAAGTTTCCGGAATGGTACCCAGCAGACTGGCCAGCTGACTTTTAGTGATATCCAGTTCCAGGGCTTCCACGTTGCCCTGTCTTTTACTCAAATAAAGGAGATACGCCGCCAGTCGCCCGGGAACTTCTTTCAGAGATAACGCATCGATCATAGTCGTAAACTGACGCAGACGTCGGGAAAGCACAGCCAGCATATTAAGGGCTATGACCGGATATTGTTCAATAAGGCAAACAAAGGCTTGTCGGGGGAAAAAAAGAAGTTTGGTTTTTTCCAGAGCTACGGCATGGGCGGGAAAACTCTGGCCGGCAAATACCGGCACCTCGCCAAACGGCTCACCCCGCCCGAAAATATGCAGGATCTGTTCTTTGCCTCCTGGAGACACTTTATAAATTTTCACCCGGCCGCTCTGCACCAGGTAAAAGCCATTCCCCGCATCACCTTCAGAAAAAATCCATTTGCCCCTGGACAACTCTTGTCGCTCACAGATTGCAACCAACTTCTGCACATAATCATCAGGCAAACCGGAAAATAATGGTGAAGCAACAATCAGTTCCTGTATTTCCATTTTCTGTTTCATCGGTTCATACCGGCCGCGTAACATCAATAAAATTGGGATTCACATCCGGAAGGAACATCAAAACGGTAGCCAACACCCGTAATGGTAACGATCCATTCAGGTTTTTCGGGATCCTGCTCTATTTTCTGTCGCAAATGCTGAATGTGTACATCGATGGTCCGGCTCCAAGAATAAAGTTTCTTTTCCCCCCACAATGCATGCCTTAGGTCATCCCGTGACAGAGTTTCACCGGCATGCAAAGCCAGAAAATACAAAAGGTCAAACTCTTTTCTGGTCAGGACAATTTCTCGGTTTTTAAGCCATACTCGACGGGCGGCACAATCAATTTTCAAACCGCCACAACGAAGACAATCCGGCCGCGGCTCAACCTTCTTCTCCTGGCGCCGTAAACAGGTTTTAATTCTGGCTTCCAGTTCGAGGAATGCAAACGGCTTCACCAGGTAATCATCGGCACCGCATTCAAAACCCAGGACTTTATCTGCCACCGAATCCCGGGCAGTCAGCATAATGATGGGAAACTCAAAACCGGCACGTTTAATCCGGCGACAAATCTGCAGACCGTCAAGATCCGGCAGGCTCAGATCAAGGATCAGGAGATCAGGAGATTCATCATCAAGGAGCTGCAATGCCTCCCGACCGCTGCCTGCGGTCATCACCGTAAAACCGGCCAAAGCCAAGTTCCCCTGCAGAACAGTCAGGATGTCCGGATCATCGTCAACCAGCATAATGGTCTTTTTCACCATCTTCACTCCTGTACTAACCTCTCCGGATTTGGTCCTGCTAACGGCAGAACAACTGTAAATCTGGTCTCACCGGCAACTGAACTGACTTCCACCTGCCCCCCATGGGCCAGCACCAGACCCCGCACAATGGCCAGCCCCAGGCCGGCACCCCGATACCCGGTCTTTTTCCGGCTTTCATAACGAGAAAAGATATTTTGCAGTTCCCCGGCTGGAATTGCTTCCCCCTGATTAATCACTGCAATAGCTACTTCCCCATCCTTGGTGGTCAGTTGCAGAGAAATTTCCCCTCCAGCAGGAGAAAATTTCACCGCGTTATGCAACAGGTTCATAAAAACCTGATTGATGCGCTGGTAATCAAGCGGCACGATGACTTCCCATATGCCATCCATGTTGATTTCAACGCTTTTCTCTTTGGCCATGGGCTGGAACAGCAGGACGACTTCGGCCAGCAGCTCCTTGATGTTTACCTCTTCCAGATCAAGTTCAACCTTGTTCAGCTCAATGCGGGCCAGATCAATCAGATTATTCACCATGGTCACCAGACTGGCAATATTTTTATCCAAAATCCGCAAAAAAACCACCTGCTCCCGATCGGTAACCGTCCGCAGCAGGTAATCAACCCCGCCGCGAATGGTAGTCAGGGGGGTACGCAGTTCATGGGACACCGTAGCCAGAAAATCGGTTTTGCGCTGGTCCTGCAGGGTAAGCTGGAGGTTCGCCTCCCGCAGTTCGCTGTTCTTGGCCCGCAATTTGTCCGTCGCCCGGGCGATTTTCTCTTCCAACTGACTCTGGGTTTCCCTGACCGTAGCCGCCATGCTGGCAAAACTGCGCTCCAGGTCGCCAATTTCATCCGGACGGCTGGATGACGACACCTGGTAATCCACCTCCGTTTCAAAACGGCGCACAGTGCGCCCGAGAAGGCGCAACGGTTTGATGGTCAGGAAGTGATTCAGGACAAAAAGGGCCACAACAATCAGCAGGATAATGAAAACCGACGCCACCAGGAAAGAATACTTGAGGGAAACGAGCTGGCGCTCCACCTCGGCATCGGGGATGATGATGCTAATGCAGCCGCGCAGCGTCCCAATTTTATAGCCCTGATATTGATGGCATGAAAGGCAGGCGGACTCAATGTAGAGAGGAGCAATCAGGCGAAAAACCTGGCGGCCGTCAAGTCGCTGACGGACAATGTATTCCCTGGTTTTATGCCGCCGGAAAAGATCAAGAGCCAGGCGTTCGGTGCCGTCCGGAGCATTGGCCATATTAATGAGCTTCGTGCTGGTCAGGCGGAAACTGTAGAGCCCCATCCGGTCCGCATATTGGGACAATTCCCTGGTCACCATCGCCGGATTGCGAAGCAGGTATTCTTTACTGCTCAGCGAATCTCGTATCCGACTTTGTTTAAGATAGGGGTTTTCTTCCCGGCCGGGTTTTTTCTCCACATAGACGCCCCCCATATCGGCCAGCCAGCTGCGGGTCAAAAGAACCTGCTGGCAAAGGATGTGGGCCTGTTTATCCACCTGGCCGATAATAAAGTTTTTCTGCTGCTGGTAAAAATGAAAAAAAACCCCGGCCAGAACCACCGTCAGCAGACTGGTTATGCCGCAAAGGTATCTGAAACTCAGATAATGATAAAACTTTTTTTTCGCTTTCAATAGATGTTCGGCCTCATTTTCAACGAATAGTAAACGCCAACCCTACCGGGACAAAACGAAGGCAGCATGACCACATTACCCTGACCCTGAAACACTACCCCTAAGCAAAGTTTCCAGCTTTTAACATTATTAACCCGGCCATTTTACGTACTAACAAATCTACCTGGCAGCGTCAAGAAAGCCATGTGCATAACCATGTCTACAAAATCCTCCTTGATTCATTATAGGATTTTGCAAACAACGCGTCAATTTTTTACAGACAACGCAATTCTGAAAGCTGAGCCGCAAAATAAAATCATCGAAAATTTACCGGAAATTTACATCATTTTACCCCACATTTACACCATCTCCTTTTATAGTACAAAAAGGAAAGGAGGCTTAAAGATAAAGGTTAGCATGGTTATGAAAACCACAACCGGAAAAAATGAAGGAGGTGAAGAGCGATGACGGAAACAAAGGAAACAACCGGTGAAGAGCTGAGCCGCCGCGATTTTCTGGCCAATACGGCCATGAGTCTGGGCCTGATCGCCAGTCTCGGCACCGGGGCTTATTTCGGGATCAAAACCCTGGTTCCGGAGAAAAAAACAGCAAAATTTACCGACGTTCTGGTTGGCAATATCAAAGAACTGCCGGCAAACAGTGCCAAGGAATTCATTGACAATCAGGGCCGGAAAGCGATCCTGGTCAACAATGGACAGGCAGTCAAAGCTTTTTCAAAAATCTGCACCCATTTGGGATGCGAGGTGGAATGGCAGGCGGAGAAAAAACATTTTTTCTGTCCCTGTCACGAGGGATTTTTCGATGCCAACGGCAAAAATATTGCCGGGCCGCCACCCCGGCCCCTGAACGAGTTCAAAGTAACCATTAAGGATGATAACATTTTTGTCGCCCTGAAAGAGGTGTGATCATGGAAGATGTTACAAAGGAAAGCGGGTGGATAGACAAATCCCTGCCGGTTGACTGGGGAAAAGTCAAGGAGGAAGCCATCGGTGAAATACTGCCCCAGCACATGAAACTCTGGTGGTACTGCTTGGGCGGCATTCCAGCCATTATGTTCCTCCTTCTGGTCATTTCCGGCATCATGCTGGCCTTTCATTATGTCCCCCACCCGGACAAAGCATATGAAAGTGTTGCCCACATTACCAACGATATTCCTTATGGTTGGTGGCTTCGCTCACTGCACCGCTGGGCTGCCGAAATTATGGTGGTAACTGTTTCCCTGCATGCCATCCGGGTTTTTGCCACTGGAGCCTACCGGCATCCACGGGAATTCTGCTGGATCAGCGGTTCTCTGCTGTTACTGCTTACCTTCGGTATTGCCTTCACCGGATACTCTTTGGTCTATACCCAGCAGTCATACTGGGCTATGACCATCGGTACCGGCATTGCCGCCAAAACACCTATTATCGGTTCATTTATTTCCCGTTTCATGCTGGGTGGGGAAACAATCGGGCCCAATACCCTCAACCGTTTTTTCATTATTCACACGGCTATCCTGCCGTCACTGATTTTTCTGTTGATTTTTATCCACATTATCGTCATCCGCCTGCATGGAGTGGCTGAATACGCCGCTGAAATGCAGCGTGAAATTGTCCGGGGACTTTCCCGGGGCGATGAATAAACGGAGACAAGGAGGAGGTGAAGCCCATGAACGAACCACAAAATGATCAGGAAAAAGGATATAAATTTTTCCCCGACCACGTGCTGACGGAAATAAATATCGGCCTTTTCTTGCTGTATCTCTGCACCATCCTGGCTATCGTGCTGCCGGTGGAAATGGCTGAAAAAGCCAATCCACTGGTAACCCCTGAGCATATCAAACCGGAGTGGTACTTTTTCCCCATGTATAAATGGATAAAATTAACCCCGGAAGCTGTTGGATTGTTCTTTCCCATGCTGGTTATCGCCATTTTCATTTTCTGGCCGTTTGTTGACCAGTTCATCACCAAGATCACCCACAGCAAAACGTTGCCTGTTATCATCGGCGTCATCGGCATGGTTATCGTGACTTCCCTGATGATTCTGGAGGCAATACCTTGAAATAAACATAACCGGCATTACCGTTACAAAGCGTTAACCACCAACCTTTAAGGAGAATAATACCATGGATGTAAAAGCGAAAAAATGGCTGGTTTTTATCATGTGTATTTTCCTGCTGGGGGCTCTTTTCCTGGTCGCCCGCAACGAATCGGCCCGCTTTGCCAAAAAAATGGGACTGGAACCACACAATATTCATGTGAGTGATGCCAGCAAACCATGTTTGGAGTGTCATAAGCGCAAAGGGGTGGCCCCAAAAATGATTGAACAGTGGGAAGGCAGCCTGCACGCCGCCAAGGGCATCGACTGCATACAATGTCATAAAGCGGAAAAAGGTGATTTCGATGCCTTTACCTGCCCGGAATCAAACATTCTCGTAGCCCAGTTTCCGACTCCGAAAGACTGTGCCAAATGCCATAAAGAAGAAGTCAAGGATTTTACCGAAAGCAAGCATGCTTTTCCTTTCTGGCTTTATGCCAACGCTGACCGGGCGGTTTTTGAACCGATCGTCGGCACCCACCATGGCTGCGAAGAATGTCACCAGATCACCAATTTCTGGCCGGACGGCAGCATCGGTGAATGCGATGCATGTCACCCGAAGCACAGTTTCAGCATCGCCGTGGCCCGGCAGCCGGAAACCTGCGGTGAATGTCACGTGGGACCCGACCATCCCCATATTGAGCTCTACCTGGAATCCAAGCACGGCAACATTTTCAAAGCCAACCAGAGCAAGATGGACCTGGACTTCCACAGTTCAACGGACAAACCGATTCCCATTGAAGTCCCGGTCTGCACCACCTGCCACATGGATTCAGTACCCGGCGTTAAGGGGTCGCACAACGTCAGCGCCCGCCTGGCCTGGGAATCGCAGGCACCCTGGAGCTTCCGCACCGTCTGGTTTGACGAAAAGCTGGGCGACTGGCAGGCCAAACGCAAGCGGATGACCGGCGTCTGCCTCAATTGCCACGGCAGCAAGTTTGTCAACATGTACATGCTCAACGCCGATCTGACCAACCTGCAGTACAATGAAATTCGCCGGGCGTTCGTCTACTGGAACAAGAAATACACCAAGGAAGGAATTGTCGACCGCATTAAAATGGGCGATAAGTTCTATTCAAATCCGGTCATCAACGGCTGGGATGAAAAACCCGAACACCTGATGTACGACTCCTGGCACCACGAAGGCCGCCGTTTCCGGCATGGAGCCGAAATGATGGGCGCCGATTATACCAACTGGCACGGCGTCTGGGAACTGCAGCACAACCTGATGGAGATGATTGAGTATGGCGCTGAACATGGTGACGCTGAAGCTAAAGCCATTGCCGACAATAACAGCCCGACCAAATTCATGACCTATAAGATTTATGATGTTCCCGGAAATGAATGGGGCATTAGTGTCGAGAAATACCGAACTCCAGTACTTTACAAAATCATTCCCAACTATTGGGAAAAGGTTAAGGCCAATGTTGAAGCGGCGTACAAAGGAGGCATGCTTTCCAAAGATCAGTGGGATCTGTGGATGGAACGTTACAACAACCGGGATCACTATCTGGGAACCAAATATCCTGAAAGCAAGATTTTCAAGGATTACAAGGAACGGTTCAAAAAAGATATGAAAAACCTCAAAGAGAAAGCCATCGGGTTGAAACTGCCGACCCCGGCTCCTTTTACGGAACTCCATTAACCTTTGATCATCATGCTGGTGGTGGAGGCAGGGTTCGCCTCCACCACCAGCATGTTCTAATAATGCCAGGACAATCCTGAACACGGACGGAAACTAATGAAAAAAACAATCTCCACGATGATTATTTTTTCCCTGACACTCCTAATGTTTTTGCCGGGAAACGCTGCCGGCAACGACCAGAATATCCTCGCTACCATTGACGGCAAACCCATTACCGACAGCGATTTTCAAAATTACCTGAAGCTTTTTGACAACGACCCACGTTTCCGACCGGATACTTCCGAAGCCAGAAAGAAACTCCTTGAACACCTGATCGACCGCTCCATTCTTTTGCAGTACGCAAAAGAACACGGCTACCTTAAATTGAAGGAACTGCAAAGGCACGGCAGCCTCGACCAGCAGGAGAAAGAAACCATCATCCTGCGCCAGTTGCTGACCGACAAAATATCCAATCAGGTGCACTGTTCCCAGGACGAAATTAAAGCCTATCAAAAAGCCCATCCCCAACTCACCGCTAAACGGGCTAAGGAACAATTAACCAGTCAAAAGCAGCAGAAACTCTTCAAAACATTTATGGATCAATTAAAAAAAGAACACACCATCATTATCAACTGAGACTTTTTCACACCCTGGTAACGATATCGTTCTTTGGCATTTTCACCTGCCCGAAATTGACGATTTATTTTTTCAGCTGAAAAATTCTGTTTGACGCAACCTGCCTTTCAACACGCACAGTCAATCTCCGTACAGCCGTAATGCATCCAATTCTTACACGCGAGCAAAAAAGACAGAGTTTACGTTTTTTACCATTATACAATATGCAATACGCGGGGAATATAGGAGGGATACATGATGACCGACAAAAAAATTACCAGACGACATTTTCTTGGAACCATGGCTGCCGGTGCCGCCACGACCGCCCTGCTTCCGACTCTGACCGCTTGCAGCAATAAACTGCAAAAAGGAAAATTTGTCGGCAAAAGACTTCATGAAGCCGGCGAAGAAATTTACCGCCAGGCCTTTGCTTTTGACAAAGTCATCAGAACCAGCTGCGCCGGCAACTGCACTCAGGCCTGTGGCTGGAATGCTTTTGTCAAAGGCGGCAAATATATTGTTGCCAATGAACCGGCCGGAGATTATGACCGTTTTGACCCGGTTTTAGGAACCCTTTACAACCCCCGCGGCTGCATGCGGGGCGCCAGCTACCTGAAATATGTCAACGGCCAGGTACGGTTGAAACATCCTTTAATCAGGGTTGGTAAACGGGGAGAAGGCAAATTTCGCCGGGCTACCTGGGATGAGGCCATGGATCTGATTGCCACCCGGTTAACCGATATCGCTCGTCGCGATGGTTCCGACAGCATCGCTTTTTTCAGCCCCATCCCAGCCTTCAATTATGTCTCCGCCGGGGCCGGCTACCGGCTCTGCAAACTTATGGGCGCTTCCGGACCTTTGAGTTTCTATGACTGGTACTGCGACCTGCCACCGGGAGAGCCCATGACCTGGGCTTTTCAAACCGATGAAAGTGAAGAAGCCGACTGGGTCAACGCCAAATTGCTGATTTTCTGGGGTGCCAATGTCGCGGAATCACGGATGGCCGCCGCCCATCACCTGGCTGAAGCCCGCTATCGGGGAACAAAAATTATTAACATCTTCACTGACTACAATGCCACCTCCAGGATGGGGGATGTTTTCATTTCGCCCAAACCGGGAACCGATGCCGCTCTGGTCATGGGCCTGATCAAAATCATGCTTGATAACCGCTGGTATGAAGAAGATTATATCAAAACTTTTACCGATCTGCCCTTCCTGGTGCGCTCCGACAATAAAAAATTTCTCCGGGAATCAGATGTTGTCAAGGGCGGCAGCCCCTTCAAACTCTACATCTGGGATAAGAACTGCAACCAACCGGTACTGGCACCGGGAACCCTGGGTGACAACCGAGATACCCTGGATCTGACCCGGTTTAATCTTGATCCTGATCTGGAAGCCAACGGCGAAGTAACGTTGGCCGACGGCCGGAAAGTTACCATTGAAACCGTCTTTACCAAGCTGAAAAACGAGGTTAAAAGCTACTCCCCCCAACAGGTAAACACCATTACCGGAGTCGGGGCTCAGTCCTTGAAATCACTGGCCCACGACCTGCATACGATTAAACCGGCCATGATTGTCGAGGGTGGCGGCGCCAATCACTGGTTCAACAATGACATCAACAATCGCTCCATGATCCTGTTAATGGCTTTAACCGGCAACGTCGGCAAAAGCGGCGGCGGGTTCAATCAATACACCGGACAATACAAAGTCTGGCTCAGCGGCCTGGGGAAATACGGCATGATATTAAAGGCCCGCCCCCAGAATGGCACCCTTTTTGTCTGGACTCATTTTGATGCCCAGCTCTGGCGCCTGGGGAAAACCTATCCGGAACTGGTCAAGGCGGTTGAAAACCGAACGCTCAAAAAGCTGCCCAACGGTTGCCCGGTAAGCGCCAGGAAGGAAGATGGCTGGGCATACAATTACTACCTGCTGCTTAAATCCCTGGCCAATAAATGGATGCCTGTCTACCCTAAACCACCAAAGCGACCCAAAGCCATGGTTATCTGGCGGGGGAATTTTCTCAACCAGGGGAAAAGCGGCCATCGCACCAAAGAATGGTTTGCCGACGACCAGCTGTTGGAATTTGTGGTGAACATTGACTTCCGGATAAACTCCACCGCTCTCTACTCTGATGTTATTCTGCCAACCGCGACCTGGTATGAAAAATTCGATGTGGAAACCACTCCCATGCATCCCTATCTGCAGGGACAAAGCGCCTGCATCAAACCCCTCTATGAAGCCCGCACGGATTTCGCTATTTTCAAGGACATGAGCGCCAGGCTCCAGGGCCGGGCCCGGACACTGGTTGCCGCAGGCAGCTGGAACGGCAAATGGCAGGATGGGGAGAAAAAGCAGGTTATTGATTTCACTACTCTCCATGACAAGTTCACCGCCAACGGCAAGCTGGATACCGATGTCAAGGCGGCCAAATTCATTTTAGAAAAGAGTCCGATCATGTATCCAAACCCGGATGAATACCGGGCCAACCGCCAGGCCTTTGCGCCTGAAATCAGGAACCTGATTGAAAATAAGCTCTTTGCCGGCGATGTCTCAGGCTATCTGGACGGAATTATTGAGATTATCAAGACCGGCCCCCTGCCCTTCCCGGCAACCCAGTACAAACGACCGCTTGTCCCGTTCACCGA
>Ga0256913_10000915_pt1 | contig 15262 bp, 9 predicted proteins | sample Axial_MatmetaG_FD_185970 | JGI IMG/M metagenome (GOLD analysis project Ga0256913, IMG submission 185970) | Deep-sea worm associated microbial mat communities from Axial Seamount, Juan de Fuca Ridge, Pacific Ocean - Axial_Mat | ecosystem: Environmental > Aquatic > Marine > Oceanic > Microbial...
GTAAGCCTCAGCGATTATTGGTGTAAGATTAAAATCAGCAGCTAATTTTTGAATAATAGCATTTTTAGCGTTTTTGGATTCCAGACGTTTAATACCGTAGGAATCACGATTTGGTAGTTTGACCATAGTTTGTTCTCCTTTTTTAGGTGTAAGTTAAGAACTCCTATGGTCATATGACCTAAACTTTAAGTAACATTAAATTAAACGCAAAAGGTAGATATATACTTAACAAGGATAGAGATGAGAAAAATATTTTATTTTGTTCTGTTGATTACTTCCACTTCCATTGGGGGGATAAAGGATAAACCTTTCACTCAAGAATATCACAAACCCTTTCCATTGGAGACAAGCGAACAGAATGATGTAAAAGCAATTGCAGTTGATAATTCTGATAATGTATGGGCAGGTACAAAAGCCGGGTTATTCAAATTAAATAAATCTACAAATGTTTGGGAAGCAATTCTTGATGATGAGGATCAAGGTCCTATCAACGATCTGTTTGTTGACTTAAATGGTTCGCTTTGGGTTGCTGCTTGGAATGGCCTTTACGTTATAGAAAATTCAACAGTAAAGAAAATCCCCAGTATAGTTGGACCGATTGGAGTTGTAAGCGAAATAAATAATTCTATAATTGCAATGGGCCCAGAAGGAATCTGGCAGAAGAAAAATCAAAAATGGATTAAGGAAAAGATCCCATATTCAAAAGCAGTGAGAAAGTTGATACCAGATAACAGCGGAGGATACTATTTAGCAACCGGAAAAGGACTCTTTCATAAAACAGCCGATCAAATAAAACTATTCCAAAAGGAAAATGAGATACTAACCGACAACGTTTCTGGACTTGATTATACTGATGATGGTGAACTTTGGGTTGGTGGATTGGGAGGAATATCAGTTTATAAAAGAGACAAATGGATAAAGACCATCACTCCAAAAGATGGATTACCAACTATTTGGATAAAGTGTGTTAAGAAAGCTCCCAATGGTGTAATGTGGGTTGGTACCTCTTTAGGTGCAACAAGATTTAATGGAAAGACTTGGTCGTTAAGGCACAGTCGTCGTTGGCTATTAAGTGATGATGTAAGAGATATTGCATTTGACAGCAAAGGTAATGCATGGATTGCAACGGCGAAAGGCGTTAGTGCAATAATGAAGAAACAAATGACACTAAAACAGAAGTTTGATTATTACTATGATATTTTGAAGAGAAGGCATGTACGCCCACCTTATCTTGTTGAGAAATGTGGCTTTACTTCGCCTGGTGATACTACAACTTGGTTTCCACGAGATGATGATAATGACGGACAATACACGAGTATGTACCTTGCAATGGAATCATACAGATATGCAGTAACAAAAAATCCGGAAGCAAAAGAAAATGCCGGTAAGGCGTTTAATGCTCTAAAATTTTTACAAGAAGTTACTGAGACAGATGGATTTGTTGCAAGAACAGTCGTTCCATCAGATTGGAAAAGTATGGCCGATGCTAACAGAACAATCACTGATAGAGAATGGGCAGAGAAGATATTGGAGGAACCAAGAGAAACCAGAATAGAAAAAATGTGGCTTCCGAGTAAAGATGGAAAGTGGCTCTGGAAAAGAGGAACTAGCAGTGATGAAATAACTGGACACATGTACGGATACTTTATTTACTATGAATTAGCTGCTGAAGGAGAGGAAAAAGAAAGAGTAAAAGATCATATCTTGAAAATAGTTGATTACATAATCAAAGGCGGATATAATTTGATCGATATTGACAGGAAGCATACAAAATGGGGAGTATGGGCACCGGAATATTTGAACAATAATCCCGACTGGGCAACTGAAAGAGGAATCAACTCATTGGAAATACTTTCATATCTTAAATTAGCATATCATGTAAGTGGAGATGAAAAATATCAAAAGGAATTTTATAAACTATACAATGACCATCATTACAGCGATAATATTACTCATGCAAAAAGTACAATAAAATCGTGGATCACTTTTATTGATGATGAACTTCTGGCACTAGCATATCCTGTGTTGGTTGAGTACGAAGATGACCCCGAAGTTAAAAAGGTAATAATGAAAAGTGTAGATCAATGGTATGATGTTTTAAAGAATGACGATAATCCTTATTTTAATTATTTATATAACGGATTTACTGGTAAAGAATTGAATCTTGAAAGATCGATGTTCATTTTGCAGGATAATCCATTAGACCTAATAAGCTGGAGGATAGATAATTCCAAAAGAGAAGATCTTCATGTTACGCGGAAACCGATTTTGGAAGAACTTCAAACAAGCAGACTTGTTCCCCCAAGCGAACGAGCAGTGATGAGATGGGATCGCAATCCTTGGCAAGCTGTTACTGGTGATGGCGGTTATTCCGAGAGAGATGGCGCTGCTTGGATGCTTGCATACTGGGTTGGTCGTTATTACGGATTTATAGAATAAAACTTTAAGGAGATAAAATGAAGAATAGCAATAGAAGATTAGTCTTGATTCCTATTGGCCTAAGTTTATTGTTTTTCGGATGTGGTAAACAAGAGAGTACTACGAAATATACAATAGGATTTTCTCAGTGCAATAGTGCAGAACCTTGGCGCGAAGCAATGAATAAAGAGATCCTTAGTGAAGCTGCAAAGCATCCTAAACTGAAGGTAATGATAAGTGACGGGCAACAGGATAATTCCAAACAAGTTGCTGATGTTGAGAACTTTATAGTACAAGAAGTTGATTTGCTTATCATCTCGCCAAATGAAGCCCAACCGCTAACAAATATTGTTGAAAAAGCTTTTGACAAAGGCATACCTGTAATTGTACTGGATAGAAAAGTATTAACAGATAAATATACGGTGTTTATTGGTGCTGATAATGTAAAAATTGGTAAAGCTGCTGGTGAATACGCGGCTAAACTTCTGAGAGGGAAAGGAAATGTTGTAGAAATATGGGGCTTAAAAGGATCAACTCCGGCCATAGAACGTCATAAAGGATTTATTCAGGGAATTTCTGGTCATCCGGAAATCAAAATAATTTATGAACAGGATGGCGCTTGGTTGCGTCGCAAGGGAAGGGAAATAATGGAAAATGCGTTGCAGCGTTTTGATAAAATTGATTTGGTCTATGGTCATAATGATCCTATGGCAATTGGTGCATACATCGCTGCTAAAAATGCAAACAGAATGGATAAAACTTTTTTTGTTGGAATTGATGGACTACCTGGAGCAGAAGGTGGAGCGCAAGCAGTCTTGAATGGGGAGCTTGATGCCACGTTCCTTTATCCGACTGGTGGAGCAAAAGCTGTTCAAGTAGCTTTGGATATCCTATCAGGTAAAAAGGTCTCTAAAACTATTACGTTAGAAACTGTTACTATTGACAAATCAAATGCAAGTAACTATAAATAATTACGGATAAAATATTGAGCTTACTGGAATTTCGAAAAATAAGTAAATCATTTTCTGGTGTTGAGGTTTTGCACAATATTTCTTTTCAGTTAGAAAAAGGAAATGTTATTGCTCTAATTGGGGAGAATGGCGCTGGTAAGTCAACATTGATGAAAATACTTTGTGGAATTCTAGATGATTATCAAGGTCATATTCTTATTAACGGAGACGAGGTTAGATTTAATAATCCAAGAGAGGCAGAAAAAGCCGGTATAGCTATTATCCATCAGGAATTAAATCTTGTTAATGATTTAAATATAGCGGAAAATATTTATCTTGGACATGAACCGGTAAATCGATTTGGATTTGTGAACTTTGATAAAATATATACTGAAACGAAGAAACTTCTAACTGAATTCGACTTCCCATTTTCTATAAAAACAAAAGTTAGGGATCTACCAATCGGTTGGCAGCAGATGGTTGAAATTGCAAAAGCTTTGCGAATTAAAGCTGAGATAATAGTAATGGATGAGCCGACTTCTGCTTTGAGTGAAAGTGAAATCCAGTTTTTGTTTAAACAAATTAAATTTCTTAAAGAAAGTGGCAAAACGATAATTTATATTTCGCATCGAATGAAGGAGATATTCGAAATTGCTGACGAGGCTGTTGTGCTACGAGATGGGAAATATATTGGTAAATATAACATCAATGAAGTTGATCAGAATTTTCTAGTTCAAAAAATGGTTGGAAAAGAGATTAAAATAGACTCCAATAAAAATCAGTTAACTCAAAAAGAACAACTTCTAAGTTTAAAATCAGTCACTGTTTATGAGAATAAGAAAAAGTTTCTAAAAGACATCTCATTTGAGTTAAAGCGTGGAGAAGTAATTGGAGTTGCAGGGTTGCTTGGTGCAGGTAGAACAGAATTATTAAAATTCTTGTATGGCAGTTTTCAACAGAATTTTAGTGGGGAAATTGAATTCCAAAATAAAAGATTTATCCCTTCATCTCCTTCAAGATCAATTCAGAATAGAATTGTATATTTATCCGAAAATAGAAAAAGTGAGGGGATATTTCCTGAATTGAGTAACTTAAAGAACAGCAGCATAAGTGTTTTACCAAACTTGTCTGGCTTTGGATTTATCAAGAATGAATTAGAACTTGATACGGTCACAACAATGACGAAAGAACTTAATGTAAGAATGGAATCAATACATCAGCACATCAGTCATCTTAGTGGAGGTAATCAGCAGAAGGTCTTGTTATCTAGAGTGTTATTGATCAAACCGGATTTTCTTCTACTCGATGAACCTACAAGAGGAATTGATGTTGGAGCAAAACAAGAGATTTATGATCTGATTGAAAAACTAAAAGCTGAAGGAATGGGGATACTATTTACATCATCCGAAATACCCGAACTTCTGCTTGTGTCGGATAGAATCCTTGTCTTATCAGAAGGAAAGCAGACCGCTTTACTTGATACAGATCAGACAGACTCAAAAGAAATTTTACAATATGCATTTGGAGGAGCAGCATAATTGAAAAATAAAATTTTTGACTATTATAGTAAAAGTGATTGGTTAAAACCGGTACTGGGTTTTGTGGGTTTGTTTATATTGGCTACAATCTTTTCCCCAGTAAGCAGTAAGGGAACAATAATATTTCTTAAGTTCGATAATCTTAGCAACATATTGCGTCAGGTATCTGAAATTGGGATTATCTCTGTGGGAATGACTCTTGTGATAATCACTGCGGGAATTGATCTTTCCGTCGGCTCAGTTTTGGCTCTTTCAGCAACACTCACTGCTTTTGGAATTATGGATTGGCGGCTTGGTTTTGCACTTACAATAATAGTAGCGCTCCTATCAGGTGTGCTTGCTGGTTTTATCAATGGTGTATTGATCTCGTGGGGAAAAATTCAAGCGTTCATAGTAACCCTTGCTATGATGACTGGAGCTAGGGGTTTTGCGTTGTTCATTGCTGATAGCAACTCACGTAACATTGGTTTTGGTGAAGGCGCTGCACCAGAAATATTTAAAATATTCACTACTTCATTTCTTGGAATTCCTTTCCCGGTTTTCATTTTTATCGGTGTATCAATAATATTTTCAGTTATGTTAAGGAAGATGTGTATAGGTCGTTATATTTATGCAATTGGAAGCAACGAAGAAGCAGCACGGCTTGCTGGATTACGTGTTAATTGGATTCGTACAACAACGTATATATTCTCTGGACTCCTTGCTGCATTAGCCGGTATAATACACGCAGCTCAGTTGTATCAAGGTAATCCCAATGATGGCGTAGCTTTTGAACTTGATGCTATTGCTGCCGTTGTTATTGGAGGAACAAGTCTAATGGGAGGAAAAGGAACTCTGGAGGGAACAATTGCAGGTGTACTAATTATCGGAATATTAAGCAATATACTTGGATTGCACGGAGTTCAGAAAGATTTTCAATTGATGTTGAAAGGGGCAATTATTGTTGCAGCAGTACTATTGCAAGAAGGGAATTTGCGTTTTGGATTTTTAAAAAAATAAACAATTGTATTGATTTGGAATATACAGTAACATATTTTAATAATAGAAAGTTCGTAATCTTAAAAGAATATCAAATATATAATTAATAATAATTGAGAGGATATTATGAGAATAATAATCACAGTTTTATCGTTTTTGTTGATCAATGGAATACTATCAGCACAACTTCCAAACTTGAAAAATCTTTATAATTTGTCAGATGCTAAAACACGTTCAATCAGTCCGGAGAACTTTACCGGAGAAAAAGGACGCGGTGGAATGGCAACATTGGAAGAAGGAACTGCAGCCAATGCAGCTCGTAAGTTAGGACAAGGATGGAAAGTAAATCCATACATCAAAATTAAACCGGGTGAAACTTTCACATTAGGGGAAATTGAAGGACCTGGGATTATCAATCATATTTGGATGACCCCTGTTGGCGAATATCGGTTAATGATTTTCAAGATCTATTGGGATGATGAAACAGAACCTTCGGTTGAAGTTCCGGTTGGTGACTTTTTTGCTGCCGGTTGGGGTATGATGAATGAGCCGGTTATAAACTCATTAGCAATTTGTGTAAATCCTCGTAGTGGATTCAACTCATATTGGCAGATGCCGTTCAGAAAGAAATGTAAAATTGTAATGGAGAATATGAGCGGGAAACAAGCAACGGTTTACTATCAAATTGATTATTCCTTAGAAAATGTTGAAGAGAACACTGCTTATTTCCATGCGCAATTCCGTAGGGTGAATAAATTACCATTTAAAGAGGTATATACAATTGTAGATGGAATAAAAGGCAAAGGGCAATATGTTGGAACTTATCTCGCCCATGGAGCTAGAAAATCCGGATGGTGGGGTGAAGGAGAAATTAAATTTTATATAGATGGCGATACGGAATTTCCTACAATTTGTGGAACCGGTGAAGAAGATTATTTTAACGGATCATACGGCTACAACGATAGAAAAATTGATGGGAAAATGTATTACGATTCTTTCAGCAATAATTATACTGGCTTTTATCAAGTCAAGGATTCTGACATTGACGGATTTGTCGGAATATTTGGTCAGTATCGCTGGCACGTACTGGATCCTGTTAGATTTAATGAAGATTTAAGAATAACAATTCAAAGTCTTGGTTGGGGACCTGACGGATATCTACCTTTACAAGATGATCTTGCTTCAGTTGCTTATTGGTATCAGTTGGAACCACATAATCCTTTTCCTAAGTTACCTGCAAAAGAAAATCTAGTTATTAAGAAGAATGAGAAAAAATAAATTTAAAAGTAAAATCAAATTATGGTGAAGAAAAATGAAAAAGAATAATTCAAGTCGAAGGAGCTTTATCAAAAAGATAGCCGTTGGTTCCGCTGCAATTGCAACAGTGCCAACAATACTTACTGCTAAAGAGAGCAGTACAATAAGGATTCAATCGCAAAACAAAATTGAATTTGATGAAAAAGTGTCAGCAAATGATAACATACAAATTGCGGTTATTGGAGCCGGTGGAATGGGAACCGCCGATGCCAATACAGCACTTAAAATTCCTGGAGTAAAACTAGTTGCTGCGTGTGACCTTTACGACGGAAGGCTGGAGGCAGCAAAAGAAAGATGGGGTAAAGATATTTTCACAACAAAAGATTACTTGGAAATATTGGATAGAGATGATATCGATGCAGTAATTGTTGGGACACCTGACCATTGGCATCAAAAGATATCGGTTGATGCAATGAATAAAGGCAAACATGTATATTGCGAAAAACCAATGGTACATGCTATTGAAGAAGGATATGATGTAATTAAAGCACAGAAAAAGAACAACGTTGTATTTGAGGTTGGCAGTCAAGGTTTAAGTTCGGTAGGGAATGAAAAAGCAAAAGAGCTTTTGGAAGACGGTGCAATCGGTGAACTCAATTATGCCGAGGGATTCTGGGCGCGTAATTCCCCAACAGGTGCTTGGCAATACACAATTCCGGAAGATGCATCTGAAGATACTGTCGATTGGAAACGCTTCTTAAAAGATTATAAATATATTCCTTTTGATCCTCTAAGATTTTTCAGATGGAGAAATTATCTTGATTACGGAACCGGAATGGCTGGCGATCTTTTTGTACATCTTTTCTCTAGTCTTCATTTTATTACGTCTTCCTACGGTCCACAAAAGATAGCAGCTATGGGAGGTTTAAGATTCTGGAAAGACGGGCGTGAAGTACCGGATGTTTTACTGGGCATGTTTGATTATCCTGAGACAAAGCAGCATCCAGGATTTGATCTTTCCTTACGATGCAATTTTGTTGACGGTACTTCTGGTACAACATATTTGCGGCTTGTCGGAAATGAAGGTTCAATGAATGTGATGTGGGATAAAGTAGTTTTGAGAACAAATGAAAAGAATGAACCGCAAGATGCTTTCCTAAAAGGTAAACAGGCAGAAGCAGCATCGAAGGTCCCCCCACGTAAGAAAATGCTTCCTCCGAGAGAATTGGTTTATCAAGTGGAAGAAGGATACAGAGGTGCTCACTACGACCATCATGCGAATTTTTATAATGCTATTAGAAATGGGAAAACAGTTGTTGAGGACGCAGTTTTTGGATTGCGTGCTGCTGCACCGGCATTAGCGTGTAATAATAGTTATTTCGATAGTAAATTTATCAAGTGGGATCCAAAAAACATGAAATTAAAATCATAGGAGAATAGGATGAAAAAAAGTAAGCTATTAGTTATTGCAATTGTTGTTCTTATTGCCTTAATCGGATGTAAGAAAGAAGATAAGAAAGCAGTTGCGAATAATGTTGTAAAAGCAAATAACGTTCTCACAGAACAAGAAAAAGCTGAAGGTTGGGAATTATTATTTGACGGTAAAACTACAAACGGCTGGCATAAATTCAATGATGGAAAAATAAATGGCGGTTGGATTGTAGAGAACGGCGAACTTGTTGCCCTTGGTAAAGGTGGTGACATTGGAGGCGATATTGTTTCGGATAAAGACTTTGCAAACTTTGATCTGAGAATAGATTGGAAAATGTCACCAGGCGGAAATAGTGGAATATTCTATCATGTAAAAGAGGGCAAACAGTATAAAGCCCCTTACTATACTGGTCCGGAATATCAATTAATAGATGATGTTGGTTTCCCAAGTAAATTAGCTGATTGGCAGAAAGCTGGCGCCAACTATGCAATGCATCTAGCCGACACAACTAAAAAGAGATTAAAAAAGGTTGGGGAGTGGAACACAAGCAGAATTGTTGTTAAAGATTCCTTGGTTCAACATTATTTGAACGGAGAAAAAATTGTTGAGTTTAAGCAATGGACGAAAGACTGGCAAGAAAGAAAAGCAAAAGGTAAATGGAAAGATTATCCTGACTACGGGAAATATAAATCCGGTAAAATCGGGTTGCAAGATCACGGCAACAAAATATGGTTTAGAAATATCAAGATTAAATCATTATAGAAAAGGAAATAAGATGAAACGGTTATTAAGTGTTTTGCCCTTGTTATTTATAGTGGTTGCTTTTTTCTCTTGTGGTGCATGTAACTGTTCAAAGGAGAATGAAAAAATAAGTCTTTTTAATGGAAAAGATCTTACCGGTTGGACAATACATGGAACAGAAAAATGGTATGTTGAAAATGGCGAATTAGTTTGTGAAAGTGGACCTGATAAAGAATATGGATATCTAAGCACAAATGAAAAATTCAAAAATTTTGAACTAACCCTAGAATTTAAGCAAAGCGCTAACGGTAACAGTGGCGTGTTTTTTAGATCATCTATCGAAGGAGTTAAAATAAGCGGATGGCAAGTTGAAGTTGCTCCACCAAATCATGATACCGGTGGAATTTATGAATCATATGGTAGAGGCTGGTTAGTAAGAATTCCAGATGAAAAGGAAAATATCCTTAAAATGGGTGAATGGAACACACTAAAAATTCGAGTAGTTGATGATAATGTTAAGACATGGTTAAATGGTGTTCAGATGGTTGATTTTAGTGATAAGAAAATTGGTGAAGGATATGGATTTATTGCTCTTCAAATACATAGTGGTGGTGGCATAAAAATCCGTTGGAGAAACATGGAATTAACAAGGTTGTAAAATCATTAAGTAGATCCTATTTTTAGTTAGTCATGACTTCTGTTGGAGTTAATGAATTTTTAATTACAAAATTACTTCTTGAACAATGTAATATGGATATTTAGCAATGAAGAAAAATATTTTCACTTTAATTGTAATATTGATAAGTACAACAATACTCTATTCACGTGGGACAAACCTATTGGCGCCATATAATGGTGGTTTTGAAAATGGAATGACTAACTGGCGATTTTTTGAAGTACCAAATAACATCGGTAGCACTGCAGAGGTAATTACAGATGATGTAATAGAAGGACTGCAAGCAATTAAAATCACTTTTGTGCATGATGATGGAACTGTTGTCGACAGAGGCTTTGATAATTGGAGTACACGAGTACCCATCGTTGCTGGTTCTGAGTATATAGCATCGGTAATGGCTAAAGCAGTTGGTACTGAAAAACTATATCTCAATATTACATTAGGATATTTTGATGGAAGTGGTGCTGTCCTTGACCAGAAAACAGAACGATTACAATTAAGTGATGTATATGATAATTATTCTGTTTTATTCGAAGCACCAGCTGATGCGCATTCTTCTTGGATCGCATTTCGTTTAACTGATTCAACAGGTGCACGAGGTGAGGGAATATTATATCTGGATGATGCACAACTGATAGGAGAAAGTACATCTCTAAGACCAAGTGTTCAGTTAACTACTTTGCCAACGGATGATGTACCTATTGCTAGTGTGAATGTTATGGATGACCCTTTCAATGCTAGCAATGATGGTTCAGCAGATGTTACAGCAGCATTTCAAGCTGCAATTGACCGTGCTTCACTTGCCGGTGGAGGGGTTGTCTTTATCCCTGCTGGTCGTTATAGATTTGATGGTAATATACTTGTAAGGGAAAAAGTTATTTTACGAGGTGAGTGGCAAGACCCAAATAACAGTGGTGTTGTTGGCTCAATCCTTATGCCTTATGCTGGACAAGGTTCTGAAAGCGGCGAAGCATTCATACGACTTGAGCGTGGAGCAGGGATTAAAAATTTGTCGATCTGGTATCCAAATCAATCTGCTGCTTCCGTAACACCTTATCCTTGGACTATTCAGTGCAGTCCGGAAACACCGCTTGGACCTGGTGCTAATCCTTCAATTGTTAATGTAACATTAGTTAATCCATATCAAGCTATTAAGATAGGTCCCCTTCAAAATGAATTACATTATGTTCGTAATGTGTACGGGACACCATTAAAGACTGGGATATGGTTGTCTCAAACAACTGATATTGGCAGAATAATGAATGTTCATTTTGAACCCAAGTATTGGAGTTCATCTGGACTTAGCAATGCTCCTTCTGAAAGTGCTATCATGACATGGTTGCGAAATAATGCTACTGGAATAGTTATGGGGCGCTCAGATTGGGAGTACATTTATGATGTATCTCTCGTTGGATATCAAACTGGTATTCAGATAATTCGTTATAGTGACTTTGGTCCTAATGGAGTAATTTATGGACTTAACATAGACAAGGGAAAAGTGGGAATTGAATTGAGTGATGTTAATGGTATTGGTTTTGCTATTACAAATTCAAGTATAAATGTAGATGGGGAAAATTCTGCATGCGTTATTACCGGTGATGCGTATAATTCTATAGTGCAGTTTAATACTTGTAGTTTTGGAGGTACGCCTAAATCAGCTATTCAGTTTTCTGCCATTTCTGTTGGTAGATTATCATTTCAAAATTGCACTTTTGAAAATTGGGGATATTCTGAAACTGATCCTGCAATTGATTGTAATATGGGATCTGTTTCTCTTCTCGGGAATAGTTTTTTGTTGGATAAAACACATCTAAAATTGGGGAAAGAGGTTATAAACGCTCAGGTATTGGATAATTCTTTCCCGACACAATTGAATATTGATAATAGCAGTAATGGAGAGGTTATTATTTCCCAAGAACCACTTGAGTCCTCAAAACTTGAAACTCCTCCTCATCCTTTTGCGGAAGAAAAAAGACCAGCAACTGACGACCTTTTCATTGTTCAAGACTACGGAGCAATTGAAGATGGAATAACCGACAATACTACGGCATTTCAAGATGCACTTGATGCTGCAAAACTTAATGGCGGTGGTACGGTATATGTACCTGCTGGATGGTATAGACTTGATGGACATATAACCGTTCCTACTGGGGTTGAACTGCGAGGAATCTGGGATACTCCTCACCACACAATGTCGATGGGCAGTGTACTGCTGGTCTATGAAGGTAAGAATGATGCAAACGGAACTCCATTTATTTCCCTCGAGAGTGCTTCTGGCGTAAGAGGAATTACAGTATGGTATCCAGAGCAAAGTACAAATAGTTTTTATCCATATCCTTGGACTATTCAAGCGCTTGGAAGTGGTTGTTGGATTAAAGATGTTACATTGAGTAATCCTTGGCAAGGAGTTGATTTTGCATCTTATCCGAGCAGCGGGCATATAGTTAGTTACCTTGCCGGCTCACCACTTAAGACGGGAATTGCAGTAAGTAATAATTATACAGAAGGGTGGATTGAAAATGTCCACTTCAATCCTCATTATTGGTTACGCAGTGAAGGTTATCCGATGGATTCTGTACCTGAGTTTACACCATTGGTATCCCATCAACAAAATCAACTATTTGGTTTTAACATAGGAGATGTTACCAAAGAGCATGTGCTTGGTACTTTTATCTTTGCTGCTAAGCGGGGTGTTAATCTTACAAACGATGGTATATGCAATGTGGACCTTTTCTTGCATGGAACAGATGCAGGAAGTAATGGTATTTATATAGATGCTAGTAATGGGACAATCAATTTTGTCAACACGCAACTTGTGTTGCTAGGCAACGAACAACAAGGGATAATCACTACAAGTGATCAGTTTGGTGCTGATGTATCTTTTTATAATACAATATCTTGGGGTGGACGCGATGGATTTACAACCGACGTACATGGAAACGGGAATTTAATGATACAACAATTGCATACGATGAACGGGGCATTCAATATTACTAGTGGTAGTGCTCGTTTGGAGAACATAAAAATCAGTTCCTCGCTTAATCCTCAATATATTATTGGTGAAAATGTTAGTGATGTAAAAATATTTGGTAGTTATTCGGATGACGGTTTTATAATTGATAACAAGGCAAGTAACAGTGTAGAAGTAGATTACAACTATAAACAATCAAGAAGTAAAATTGAATTGAAAACCGGTTGGGAGATGAATGAACCGCAAAATTATTGGGATAATACACTATGGGGATATAAAGATTTTGTAATCGACACAATGAGTTATTTGTGCAGTGCTGTAGCTATTGATTGTACACATTCAGGTGATTATGCTTTACAGGTATTGGGGAAAAGAACGAACAATAGCGATTCCCTTTTTTATAAAATATTCAAATATGAAATTCCAGTGTTTGATAGTACCATACTTTCCTATTGGTTATGTCCACAAGATGAAGCAGGGAGAAGTGTATTCATTAATCTATTATTTACTGACGGAACTTTGTTGAGTGATTATTCCCCAATAGCAGAAGATGGCTTACTGTTATCTTCTCCCCGAGGAACAATAACAGAATGGACAGAAGTTAAGTGTATAATTGGCAATTATGCTTCAGGGAAAAATATTCAGTCTATACTGGTCGGAACAAACTCTTTAACAGCCGAATCATTCAATATGTTAGTTGATGATCTTTCTATTAGAACAACAGGGCTTTTACCAGCTCCTTGGGAGCAGAAGAACATTGGTGAGCAAATAATTGAGGGCTTCAGCACTTATGAAGATGATAAGATAATAATGAATACTGCCAGTTACGGTGTAAGCACTTATGGAGATAAATTTCACTATGTTTATCAGAAAATTTCTGGTGATTGTGAAATTACAGCAAAGGTTCTAAGTTTTAGTAGTCAAACACAAGTGCCCTTTGCCGGTGTTATGATTCGGGAGAGTGATTCTACTATATCAAAATTTGCATCAATTTTCATGTCACCAAGATTAGGGACATACACCAAATGGAGAGAATCTGGAAGTAACACTGTCTTGGCTGCTCTGCATAGTCGAGTTGGTTCATCATTACCAATGTGGTTAAAAATTGCAAGAGTTGGCAATGAGCTTTTTACATATGCTTCAGCTGATGGAATTGAGTGGGGGGCACCATTAAAGCAAGTTACGATCGAAATGAATTCGGATGTATTGATTGGACTCGCTGGTTCAAGTGGATCAACTACATCTTTATTAAGTATAGAATTTTCTGATATTGTTGTATCTGATACTGTTACTTCTGTCAATTCTTCTGGTGATGGTTTTCCGCTTACATTTAATCTTTATCAAAATTATCCAAACCCATTTAACCCAAGTACAGTAATAAAATATTCCATACCTGATGTAGGGACAAGATATGCATCGCCCGTACGTTTGGTTGTTTACGACATACTTGGTCGTGAAGTAGCAACCCTTGTAAACAAAGAACAAAAACCAGGTTATTATGAAGTTCAATTTGATGGGAAAAATTTATCAAGTGGAATTTATTATTATAGGTTAGTAACAGACAGTTTTGTTAAAACCATGAAAATGATCTTTCTAAAGTAAGGTAATTATGAATAGACGAAAATTTATTCAATCAACTGCCATCGCCGGAACAGCACTATCAACCGGCATTTCAATAAGCTGCACAAATAAAAACAAAGGTTATCAGAATGGTAAAAGTTCTTGGCCAATATGTCTTAATGCTAGCACAATACGTCCGGCATCATTAGAAGAAAAAATTGAGGTAGCAAGTAAGGCTGGCTATGATGCAATAGAACCATGGATTGGTGACCTTGAAAAATATGAAGCAAATGGTGGTAATTTAAAAGAACTAGGGTTAAAGATAAAAGAGAAAGGAATGTTTATTCCTAATATTATTGGTCTTTGGAATTGTATGCCAATGGATGAACAAGAGTTTAAAGATTCACTACCTGCTACAAAAGAACGCATGCGCAAGTCTGCTGATATTGGCTCAAAGCATGTTGCAGCAATTCCTGTCCCGGATAGAGCAGACTTCGATGTTGAAACTGGTATTCGTCGGTATAAAGAACTGTTAAGAATTGGTCGGGAGAAATATGGCATAATTGTGGCATTCGAGTTTGTTGGGTTCTTCAAAGGTATTCACAGATTTGGAGAAGCTGCAGGTATTGCAATTGATATTGATGACAAAGATGCTTGTTTGATTATGGATACATTCCATCTGTATAGAGGCGGCAGCGGATACAACGGAATCAAACATATTAATGGTAATTTTATTGCTGA
>Ga0256913_10000916_pt1 | contig 15239 bp, 11 predicted proteins | sample Axial_MatmetaG_FD_185970 | JGI IMG/M metagenome (GOLD analysis project Ga0256913, IMG submission 185970) | Deep-sea worm associated microbial mat communities from Axial Seamount, Juan de Fuca Ridge, Pacific Ocean - Axial_Mat | ecosystem: Environmental > Aquatic > Marine > Oceanic > Microbial...
AAAATCTTTGTCATTCCATTTTTTGTGACTTCTATCTTTCCATCTTCTCTTATCACAACTATTTCACGATAACCATTTAATTCTAGATTTTCTAAATTCCAAAATAGATCATACTCAACACCTAGACGAATACAACGTTCAATCTCTACAAAAAAGTTATTCATTACTTCTCTGTATTTTATTCCATAACTATTCTTTCGTTCAAGGTTCAATTCAGGAACACCAGTAATGAGTCCCAAACCCATTTTAACGTGACCAAGGTTATAATTTGGCGGTAGCATTATTGCAACCTCCGCTGCTCTTTTTAATTTTTTCAGATCACGGTTTGGGAAATTTTTAGCATGTTCGCTTAAATTTTTAGATATGGCAAGGTACTCGTTATACGGAACGGCAGCTAAGCGATGATTGTCCCAATAGAAGAACAACGAAGCACCTTGGTCATAAGCATGTGTCATAAACCAGAATGCATCAGCACGATCAACTTGACCGTAAATACTCATTCCCCAATCTTTATTAGTTACTCTGGCAGCGCCTCGCAAAAATCCATAAATTATTCCGGTAATGTTTTTAGGATCATCTATAGGTATCTGGCAATCGAAACACATATTTAATTCTGGCAAGACTCTCTTTGAACCAAATCTACCAGGCGGTTCAAATACAATTGCATACGGCGGTGAACTGTTCCCTTCCGATAATTGATATGATGCTGAACTTACCATCGTTTCCCATGTGTACATATTCTGCTGAAGAAATTGCATATCTCCAAGATCAACATCTTCTCTTTGAGCTAACCCTTTTAACAGCCGTGTTGGTCCTTCTTTATATTTCTTCTTGTGGAAAACTTTCTTAAACTCTTCAAAAGCTATGGCGGGTGTTATATCTTTACGGAACTTAGGGTCTTCTCTTAATCTTGGTCTGATTACAAGATCTCTCGTCCCAACCATTGGTTCATCAAAAAACAATGCCGGGCCTATATAATTGCTTTTGTAAAGGCATTCCGGATAATTGACATCTTTACCTCCAATCCCCCAATAATATACATTTTCTTTTTCAAGCCAACTTGCCTCGTCAGCATTAACCCTAAAACAGTTTATTCCGGCATCAATCATTTCACGAAAATTATCCTTTGTAAGATGAATATACTCATATTCAGAATCATCATATTTTCTGGTTTCATCTTTTAACTTTGTGTTATGTGGAATTCCAATAAGTACTTCCGGTAATAAACTAATAACACGAGTTTTTTGGGGAGTTTGAGGAATTTTACTCTTGAAGCTTTTATCAAGTTGATATTCATGCCCCAATAACTTTACGTTTTTTGCCAGCGACTTAACTACATTTTCATTTTCTTCAGAATGTGGGGAAAGATATGGCCAAGCCCCTGTACTAGGCAATATAGACGTTCCAAGATTTTTATGTGTATATTCAATTGGTTCTTTGCTACCTTCTATAAGAATATATCGCAAGATATCTTGCTTTGCTGTTGTAATATCTTCTGAAGGATAACTTGAACCTAATACCCAAACTGTAAATTTTTGTTTATTGTTTTTTTCTGCATCTATCTTAATCCATTGATATTGTTGACCATTTACTTCTTCTATTGCACCAACTACAATTTGAAATCTACTTACAACCGACTTAGGAAGATTATTTACTTTGGAGCTGTATGTAAGTGTTAGTCCCGGTTCTCCAATTGGATAGTTCTGTTTATTTGATTCGTAACCAAATAATACAGAGGATACAAAAATCACAAGTAGAATTATAACTTTATTCATATTGATTACCTTACTCCTCTTTTAAATAGCTTTATTCTTAACCGTAGAATTATCTTTTATTCAAGCTCATAGATATGCACATCAAATGGTTTGTAACTATCTGTAAGTTTTCCATCTTGGAGTACAAGTTCTCGGTTTTCTGATAATACTTTTGCTTTTGTAAATTCTGAGAGTTTACTGAATGTTGCTTTAACCGGATTTTTATCCGAGTTTGTTGTTATTAAATAAAATTTATCGTCTTTCTTTTTAAGAATCATTTCAATTCCAGTATCAACCGAATGTCCCATCTCATGATAAGTAATTTGAATATTCCGATTAACTTCCTTTGATGCCAAAACATTTTGCATTGATGATAATTCTTTCGTAACCAAATTAAGGTCATCCATAAACTGAGATGGTTGAAGTGTATAGTTTGTACCCCAATAGATTATCCCATTAACACCATGCACCACAGCATTGAATGCCATGAATCTGCTTTCTTCATATGTTGGATATTGAATTTTCGATAAATCTCTTTCACCGCTTGATTTAAGCATTTCCCAAGCAAAACCTTGTAACACAATAAAAACCGGTTTGGAGTTATTCGCTACTTTCTTCATCTTGTCAACATATTCTCCAACTTGACTAATGTAAGTATTAAGAAGATCTCCTTGGAAACCATCTTCAAAAATTGCATATGTAGGCTTAATACCGTGAGGAATAACCGGATAAATATCACAAGCAACTATATTTGTGGAAGCATTATATTTTTGCAGAGTGGAAATCAAATTAACAGGTGCATGATTCGTATAAATCAAATGTTTATCATCAATTGACTTTATCAGTTTGTAGGCTTCTAATATTTGCTCCGGAGTATATCTAGGTTCGACAGAATTCCAAGTCCAAGCTGGTTCATCCTCAATTTCCCAACACAATAATGATGGATGATCTTTCAACTTTTGTACGATGTCAATTATTCTTGTGGTATCCGATCTGTCTTCTTTTCTGGCAGACCCAGTAGTTACCCAAGTTCTTAAATTATATTTTGCTGCACTGTCAAGTAAAGCTTTAGCCGGTTGAACTTTTACATAATTATAACCGTTTGAGAGTAATGTCTGAAAAGGATTTTCTGTTTTAGGATGATGATATGTACCAATAATAAAAGTCCGAGCACCATCAATCGTAATCATTCCGTCACTATCGAATGATATACCTTGCTTACTAATCTTTTCTCCGCACCCAAATAAATTTAATGCAAAAAAAACTGCTAGAAAAAACTTATAAGTATAGCTCATTTTCGTATCCTTAATTCTATTGATTATAAATTGGATTTGCACAAACTTCTAATATCTCATCACCATTTGCTGTTCCAGTTGTATATAATTTTTGAACAGTTACACCTGCTGCAAAGTTTGCAAACTCAATTGCTTCTTGTATTCCCGCTCCGGCTGCTAATGAGCAAGCTAGTGCACTCAATACAGTATCACCAGCACCAACAATGTCAAGTTGTTTATTAAATACCAATCCTGGTACACGATAGATATTATCACCTTCAGCAGCTAAAATTCCGTTTGCTCCTAATGTGATAAAGATCGGTCTATTATAATTTTTGCTAAGTTCTGATGCAATTGCTCGTAGTTCTTCTTCCGAAACCTCAGAGCTATCAGAATTTTCATCCAATAATTTAGCGGCTTCAATATCGTTTGCTTTTAAACTAACATTTTTGAATTTATCAGTGTAATGACGTGAATCTACTATGAATATTTTTTCCGGATGTTCAACTATCAATTTATTTAGCTCATCGATAAAAGAAATATTCGTTATGCTTTGCGGAACTTGTTGATTCAGAATAACAATATCCACATCATCAATTGCGTTTCTCAAATTCTCCAGAACTTTGTTATCACTTTCAGTTGAACGCTGATTGTAAGTGCCAAAATCCAAACGGGGTTGCTCAACACCATTTAGAATTAATTTGCAGAATGTATAGGTCTCAAAGTTCTCATTCTGTATAATTAATCCGTCAGTATTCGCACCAATCTCTTTTAACTGCTTGATCATTTCTTTACCGAAAATATCATCACCGGCAATTCCAAAAACTCTTAATTCTTTTGGTTTAAGGGCAGCAACATTTGCTGCAACATTGGAAGCACCACCTAAGGAATATCTTTGTTCGACAACAGCTTGAGCCTGCAAACCGGTTTCAACTGATATCTCCGATCCTCTAGGATCCAAAACCCAATAGGAGTCTAGACAGAAATCACCGTAAATTGCAATTTTAGTTCCTTGGATTTTTTTTAATAACTCTTCGGTCTTTGTTGTAGTTAAATTCATAGTAATTCCATTAGATATTTATAAATAATCAATTTTAGAATTTAAAAGAACCAATAGGAGAAAATCATTGATTTTGAATTATTTTGACAATAATTATTCTCGTTGCAGATTTTAAGACAATCGTTTGTTCTAATTGTAAAGATATAAAAACATTTTTAGATATAAAAGCATTTTTGCTGTTAAATTTTAATAATTGAGTGAGAAAATGATTATATGATGTAGTAATTTCTAAAAACTAATTATAAATATTATTTGATGAGTTTCTTTTGGGGTAAATTGGTTGGACTAAAAGATTCTTTTCCATGAAATTATTATGTGTTAGATAAATATTACGCTTTAACCATGCAAACCTGGATTCCCAAATTATTTTTCTAACACTTTGTGTCGGTCTTTTTATAGAGCCCCCATGTTTAATTAAATTTTTCATAGTTATACTCCCTAAATTTTCCAGTTAATACAACACAGAGAGAAATATGTTCCACATCACAAATAATTTATTTAAGGAGAATCATCTTTTTAACATTTTGAAAAATGTTATCGGAAGTGTTGGATTTGGCTGTCATATTATAAATATAAATTCCGGACGGATAATTTGAGGCATCCCACACAATATCATACCTACCAGCATTCTGGTGTTTATCAACTAAATCCAATATTTTTTCTCCGAGCATTGAATATATTGATATGGTAATATGACTTTCTTCCTTAACCGAATAGCTAATTGTTGTTTGTGGGTTAAATGGATTTGGATAATTTTGCTGTAATTTAAATTCATTGGGAATTTTATTATATGCTGAAACAACCTTTTCTAATATTGAGATTTCAGATGAATCACTACAAGATGACGATACTACTTTATTAATTGCCCGAACTCTATAAATATACTTTTGATCTTTCTCAATTAGTGCATCTATATAGGAAGTTCTTTTAGCATCAATCGTATCAACTACTTCATAACTACTATTATCTGAGTCAACGGACCTTCTTTCAATTACAATATTACTAGCTAATGAAGAATTGTTTACCCAATTCAATTGTACAAATCCTGTATTTGCCGAAGTTGAGAGGCTCAAATCTGAAGGTGGAGGTATAGTAACCACAAAGCTCCTTCTTCTAGAAAAATGGCTATGTTTATCAGCAACAACAGCTCTTACACGCCAATAATATCTCGTTCCGTCTTTTAAGTTTTTAACTTTAACCTCTGTTTCTATAATCTCGTCAATAAATTGTTCTATTTCAGTAAAACTCGGATTAGTTGATACTTCTATTTGAAATGATTCTGCTCTGGGAACATCTCTCCATTTACAAATAACATCTCGTGAAGTAAAAACAGCATCTTGAAAAGGAAATGTTGGCTCCGGGATAAACTCTTCACTTAAGCTTGAAATACTTAATGATCCAACATCTAGCATTTGCGTTGATAATGGAGTAAAAAATTGCTGTAAACTCTGGACAAATATTGTATCTCTAAGAATTGTGTTAATTTTCATATTTACTGATACTACATCTGTAAACTCTTCTCTCAATAAGTATGGGAAATTCCCTCCATACACAATATTAACCGAAATTGTACCTGGAATTGGTTGCGAAACAGAAGCTCTATAAGAACTATTTTCAAAATTATGAAACATAAAATCTTTAATAACTTTGGGTTTTTGAGAAAAGGAAAAATAGAGTGGATTGTAACGAAGTCGACTTACTACATTACCAACAGCAACAGAATCTTTATCTGTAGCTAGTTGAAATTTACAAACTAAATTAACACCATCAATTTCTACTATTTGAATTCTTCTGTCAATAATCTGTGCGTTTAATATATTAACCCAAAAGAACAAAAGTAAAATGGCTGGGATTACTTTTTTCATTTATATACAAAGGGAAAAATTCTTTATTATATTTATTTTATATTACTATCGCTTAATTGCTATAATAAAACCTATAAAAAAAGCTTTACAAACTTGCGTTTCTTTTTTTTACAATCAAAGGTCATTAATATTTTCCTTGATTATCTTTAACAATAAACTTAAATTGTTTCGGTTTTATAACTCCAAGCATTCCCATCAATTTACCATTTAAAATAATTTTCTCTTTTTGAGACATCCTTGTATATCATCCCTTTGTTTTTCTTTGATTTTCAAAGCTTTATTTTGGTATATCATTTGATTAAGTATAAAAAAAATTAAGGTAAAACAATGAACAGAGCATTTTTAAAAGCAGTAGAAGTAGGAGTCAAGTATAAGTTCCCTCATTGGAACGATGGTACAGTTGGTACTATCGGAATTGCAATTGCTGATATGGTACTTGAACGTTTAGACTATGAAATTGATATCATGTCTGCTAGCAGTAACTTTTCAAATGAGGTATTGATAAAACTTATGAAGCTATCTTTTATATTTCTATCCAGAAAAATAGAAATTGATCCGAACAATTCACACGAAGCATTTAGCAAACGAGCTTGTCTTTCGCAACATTATTCTTCAGTTTTATATGGAATTCAAACTGATAAAAAAGAAGAAATCATTAGTGATTTTTATGATTCAAGTATAGCTTATGCAAAAAAGAACAGAAAAGAAGAAGCATCAAAGTTTATGAGAAGTGCTATTTCTCTATATCTTAAATATACTCCCAATTCAAGAAATAGTTTCTCAAAAGGAAATTTATATAAAACTGTTTTGATTGGACGAGAAAAGAATAAAGTTCTTTACAACGAGTTACTAAAAGAATATCGTGCAGATAAATTAGAACTCAATGAAATGACATATGATAAAAATTTCTGGCAACAATTAAATTGGGTGCCAGTATCAGCTTAATTTGCCCATTTTATACTCCCAAAAATAGATAGTTAGTTATGTATGTTGGTGTTAATAGCTGCTGAGAATATCAGCAGCTATTTTTTTATCTAAGCAACATCATCTTTTTAACATCAATAAAACTACCGGTATTAAGTTGATAAAAATAAATACCGGATGAAAGCTGAGAAGCATCAAAGTTTATTTTATGTTTTCCCGCAGACATTTTTTGATCAATCAAAGTTGAAACAACTTCACCCATTATATTATAAATAGTCAACGAAACATTACTTTCTTTTGCAAGATCAAAACGAATTGTAGTTGTTGGGTTAAATGGATTCGGAAAATTACCTACAAGTTTATTTTCTATGGTAGTTGTGATTTCAATTTTAATCTCATCCGAATATTCAAAACTACCATCAGTATCAATCTGTTTAAGTCTATAAGTAACTATCCCGTAAGGTTTAGTATCATCAATAAAGGTATAATCATTTGGAGAATTACTATTCCCATGCCCGGGAACAAAACCAATCGTCTCCCATTTAGTTTCAACGGGCGTAGTTTCAACTTGTTGAAACGAAGACCGTTCTACCTCAAAGCCATAATTATTAACCTCTGTAGCCGTTTGCCAGTTAAGCATAATCTTTTTATTTACCTCTTTAACAGTGAAGTTTGTAAGTTCGACAGGGAGAGGGTCAATTGTAATAAATACACTTCTTCCATGAGTAAAAGCTAAAAGTTTGTTTGTCCCAGATTGCAGTACTAACTCGTCAACTGGAACGTAATCTGGCATACCAATACCAGCTTTAAACCAATTTGTACCAGCATTATTTGATTGATAAACACCTGTCTCAGTTCCAATATATAACTTTTGATTATTAAAAGGATCAATTATTAATGAATGCACTGGGACATCCGGAAGATCACCAGATTGATCACTCCAATTAGCTCCTTGATCATTTGAGTAGAAGATATGTTTAGTTGGAATAACACCATCATTGTTATATCCTGAATAACATACGTAAACACTATTCTTATTGTTTTGATCAACCGTAATTCTCCTGACCCAAGCACCATTATTACCAGTAGGAGTTATATCTGTCCATGTATCACCACTACCTGTAATATTAGTACACTTAAATACTTTTCCATCAGTTGTCCCAGCAAAGCCCAAATATGGCGAATTACTATTAACTATCGTAACAGCGCTAACATTCTCCCCAGTTGAAAGTGTTGCACTTGAAGCACTCCAATTTGCAGCAGCATTAGTAGTAACCCAAACATTATCAGAACCGGCTATCAATACATCAGAATTTTCCGGATTCATTGAAAATGGAGCAATGAATAAACAAGCATTGCCGTCTCCAGCATCTGTTAGACCAGTTGTGGCATCATTCCAACTTGATCCCCCATCAGTAGTTTTATCAATTTGCAAATAAACGTATTCCTCATATGCAATATTTGGATCCACTTGACTTATCGCAGCATATCCCCCATCGCCTCCCTGAACTTCTGTCCAGGTAGTTCCACTTACATATTTATGATGTCCATTATCTTGTGTTCCTCCCATGTATACAGTACCAGTTGCTGAAACTGCTCCTCCATAATATTGAGTAATTTCAAGACCATTATTTAAATCTACCCAGTTAACACCAGCATCTGTTGATCTAAAAATTCCTCCATCATTACCTAAATATAATGTATTAGCATTATTCGGATCAAAAGCTATAGCATGATGATCTGCGTGTGCGTATGGTGGAGTTCCTGAATAAGGTGGTGTCTGATAGCGTGGATGCCAAACTGTCATTTGATTCCATGTACTTCCCCCATCTGTTGATTTCATAGTTTCAACCCCACCTACATAAATATTACTAGAATTAAATGGATCAACAGCAATCACATTATCATACCATCCTTGTGCACTAAGGTAAGATTTATTTCCGGTTGATGTTAACCTTGGAGGAGTAGATAAAGTACTCCATGTAACTCCAGCATCTGTTGACTTATAAATTCCTTCTAAACCATATGTAGGTGTTGAAGAAGAAGTTGAAGAAAAAACTGCATAAATCGTATTAGAGTTATTGGGATCTTGCGCTAAAGCAATTCTGTTAAAACCGGTTGAAGGTAAACCAGACGTAATTTTTGTCCATTTCGTTCCCCCATCTGTTGTTCTAAATATTCCCCCACCATATGTGGAAAAAAGGATTATTAACGAAGTGATTGGAATAACATCCGTACCATTGTAATAATAGGTTGATGAATTATTAATCTTGGTCCAACTTGTTCCACCATCCGTAGATTTATATAAGCCACCATCAGGATAATATCCACCAGCTCCGTCTTTATAATTATAAGCTTTAGTAACAGCATAAATAAAACCTGATGAATCAATTCTAAGTTGTTTTACATTTTTAAATTTCCAAACATTTATACCAGTTGTACTAGATAATAATGTCCATGTCTCACCAAAATCAGTTGATTTCCAAATACCACCGCCATATACTGCATCAACATTTCCCCAACCTTCACCAGTTCCTGCATAAACGATATCACCATCATTAACCATACACCCTATGGCAATTGGATCTCCATCATCATTCTTTGCTGTCCATGAAGCACCTCCGTCAGTGCTCTTCCAAATACCACCACTAACTGATCCAATTAAAATATGATCTGAATTTGAAGGTCGAATAATAATTGAACGAATTCTTCCACCAATATTTCCTGGGCCTAATGCAGACCAAGTAGAAATACTATTTACTTTTTTTAGACTTTTATTAATTAACTTCTCATTCGTATATTGTATTGCTTTCTGTCGAGACAGAGGATCAATTTTCTCAGCTTTGCCTTGAATCATTTCATAACGAAACCTTGCTGCAGCATAAGGATCATCTTTAACTCCAGCCACTGGCTGCTTAATATTTAATTCGCTGAGTTGTTTATTCAAGTTGGAGATAATTGCAAACGATATTAAAGATACTAAAACGAAAACCAAAATATATTTTATGCTCATATTCGTTCCTTCAACAATTACTATTTAACATTCGAGGATTAATTCTATTATTATAATAGTATAAATTTAAATTATTTAAATTACTTAGCAAATACTTAAATTTTAAAAAACCAAATGACTTTTCATCTGGTCTTTTTAACAAAAGAAGAAGTGATATTTTATAATTCTTTTAATTCATTTACTAATTTGTTTATAGCTTCTTTTGCATCGCCAAAGTACATTAGTGTATTTGGGTAGAAAAACAATTCATTTTGGATACCGGCATAACCTACATTAAGTGAACGCTTATTGATTATCACAGTTTTTGCATAATCGGCATTAAGTATAGGCATACCGTAAATTGGGCTACTTTGGTCATTACGTGCGGCTGGATTAACAACGTCATTTGCTCCAACTATAAACGCTACATCAACATTATTGAAGTCGTCATTTATGTCTTCCAACGCAAATAGTTTATCGTACGGAACTTGTGCTTCTGCTAAAAGAACATTCATATGACCAGGCATACGTCCAGCAACCGGATGAATTGCAAAGCGGACATTTATTCCTTTCTTCTCCAAAATATTTGCCAGATCGCGGACTGCATGCTGCGCTTGAGCTACAGCCATTCCATAACCTGGAATAATCACCACATTCTGAGCGGAATCAAATATCATTGCCGCTTCCTCGGCATCCACTGATTTAACATCACCTTGTGGAGCAGTGCCACCGCTTGATGTTTCCTGACCGGCATTCTCCCAACCGCCAAGTACTACATTCATCAGTGACCGGTTCATTCCTTTACACATTATAATCGTTAGAATAATACCTGAAGCGCCTACAAGTGCACCAGCAATAATTAACATATTATTCTGCAAAACGAATCCAGTCATTGATGCTGCTAAACCGGAATAGGAATTCAATAGAGAAATCGCTACAGGCATATCAGCTCCCCCAATCGGTAATACCAATAGTACACCTAAAACCAGTGATATAACTAGTATTCCCAATAGCATATCAACTCTACTTGGATCAATCACAAAAAGGACTCCAGCAACAATCACAACAAGTAATAGCAAGACATTTATAGGGTTTTGCAACGGATATTTGACAACTTTTCCAGTAACAAATCCTTGCAATTTACCAAACGCAATAAAGGAGCCCGTAAACGTTACTGCTCCTATAAGTATTGACAGAACAAGCGTAACTAAAATTGCAATATCAGACGAATCTTCTTTATAGTATTCTGATAAAGCAACTAATGCCGATGCACCGCCACCAAATCCGTTAAGTAACCCAACCATTTGCGGCATTCCGGTCATCTGGACTTTCAACGCCATTGTTGCACCAATTGCGGAGCCAACAACAATACCAATAATTATATACTCGTAGGTTAAAATATGCTGATCGAACAAAGTGATAACAATTGCTAAAAACATTCCTAAAGATGAAAGCATGTTACCACTACGTGCAGTCTTTGGTGAACCCAATCTTTTAATACCAAAGATAAACAGTACTGATGCGATAAGATAAGTAAGATATATTATAATTTGCATAGTTTATCTCTCATTTCTTTTTGAACATTTTTAACATTCTATCGGTAACCAGATATCCACCGACAACATTTATTGTAGCAAAGATAAGCGCCACAAGTCCAAGAATTGTACTTATTGTAAATTCCTCCATCCCAGCACTTAGTAGTGCTCCAACAATTGTAATACCCGAAATTGCATTTGAACCCGACATAAGTGGTGTATGCAGCGTTGGTGGAACTTTCGTAATAAGTTCAAATCCAACAAATATTGCCAATACAAAAACATATATCAGCATTATTAAATCAATTACTTCCATGATTAATATATCCTCAATTTTATTTTAATTATGCTTGAAGTCTCTCTTTGACTTTCTCATTAACAACTTCGCCATTGTGAACTATCAAAGCTCCTTTTACAATTTCATCTTCAATATCTAACTCAACATTTCCTTCTTTGCTGATATGATCCAGCAATGCCATAAGATTTTTAGAATAAACCTCACTTGCATTTGTGGCTACGAGACTTGGAAGATTCGGTTCACCGATAATCTTCACATCGTGCTTAACAACTGTCTCTCCCTTGATACTTACTTCACAGTTACCGCCAAATTCAACAGCCATATCAAGTATTACAGAACCCGGACGCATATTCTTGACCATTTCTTCCGTAATAAGAACCGGGGCTTTTTTACCGGGGATTAGTGCTGTTGTAATAACGATATCCGCTTCGGTAACATGCTTGAAGATCAACTCTTTCTGCTTGCGTAAAAATTCTTCCGATGCTTCTTTTGCGTATCCACCTTCATCTTCCATATTTTCGTCTGTCTCTACTTCTATAAAGCGTCCACCAAGACTCTGAACTTCTTCTTTAACAGCGGGACGAATATCGGAGACTTCCACAATTGCACCTAACCGTCTAGCAGTACCAAGTGCCTGAAGTCCGGCAACACCTGCACCCATAATAACCACACGAGCTGGCTGGATTGTTCCTGCTGCGGTCATCATTAACGGAAATATTTTCCCCAGTTCATTTGCTGTCATTAACACTGATTTATAGCCGGCAATATTAGCTTGTGAACTTAATGCATCCATCTTTTGCGCTAATGTTGTTCTTGGTATTGCATCCATTGAGATAACGTTGACCTTTTTATCAGCACAGATTTTTGCTTGATCGGAATAATGAAGCGCATACATGAACGTTATTAAAAGAGTCCCCTCTCTCATCAGATCAACTTCATGTTTATTAAGAGTGGGGTGTTCGATTGGTCTTTGTACTTTAAGTACAATATCAGCATCTTTATACACATCTTCCGTATTTTCGAAAACCTTTGCCCCAGCTGCTTCATATTGAGCATTGGTAAACCCAGCTCTAAAGCCAGCATTTGACTCAACATTTATAGTAAAACCTTTTTTAATTAATTTTGAAGCTACATCGGGAACAATTGAGACTCGGTTTTCACCAGGAAGAACTTCCTTTGGAACAGCTATAACCACTTTTCTTCTCCTTTTTTTAGATAAGAATTTTTAGAAAGTCTTGTACTAACTTATGAGTATATATTCATAATTCAAATCAAAAATTAAACTTTCGTTTGCCATTGTAAAGTTTCCTCTATTCAATATTTCTTCACTTCTAAAATTCAAATAGAAAGTGCGACAAAATAAAAATGAAACATATTCCTCATAAATAAAAGTACGGACTTTGTCTTTGTAAACGTTTCACCTTTGAGTTTTTTGGAAAATTATGACAATGAGTTTGATCTACAACTTTATCCTCCTCGCTTGAATGTTTATATAGTTTGTGAAAAATAGACAAGTTACATGGATGATAAATGCGAGACTTTATTTCTTTTTGGTCGAGTAAATATTTACATATTAAATTGTTTAAATGTAAAATTTTCCTAATTCACCATTAAAAAAATGAACTTCATAAATCTCAAATAGTTAACACTATTACTTAATTAATAATATTAAATATTGGACATTAAGTATATATTTTTGTATAATTTAGCAATTAATTTCAAGGAGTATAAAAAAGATAAAAACAATATTCATGATAATGTTTTTTATATGACCATTTCAAAACGGAATAAAATAATATTACTGTTATTAGCTGGTATATTAAATGGAATTGCCTATAACTATTTTATCTTTTGGCTTTCTTGGTTCTCTCTTATTCCCTTCTTTCTTTCTATCAATAACGAAAAACCAAAAACATCTTTTCTATATGGATTTTCCACTGGTATAATAGTAAGTATCTTTCTTGCCACATGGATTATTGGAACTACACAAAGGTTTACAGGTTCAGGCATTGAGATAGGAATTGTTATCCTCGTACTATCAATACTTTACTTTTCCTTTTGGTGGGGATTTTTTGCTTATCTTTTTAACAAATTTACGAATACAAAAAGCAAAGCATCGTACCATTTACAAGTTCTGTTCGGGGCAGCATTATGGACTTTGTTAGAATTCATAAGAGGTAGTATTTCTTGGTATCATTACATAATTGCTCATACACAAACTCCTGCACCAATAATGATTCAAATTAGTTCAATCACTGGAGTATGGGGTATTTCATTCTTTATTGTTCTGGTCAACTTATATTTATATTATGCAATAATTACTAAAGAAAAGAAATATCTATACACATCATTAGCTCTATTTGGAAGCTACATACTATTTAATGCAATTCTTATGAACTTAGATTCAGATAAAGGGAAAGCGGTTAAATTTGCACTTCTGCAAGAAAACATTGATGCTGAGACACGTTGGATGCCGGAAACTGGCGATTCTCTAGCAAACATTTATGCTCAATTAGCTGAGGAAGCGGCAAAAGCAAATCCAGATTTTATAATTTGGTCAGAAGATGCGATTCCATGGGCATTTAGCACAGATGATGATCTGCTAAAAATGGTATTAAGTAAAACTGTAAAAACTGGCGCTACTCATCTTTTAGGGGTAATGTATCCAATCGGAAATAATAAATATACAAATTCGGTTTTATTAGTCGAAGCTAATGGCAGAATAACAGGCAGATATGAAAAACAAACGCTTATTCCAATTGCGGAAAAACCATTATTAGACTTAAAATGGTTAAAATTAGAATTTTTCAGAAGTGGATTAAACGAAAACCTTGAGATGGGAAATAAAAGACCTTTATTGCAAAGTAAAGGTATAACTTTCGGAACAATGATTTGCAACGAATCTTTAATCCCTATTAATTTTGATAATAGTAATGTGAATATATTGTTGAGTCTAAGCAACGACGCTTGGTTTGAAGGTACAATGCTACCTTATCATCATTTTTATATATCGGTATTACGTGCAGTAGAAAATAATAAGTATTTTGTCATAAATTCTAATAGAGGATTTTCTGGCATAATTAATGATAAAGGTATAATAACTGCAAAAAAATATTCTAAAAAAGCTGAGATAATTACCGGGTTTGCATATCCAATTAGAGGAAATACATTTTATTCAAAATTTGGAAATGTGCCCGTTATCACATTATTTTTTTTAATTATAATTATTTTTGTAAAAAAAATTGGTAAAAATAAATGATAAGATATACAACAATTTTAGTTTTTCTTCTTATGGCTCTCTTTTCAGAGATACTTGCTTTTGGTACAACATCTCCAACACAAGGAAATTGGCAATGGAGAAATGACGATGGAACCGAAACCGGTGCCACAAAAATTGGTGTTGAAAAATCTGAAATTACAATTACTGATTTCACTAATAAGCGAATAAGAATTGAACTGTATGATTCTGATACACGATCGCATTCTGATCAGAATACTCAATATTATGCACTTCTATATAGTCTTGATTCAACGAAT
>Ga0256913_10000917_pt1 | contig 15229 bp, 13 predicted proteins | sample Axial_MatmetaG_FD_185970 | JGI IMG/M metagenome (GOLD analysis project Ga0256913, IMG submission 185970) | Deep-sea worm associated microbial mat communities from Axial Seamount, Juan de Fuca Ridge, Pacific Ocean - Axial_Mat | ecosystem: Environmental > Aquatic > Marine > Oceanic > Microbial...
TAATTATTGGTAAAAAAATTAAATTGAACATGAAATATTTAAAAAAATCTTTTTCTGTAAATTTTTTATTAAATAAAATGGACCATGTCTTAATTCTTAAAAAACATCTTATAAAGCTTAAAATAAGCAAATATAATGAAGTATAAAATATGAATAATAAATAAAAACTAGTTAAAAAATGAAATGCATCATTTACACCATATCCTTGTACTATTGAGGGTATATCTAATACAAAAATAGTTCTTTTTATTAGTAGTAAGTCTAAATAACCAAAAAAAAAAGTAAAAATAAACAAAGATAAATAAAACAAATAATCATTAAGAATTACTTTGTATTTTAATAAAGGAATATTTAAAGGATTTATAATTCTATAGGTTTTATTGTTTGATTGTCCTTTTTTTTTACTCATAATCCCCTCTTTTTTAAAAAATATGTTTACTAAATATAAAATGTATCATTATAATGATAAAATAATCTATTTTTGGATTATTTTTATTTAAACTTTTCGTTATTATGCTATAAACATATTATCTAAATTTTTTGTAATGTTAGAACCATTTTTGTAAAGCTTCTTGTTTCTCTTTCTCTTTTCCAAAAACAATATCTAACCTATCTTTTAAAATATTTAAAGTTTGTTTTAAATAAGTATTTATATTATACTTTTTTGCTAATAATAGAGATGGTTCCATATATTTTATAACTGATCCTTGAGCGATTGTAAATATCAATTTATTACCGCATTTTTTACATTTTCCAGACATCGGAACACGTCTATATTTCTCATTACAATTTGTACATCTAAATTGTTGCATCGAAAATTTACGTAAATTACCTTTTATATCTTTTAATAAATGTTTATTAATTACTAATTCAGCAACACCATCTGTATTAACTGCATTTATTATTTCTGCAATATACATTTGCCCCTCTATTTTTTCTTTCATAGATGGTATTGTTTTATATGCAGAACATAAAATACCTTCATTGATTGAAGTTGTCGGGTGGGTGTATTTTAATCCCTCATACTGATCAGGTGTATCTAATCTCTCTCCCAATTGTTGAGGTTTATTTTTAACTTCCCAAGGTTTCTTATACTCGCAAGCTGCGTTATAAAAACTTAAATCATAATAATCCACTACATCTAAACCTTGCACCATATCGTCAACTTCGGAAGGTACTAATTTTGCAGTTAAAACTAAAGGTGCATCCATAGTACGACTTCCAAGACGATCAGGTAAATATTGTCTCGAGAAATTGACCAATGAATCTAATAAAAGAGATACTGAAGCTTCATCACCATCACAATCTCTTCTTAGAGCTGCATGCCACATTGGATGTGCATAACATCCAGAGGTGTTTGAAAAACCAATTATTCTTCCAATCATCGCCGCTGAAATATGTGGTGCTAAACCTAATACAAGATGACCCACTAAATCTGAAGGAGTTTTTAAGTTATAATATTTATCTAAACCATATAATTTCACTAATAACTCATCTATAAATTTAGACACTCTAAATAAAATCTCTTTTGCAGGTTCATCAATCCCTGATTTAAAACCAGGTAATATAACATCTTGAGGTTTTATTTCACAAATTTGATCTTCTCTTTCTAAAGGATTACCATCCATGTCATTTTTATATCCTAATTCAACTAATTTTTCAACAGGTGTATGAATTTCTTTGGGTGTGAAGTGTGTTATTGGTAATTCAGTCATATCAAATCTTACAGAGCCATCTTTATTTACATAGAGGTCATGTTTGGCTCTTAAAATACCTTTTACAAGATGCTCAGGAATCCTTTTCTTATTTGAAGTATCCACAATTCCTTTAATTAAATCAGGATATACATTTGTTTTAATAATATCTAATGCTTTTCTGAAATAATGATTTATATCTATGGACTTCCATTTATATCTGGGAATTGAACCATGTTTTGGACAAATTCCTTCATCATATGATTTCTTACAAAAACGACAATAATACTTTTCTTTAGTTTTCGAACCACAATCTTCACACACATGATAAATTGTTTCTTTATTACATTTTTCACAATAAAATAATGAAAAATTTGTGGATATTTTATTTTTAGTTAAGGCTGCTTGAAAAGATTTCATTCTATCGCCTTCTTTTCCAACGGGAAATAAACTATGAGGTTTACCTTTTAAGAATCTCATCTTTGCTTTTTCAGGACGTCCCATTCTTGCACCTATAAAAATACCTGATTTATCTCTTATTTTCAAAACGGAAATTTTATTTAATATTTCTAAAATATCAGATTCCTTCATACTAGTTATTTTACTAATTACTTCAGAAATATTACCTTGGTTTAAACCTAAAGTAAAATATAATGATAAAACATCATCATCTTCAATTATAATAAATTCATTATTTGTAAATTTATGTGGTATTCCTATACATTCTAATTTATCTTTAATTTCCTTTTTAAAAGGCATAATTATTTTATTTAAATCTGAGTCTATTTGAATATTTGATTTTTCAAGATGGTCTAATAAAAGCAATAAATCATCTTTGATCAAACCTTTCCAGTGATAAGTATAATATGGGTGAAGAGGTACTTTTAATATTTGGGATATTTTAAATGAGTCTTTAAAAGAAGGTCTATATTTAAAAGGATTATTAAATAAATTTGAAATAAAATCCAAATCTATGTTCAATTTAAGTGCTATTTCTTTTATATTAATATTGCCAAAATTTTCATCTATTGAATTTTTAACTTCTAATAACCACCATTCTTCACAATAACCAGGTGGTGCTAAAGAAGCATTGTTTTCTGAAAAATCACCTAAATTAAACAATATATCTCCTAAAAATAAAACCTTATCGATATCTTTCTTAATGTTCTTAGCCAACTCGATATCTTCCAATTTAATTACATTACCATTTTTTAATTTAACAATAGGTGGTTCAATTGAATCACAAACAGTCATCGAAGCTGCTTTACCAGGTCTTTCCACTTTTAATTGAGTACCTATTGCAATATATTTATTTAATAGATACATAGTACAAGGATGAATTGCAGATGCAGAATATCCTGTTGTTCTAGATCGACCATATCTTAACCTAAGACCTCCGAATTTCATAGGATATGTCAGCACAGGTCTTCCTGCAGGTAAATCTGCGATATAAGTTTTATTTGGCATTATTTTTACTTTTTTCTTATCATCATCAGAATTTTTATTATTTCCTGCTTTTTTCGCTTTTTGTATTTTTAAAAAATCTTCTAGAAAATCCCAATCCATATCGAAATCATTACCCCATTTACCTAATCTTTTCCATAATTTTGTTGCTTTAAGGGCAATCATAGAAAAAACCAAACACATACCACCTCTAATTTTATTTGTTTCTACACGCGAAAGATCTTTATAATTTGAAACATCTAATTTCTCACTTGGATCACCAGATACTTCTACAGGTATATTTTCTGCTAAAAATTCAATTTCTTCATCAGAAGGATGATATTGAAGATTAGTAACTCTATCATGATAATCATTTAATTCAGTACTATATCGTTTGACTTCATTAGTATCTGGATCATATGAAGAATAACCTAATTTCTTTCTTACATAATCTGCAATGATCACACATACACTTGCACCAGTGCCCCCTGCACCACGTATAGGTCCTGCAAATTTTATTGCAAAATATTCTTCACCTTTTTTTGTTTTTTTTATATCTATATTAGTAAAACCTTCGAGAGGTGCTGATACAATACCTTGAGTATGATAAGCAAAACCTGTACGAATTCCTACTTCTATTGCTTCTTTCTTATCTTTAAATTTACAATATTTTTCTAAAGCAATTTCTTCAGCAATTACAAGTGAAACTCTCCAATCAAGAGTACCATACTTTTTTTCTAACTCAAACATTCGTTCAGAAACACCGGAACCTATTAATTGAGGAGCAACTGCTGAAATCAAACCTTCAACTCTTTCAATCATATTTGCTGCAAGTGGACTATCAACTCGATCTTCCGGATCAAAACCTTTTTTCCTTGCATTATTTGCAATATCATATTCTTCTTGAACTTTTTTATAAATAGAATCAAAATAATCTTTCATATCTTCACTTTCTGTTTTTAAAGTTACATTATCTTCTTGTAATTTATCCTTATTACTCATTTTCATCATCCTCTATATCATCAAAAATTAATAAATCGACTTTTCGAGTCTGTAAATTTACAACAGGTACTCTTGCTGGTTCAGGATCATGACCTGTTTTTAATTGAAAAGAAGTCTTACCTTGCCAACAACTACCACAAATTAAAGTAATATTCTTATAATTTGAAACACTACTATAATGAATATGTCCTGTTACAAAAAAATCAGGCGCTTTTGAAATAACTAAATTGTCTTTTTTGGGGTCTGCTACATAAGGTGTAAAACCATGTGTTGGTGATAAATGTCTTCTTTTTAAAAAAAATTCCATTAAAAGGTCAGCTCTATGATATCCTCCTGAAGTTCTAATACTATCTACATTTGCAACATAATTATCAAAAGAATAACCATGATATAATAATACATCAAACCCAGGGAAATCATTAGATTTATGAATGTTAACTAAAGCAGGATTACTTACTAAATAAACATTTTTCATATCATAAAGACTACCTGCCAAATCTTTAGATAATGGAGGTTGTGGTTCAGCCAAAGAAGTTGCATCATGATTTCCAGGACAGATAATAATTTTTATTCTTTCAGGAATTTTTTTTAATAATCTAGCAACTTCATCATATTGACCAATAATATCTTTAATTGTTAATTCATTATCTTGTCCAGGATAAATACCTATTCCCTCTATTACATCACCTGCTAAAAATAAATACTTAATTTTCTTAACATCAATCTTTGTATCAAAATCAAATTCACCTGCCAACCATTTACAAAATTTTTCAAATTTGTATGGTAAAAAATCAATACTTCCAACATGGATATCTGACAAAAAAATAGCATATGATTCATCAGGTGATTTTTTTAATTCTTTATTTAAAGGTACATCTGGCCAAAAAATCTCATTTCCAAAAATCACTTGATTTTTATATTTTCCATTTCTAGTAACTTGATAAAAACCTATTAAACCAATAACTTCATCATTAACAATATCTTTCGCTCGTTCAAAAAGATCTTGATTTCTTTTTGTTATAATAACCCTTATAACTCCTGTTAAATCTTCAATATCTAAAATAATATTCCCATTTTTTGTTTCTGATTTATCATAAACCATACCTATAAGAGATACTTTTGAATCTTCTTCTTTAGACATTATACGATTTATAGATAATACATCAGATAATTCTTCACGACCTCTCAATATTTTTGAAATTTGTTTATACCTTTCTCTAAAATGAGATATAAAATCATTAATATCTCGTTTTTTAGTTACTAATTCATCAAATGAATCAATAACTTGTACAGAGGGTTTAATTATTTTTTTGAAAATACCTTTTTTGATATCATTTATTAAATTAATTAAATTATCCTTTGATATTATTGTATTTTCAAGAATATTATCTTCTAATATATTTAATTCATCACTCGTTAAAGAATTTATTAATGTTAATAAATCTCGATCTACTAAAATCTTATAAGACATTAAAATATCAATTATCTTTTTTTTGTCGTCATTATTAATCATTAATTTTACCTCTTAAAAAAATTGAAAATGTTAAATTAAACTAATTATTTTTTAAAATATTAATTATTTCAATTTAAACCTAACTCACTTTCAAGTAACTTATTTATTTTTGGACAAGTTGATTTGGGTATTGATAGAGTTATTTCTCTTGTTCGCCCATATCTACCTTTGGATATTATTCTAGCATAAATAATACCTAACATATCAAACTCACCAATAATATCGGAAATCCTCCTTTGAGTTAAAGGTCTTAATCCAACTTTTGGACATAAGTTTTTATAATATTCATAAACCTCACCTGTAAATAAACGCTCATTTCTTTTAGTTGATACCTGAAGTATTGAATATAAAGTTAGTTGGTGTTGTTTTGGTTGTGTTTGTATTAAATCATATACTTTATCTCTTTCTATTTTATTTTCAGCTTCATCGAGATATTTTAAGGTTATTTTAGAATCCCCGTTTCTTTCACATAACTCCCCAGATACTCTTAATAAATCTAAAGCTCTACGTGCATCACCATGATCTCTAGCTGCATAAGCAGCACATTTTTCAATAACACCGGGTTCCATCACTCCTTCTTTAAAAGCTATTTCAGAACGTTTTCTTAAAATATCTTGAAGTTGTAAAGCATCATAAGGAGGAAATAAAATATCTTCTTCTGATAAAGAAGATTTTACCCTAGAATCTAAATAAGATGTAAATTGAGTATCATTAGATATACCTATTAAACAAATCTGTGAATTTGATAATTCAGAATTAATTCTTGTTAAATTATATAATAATTCATCACCTATCTTTTTAACAACTTGATCAATTTCATCTAAAATTATTATAAATAAACTTTGCTGTCTATCTAATTCATTATAAAATATTTTATAAACCTCTTCAGTAGGCAAACCAGTTGCAGGTATAGCTTTACCCATTTCTCGTGCAATTTGAGCAACAAGCCTATATTCTGTATCAGCTACTTTTTTTAATTTACAATTCAAATAAATTACTTTTAATGGGATTTTTTGAGAAACTGATATCTTCAATAATTCATCAACTGTTCTCCTTATTGAAATTGTTTTACCTGTTCCAGTTTTACCATAAACAAATAAATTTGATGGACGTTCATTTCTTAATGCAGGTGCTAATATTCTTGCAATTTCTTCCATCTGTTTTTCTCTATGTATTATTTCATCAGGCATATATGATGATTGTAAAACTCTTTTATCATTAAAAATAGGTTGTGCATTTAAATAATTTGAAAAAATATTCGTTATTTTCTTCATTTTGATCTCCTTTTTATAAAATACAATAAATATATTTCTTTAACTTGTTTTTATTAACCTTAAAGCATGAATCAATAATTAATGAAATACTTTATTTATTTGTATTGACACTCACACCTTCTTTTCCTATGGAAACTTAATCTTTTATTAATCTTTTGATATAAAAAAATATTAATTAATAATAATATTTTTTAAACATTATTTTGGAAAATCGATGTTGTAATAGGTATAATCAAAATTATAAATTATAAAATTAAAAATATGTTGTTATAATTGATTATTATTTATTTACTATATGGTAAATAATATACATATATATAATATATTATTTATATAATATATATAAAAGAAAATGAATTTAACGTAATATATATAATATTACATATTTCTAAAAAAATTAAAAAATTAAAAAAATATCCATTTCCATAAGAAATAAAGGTGTGTGGGATATTTTTATAAAAAAACTTAAATCAATTTTAATATATTTATTTTAAGTAGATTTATTAAAAACATTAATTTTTAGAATATACTACTCTAAAATGACAAAATCTTTATAAAAAGAATTGAATTATCTTATAATTATGGATAGAAAAGAATTATTAGATAAACTTAAAATATTTAATTTAAACTCATATGAAAGTAAGATTTGGTTGGCTTTGTTAATGAAAGGTTCAGATAGTGCTGGTTCTTTAAGTGATTTAGCAGAAGTTCCAAGAAGTAGATGTTATGATGTTTTAGAAAGTTTAGAAAAGAAAGGTTTTATTATGATGAAAATAGGAAAACCTATTAAATATATTGCAGTATCACCTAGTGAAGTTATTGAACGAATTAAACAAAAATTAAAATCTGATTTAAATGATCAAATTAAAAAAATTAATGACTTAAATGGTAGTGAATTAATGAACTCTCTTAATAAATTATACAATTCAAACAATACATCTATTAAACCAGAAGGAATGACTGCATTAATTAAAAATAATAAAAATATTGAAAGTCATTTAAATTATATGATGAAAAATACAGGATCTATTTTATTATCTTTGGATTCTAAAGGTTTGAAAAATACAATTCCTTTAATTAAAGAAGTTATTAAAGATTCTAATAAGGAAATTAAGATAATTACTGATTTTGATGTAGAAAAAAAATTAGTTTCTGAAATAATGGATTTTGCTGAATTAAAACAAATCGAAAAAACAAAAAAGTTTTGTGTAACAGATAATAATGCTGCACTTTTTTTAACAGATCAATCTGAAAATTCAATGATTTGTTTGAATTCTGAATATTCAGTAGAAACATTAAAAGATCTATTTCATGCTAAATGGTTTTCTGCTTAATTTAATTAAGAAAACATTTTTTTTATAATCTTGTTTTTACAGGATATTTTTCAGCACATGCATGACATTTTAAATATACTATATCATTTTCTTTAATGAGTTTTGTATCAGGTTTACCACATTTTTTACAGATAACAAATTCTTCAGCATATTTTTTAATTTTATCATTTATTTTTTGAGAAGATATTTTTGTACCAAATATGGCTCTTCCCCTATTATATACACCAGGTGTTGCTAATTCTTTTAAAAGATATTTAAACATATGTTCAACAGGTCTTCTTAATGTTTCAGAAATTTGATTTAAGTTAGTAACAATTGTTTTATTACCTTCTAATCGCCCTTTTACTTTTGGAATTTCGAATCTTTCTCTTTCATGAACGGATTCAGGCATATTTTCAAAACCAATATTTAACATATCTTCATAATTCATATTATTAAGTTAATTATGTTGGTTTATAAATATTATCTTTAAAATGTTATATTTATCAAAATATGTTTATATTTTATCATTTTAAAATTAATAATTTATTAAATATTTTTTCAAATAAAAAATAAAAAATCAGATAAAAAATAGATAAATATATATAATGTCATTTTTTAAAATAATATTATGAAATTTTCAAATAGTAAAAATATTTTTATTAAAGTTATATTAATATTGATTTTAATACTTTTTATATATTTAAGTTTTAAATTATGGAATTTTTACGTTGAAAATAAATATATTAATGAATGCTATAATGATAATATAGATCCTTATTCTTTAGCATTATCTGAATTAAATGATAGTTATTGTAAAAATACAGATTTTAATGATTTATGTCATGATGAAATTATATTTATTAAGAGTAGATTATTTTTAAATAAAAGTTATTGTAATAAATTAATAAATACTAATTTAATAGATGCATGTAAAGTAAATCTAAGGTTTTTAAATATTGATTTTTGTGATCAATTTGTTGATAATAATAAATCATTTTGTAAAATGTTAGTTAATAACGATCTTAAAGAATGTAATAATATAAAAGAAAAAGATTTATTTGATGAATGTCGTTTATTTTATTATTTATCAGTAAGTTTTAATTCAGGTAAAAATAGCTGTATAAATTTATCAGATAATTTAGAATATTATTCAATCTGTACTTCAATTATTAACTATGGTAATTTTAGTTTTAAAGATAATTTAAGAAATTCTTATTGTAAAAATAAATTTAAGAAATTAAAATAAATTAATTGCTTAAATAGTTGGTTATTTTTATTATAAAGTAATAATTATAAGTTCAAATCAAAACATTTATTAAGTTATTTTTAAATTAACTTAATTATGAAACATAAAATATTAGTTTTTTCTGGATTTTTATTAGTATTATTAATGATATTATATACTTATTCAAATAATGTTCAAAATTTAAATTTAACTTCAAATGAAATTAAATCTACAGAGGCTGATTTTATAATAAAAAATAATAGCGAACTAAAAGATCCACATATTTATTGTAATGTAATGGATAAAAAAGAGATTTGTGGAATTGAATGTGGAAATGGAGATTTTAAAAAATCTAAAGCTTATACTTGTAATGGTGGTGATTTACAAACGTATATTTGTGATGATGATGGACGGCCAATAAAATCAGATTTAAAACATTTTGAAGACTTTATGTGTATTGAAGCAGAAATGACTGACTCTTCAGGCATTTCAAAGTATGCAGGAGTTATGATTCCGAAAAGTATTTCATGTGTTGAAGTAAATAAAGAAGGTTATAAATTAATATATAGCATAATTCCTGGAGAAAAATTAGAATACTATGTTCATACAGAAAGTTGTTTGGGTAAGGATAAGATGGAGAAATTAAGTTGTGTTGATTATAAGGTGTCAAAAGAATATTTTGATTTAGACATTAGTGGGAAAACATGTGATTCTAAAACAATTAAATTGGAGCCTATTTTTAATAATATACCTGTAAGAACTAAATTAGATGTTTCTGTAGCAGTAATTTCATAATTAGTAAATTAAAGAAAATCTTCAGATATCCAAGATAATAAAATATTTTTATAAGTAGGTATTTTTAATTTGTCAAAAATATAGTCAAATTGTGCTTTATGTAATTTACACCAATCACTTTCGCTAATTCTTCCAAGGATAGTACCAAACTCAGCATAATTAATAACTGGACATAATCCACAATAAGGTTTATAAGCACACATATTACAAAATTCACTATCATTTATAGAAGAAGATATAATTGCTAAAGATTTATCACAAGTAATTATTTTGTTTATTTTTTCATTAACATTTCCAACTAAGAAAGTATCATCATTAAGCATTCGACCTTCATCACAGCTATATATATTTCCGTCATAATTATACAATAGTTGTCCTGATATTGCTCCACAAGGACTTCTTAATTCAAGGTAATTTGGTTCATAAGAATCAAATATTTTTTTGAGCATATAATATGTTTCACGTTCAATTAATTTTTTATTTTTATTAATTTCAAGAATATAGTCCATAGTTTTTTTCCAAAATTCGATAAATTCTTCTATTGAATAATATATTTCATCTTTATTTTTTGCAAAACCTAATTTTTTAAGAGGTCTTAAATGAATATATAAAAAATTGTTTTTAATATACTCATCTATAATTTCTTTAGGAAATTTAAGAGATTCTTTAGTAATTGTTAATGAAGCAGAAATTTTCAAATCAAGATCATTTTTTTTAATTTCATTGTTTATTTTTTCAATCCAAAAGATTGTTTTTTCATATTCTTTACGATTATAATTATGTAATTCTTTTGGTCCATCCAAAGAGGTGCATATACCGAATTTATTTTCTAAAATAAAATCCATTATGTCTTCAGTCATAATTGTGAAATTTGATACTATACTGAATAAAACATTTTTCTGTTTTTTTTGTTTATTTATTTGTTTAACAAAATATTTAATAATATCAAAATTTAATGTAGGTTCACCACCTTGAAATTCTATATTAAGATTATTTGTATTTGATTCCAGAATTTTTTCAATTACTTTATCTGCTATTTCAAAAGTCATATCATATTTTTTTTCAGAACAATTTTTGGAACTTGCATGACAATAAATACATTTTTGATCACATCTAAGAGTGGTTATTATAATATGCAAAGAAGGTCCAGAATTAAGAAAAGAACATTTTTTTTTAAGAATATTATTATATTGATTATTTTTTTCTGAGTTATTTTTTTCAATTATAAAATTATTTTTTTCTAATTTAAATTTAGTTATTTTAGAAAGTTTACTAATTTGTTTTTTTTTTAAGTAATCCAGTTCCTGAGTATTTATATAGATAAATCTACCAATATCATTAGTTATTAGATTAGAGGTCTGTGTTATTTTTTTTATTCGGTAAAAATTAATTTCATATTCCATTTTTAATGTTATTATTGTGTGATATTAAGTTCTATAAGATAATTAAAAAACTCCAAAATACACATTTCAATTTCATCTTTTTTAATATTGAAAAATAAGCTCAATATATATTTGTTTTCATCATCATTAATTTTATATTCTAGGAAGTTATCAAATGCTTTGCAAGTTTTTATGATGTTTTTTTTTGAATATAATTGTTTTTTAATAACAATATTAATATTATTTTTTTTGATTTTCATTTTTTAGTTATTATGTGATTCATATTTGTTTGTTAATAGGATTTTTGAAAGAATCATATTTTTCACTTCAAGGTTTTCTTTATTTCTTAAGTGATGATTCATTTGATTAATTAATTCATTTTGAAATTCTAAGTTATATTGTGAGTTTATATTCTTTTTTTCTTTAGGTTTAATATAAATAATGTATTCGTTGGTTGTTTCATCTAAATAAAAATAGAAATCTTCTATAAATACATAAATACTAGATTCTACTATTTTAATAGGAAAGTTTTTTTTCAAAACAGTTACTTTTTTTTCATAAAAAGGAGTAATATCAAAATTCATTATGTTAAGAAATTGAAGAATATATAAAAAGATTTGGTTATTTATTTTTTATCATTTAATTTTTTATTTAAAGTTTCTTTAAATAGGAAGCCACCCCTACATTTGTTTAAAAATTCACATTTTTTACATACATTTTCAACTAATTTATCTGATCTAATATTTCTGAGTTCTTTTAGATTCCATATATCTAATATTGAGTTTGAATCAACATTCCCGTATATTTTATCTATTGAATAATCTAACTTATAATTTCCATAAACATCAATCATTAGTCTTGTTCTTCCACAATCAAATTTACCACCCCTGCATAAGTTTTTTGCATAGACTTCATTCGAACAAAAAGGTATTGAATTAGATATTTTAGCATTAAGATGATATATTTTGTTATATTTTTTTATTTTAGAAAACAATTCATCAACATTTTCAAATTTAAGTTCATCTTTAGTTCCAGGGATAGGTCTAAGTAGAATCCATTCTTTAAAATTTTTATTTGTTATACTAAATATATTTTTATAAAAAATTTGTAAATCTTTAATATTTTTTTTAATAAGTATAGTTGCAATCATAATAGTTATATTTTTATTTTTCAAAATATTAAGAGCGTTAATTATTTTTTTGAAATTTTTAAGGTAATGAAAAGATATTAATACCAAATCAACATAGTTAAAGAGATGTATATTTTCGGGGGTGATTAGAGTGCCATTTGTATTAAGTATTGTGTAAAGTCCTTTTTCTTTAGAATATTTTAGAATCTTAATTAAATCTTTTCTTAACAAGGGTTCTCCACCTGTAAATCTAACGGCTTTAATTTTTGATTGTTTAATATCATCTATAATTTTTATTACTTTGTCATAATTAAGAATTAAATTATTCATATTTTTATGATAACAAAATTCACAGTTAAGATTACAACTTTTATTTAGTTCGATGATAATTTCTGTTGGTTTCATGTTATAAGTTTTTTATTTAATAAGTTATTAAATTTGATATATAAAAAGATGTTGAATTATTATTATTATTAAAGAGAATAATATTTAAATACAATAGAAATTTATAAAATTATGTTAAAAATAAAATTAGAAAATAATCTTAACGAATATATTAGTGTAGCTTATCAATTATTAGATAAAGCATATTTTATTTTTAAAGAAAAACATATAGAGGTCATTTTAAAAGAAATAGATTCTAAAAAAACAATTGAAAAAGAGTCTTTATTTTTAAAAGAGTTTAATGAAAAATTAATTGAGTATCGGGATTATAAAGAACTATTAGATAATGTAAATAAAAGACGTGTCCTTTCATATAAATATGCTTTATTTGATTTTAAAAAATCTAAAATTAATGAAATATCAAAACCATGGTCAAATAAAAATAGTTAAATTATATAACTAAGTATCATTCTATTGGTTATGTAATAATAATTTAATTATGGAAATCTTTTTATAAATAACAATTTGATGTAATTAAATGACAAAATCAGGTAATATGGGCGTTCATATTTTATTAAATATTTATGAATGTACTGAAGAGTATCTTGAAAAGGCAGATTTGGTTAAAAAAATTTGTTTAGATGCTGCTGAATTTGCTAATCTTTGTGTGTTGAAATATAATTTTCATCAGTTTAAACCAAGTGGTGCATCTGGGACTTTGTTATTAAGTGAATCTCATTTGAACATACATACCTGGCCTGAATATAACTCAGCAGCAATTGATGTTTTTTGTTGTTTTTTGGAAGAGAAATTTAGAGATAAAGCTTTGATAAAAGCAGAAAATACTTGTGATTATTTGATAAAAAAATTTGGAGCGAAAAAATTCGATAAAAATGTTTATTTTAGATAATCAATATAAATTAACAATTGGTGGATTAGACAATAATAATTCACCATATAAGGAAGATTTTAATAATGATTTTAGGTCATTTGAGGAAATTAAGGAAGAGTTAAGTAATCAGAAATACTATAAACATTATCTGTTACAAGGTGGAGAACCAAGTATTCATAAAGAGTTACTAAAAATAATTCGTTTTTTATTAGATTTAAGTCCAAAGAGTGTTTCAATTTTAACAAATGCTAGAATTTACTCACAAGATGATATAGTAGATTCTTTATTTATTGATAAAAGGATTGAATTTATAGTTAAGATTTGGAATTGTAGTGATAAATTACATGATAAGATAACACAAGTAAGAGGAAGTTATGATCAATCAATCACAGGAATTAAGAAATTATTGAATCGAGGATTTAAAGTAAGTGTGATTGTACCAGTCATTAAACAAAACTACGATAATCTTTTTGAAATATTAGAAGAGATATCAAAATTGGATATTTATAATCTTTATTTTGTTTATCCAACCCAGGATTTTTTAACACCTATTGCGCGAATTGATTATGAATCTGTAATTAGTAAAGTAAGAAATTTAAAGATACTTAAAAACAATTCATTTTTGGTGTCATTTAAACAATTTAAAGATATAGAAATTAATGAAATTTTTAATAAAAAATTAAATTTAGAAAAAAATCCGTTTAAAAACAAAATCGATTTAATAAAAAATAAGGTTTGTAAATATTCTTTAATAAATATTACTTCTGATGAAATATTTTATATTCTAAGAACTATTGAAAAAAGGACTAAATTTTGGGATGTTGTTTATTCAATAGGTTATCCAATACCTTTAGTTTTATTAATTTTAGATGAGTTAAAAAATAATAAAATAATTGAAATAAAACAAGATAAATTGAAATTAAGGGTTAAATTAAAAAAATTAAATAAGGTAATGGATTTTAGTAATTTGAGACTAAAATCAGATCCTTCTGTGTGTCAATTGACTGTTTCTCAAGAAGATATAGAAAAAAGAATTAATGAAATAATTACTTCCTGTAGTAGTGGAGGTAATATTGTTATATTAGGTGATGATGATTTTATTTCTTTAAGTATCGCAAGTACTGGATTATTTAATAAGATCATTGTTTTTGAGATAGATCCAAAGATTGTAAAAAGAATA